>WBZO01001922.1_pt1 | contig 24869 bp, 19 predicted proteins | sample 5204261 | NCBI WGS metagenome assembly WBZO01 (sample SAMN12412400, study PRJNA552823) | activated sludge metagenome | isolation source: activated sludge from anammox sidestream of wastewater treatment plant... | place: USA: North Carolina | collected 2017-09
TATTACACCGCCGCCATCGAGTCCATGCTCAAATCGTGGAGCAACTTCTTCTTCGTCGCCGCCGAACCGGGCGGCTCTGTCACCGTAGATAAACCCCCGCTCGGCTTATGGATTCAAACCGTCTTCGCCTACTTCCTCGGCGTAAGCGGATTCAGCGTCACATTGCCCAACATCCTCGCGGGCGTGCTCGGCGTCGGCTTGCTCTATGGCATGGTAAAAAAATACATGGGCGAACTGGCAGGCATCACCGCCGCCTTCGTCATGGCGATTACCCCGGTCTTCATCGCCACCAACCGCAACAACACCATGGACGGCATGTTGGTCTTCACGCTTCTCCTCGCGGCGTGGGCATTTATCAAAGCCGCCGAAGAAGGCAAACTGCGCTGGCTTTTACTCGGCGCGTTCATCGTTGGGCTTGGTTTCAACATCAAAATGCTGCAAGCCTTTTTACCCCTGCCCGCATTCTACGCGCTGTATTTCCTCGGCTCAAAAGAAGGCTGGCTGAAAAAGATTCTCAACCTCGGCGTTGCGTCCGCGCTGTTGGTCGTCGTCTCACTGTCGTGGGCGGTTGTTGTGGATTTAGTCCCCGCCGAAAACCGCCCCTACATCGGCTCCAGCGGCAACAACACCGTGATGGGATTGATCTTCGGACATAACGGCGCGGCGCGACTCGAAAGCGGAGGAAACGCGCCTCGTCCCGGAACCGGGCCGGATCAGCCTCTCGATCCTGGGACTCCGCCCGGGCAGAATCCCGGTCAAGGCCAACCCCAGCCGAATCAGTTCCAGGGTCCGCCGCCCGCCGCGCTCGAAGCGTGCGCCGGGCAAACGCAAGGCGCATCCTGTTCGTTCACCGCGCCAAACGGGAAGACGATCAACGGCGCGTGCATCACGCCGCCAAATACTTCAGAACTCGCCTGCGCCCCGCAAGGGATGATTCCGCAAGACGGGCAAAACCCCGCCCAACAACCCAACGGACAAAACGACGGAACGCCCTTCAGCAACGAGACCGGCTCGCCGGGAATCCTGCGCTTCTTCCTCTCGCCGCTTTCCAAGCAGATGTCGTGGCTGTTGCCCTTCGCATTGATCAGCGTTTTACTCGCGCTGTTCGGCTCACGCATCAAACTCCCCATCGAATCCGGCGTTCACAAAGCGCTCACCCTGTGGGGCGGCTGGCTGTTGACTTGCGTGGTCTTCTTCAGCATGGTCTCCGGCATCTTTCACGCCTACTACGCCATCATGCTCGCCCCCGCGCTGGGAGCGATGGTCGGAGTCGGATTCGCTCAACTTTACAAATGGGGAAAAAATTCGGCGTGGGTTATCGTCGGTTTGATCGCCGCAGTGACGGTCACGCTCGGCTTTCAATTCTTCGCCGCCGCGCAATACGACGAATTTTCGTGGTGGATGCCTGGGGTTGGACTCCTGCTTGGGTGCGGAATCCTGCTCATGTCCATGTCGAGGCGGGCGGCGTATGCCGTCATCCTGGGCGCGGCTCTCATCATCCCTTCGTATTGGAGCGTACTGACCGTGACCTCCGACTCGAATCGCAACCTGCCGACCGCCTACGATGGACGCGACGGCGGACAGGACGGGTTTCGCGCCAGTCCCGCCGACGGACAACGCGCCGGGCAAAACAACGAACTGCTGGATTTCCTGCAAGCCAACACGCAGGATGTGGAATATCTGCTGGCTGTACCGTCATCACAGCAGGGCGCGCAATACGTCATCGAAACCAGAAGACCCGTGCTGTACATGGGCGGTTTCGGCGGACAGGATCAGGTTGTGACGGTTGACGATCTGGCTTCGATGGTTGCAAACAATGAATTGCGCTACATCCTCTACGGCGGCGACCGGGGGAATAATCAAAAGATCGCGGGCTGGCTCGCCTCCTCCTGCTCCGTCGTGGAAGGAGTCCCCCTCCCCCAAAGCGGGCCCGGCGGGCCGGATCGGCAACAGGCGATGAAGTTGTACGAGTGCAAGTGACGAAGCAGACTTCCGAAGTCTTTGAGGCTTCGGAAATCTTTTAGGTCTTTCCCCGCCTGTATCAATTTCCATCCCGCCTGTATAATCCGGCGGGATTTTCGCCATGACTGATAACCGTCGCAAGATCGTGGAATTGGAAAGTTTGAGAGGGCTTGCCGCCCTGCTCGTCGTTGTTTATCACATTCCAAAATGGAATCCGATCCTTGATGTCGGGCTGATCAACAACGCCTACCTGATGGTGGAGTTGTTCTTCGTGATCTCCGGCTTTGTAATTTTCACGGCATACGCGGAGAAGATCCGCTCGCCGCGCGCCCTGCTTGAGTTCCAGTTTTTGCGCCTGGGGCGGCTGTATCCCGTCCACCTGCTTTTTCTGTTCTTATTCCTGCTCATCGAGGCGGGGAAATACTTCGCGGTCTCGCGCTACGGCGTCGAAAATATCCACGCCGTCCCATTCAAGGAGAACAGTCCGCAGGCGTTGATCGAGCAGGCGCTCCTGTTGCAGGCGATCCTGCCCAACGGCAACGCCGTCACCTTCAATCCCCCCGCCTGGTCCATAAGCGTCGAATTTTATACATACATCGTATTCGGGATGTCCGCTTTTCTTTTTGGGCGCAATAAAACCCGGGCAATGGCGCTCCTCTCCGCCGTCCCCATGGCGTTGTTGATCGCCGACGCGACCTTTGGCATGGGTTTCTTCCTGCGGTGTCTGGCGGGCTTTTTCCTCGGTTGCCTGACCGCTCGTTTCGCAAACGGCTCGACTTTCACCCCGCCAAAATACGCCTCTCTCCTGCTCTTTCTTTCACTCGCGCTATATCTTCAAATAAAGCCCAAACAGGAATACGATTCCCTCGTTTTCTTCCTGACCGCCGCGCTGATCGCCAGTCTTGTACTGCGAAAGGACGGCTGGCTGAACGGTCTCCTGGTCAAAAAACCGCTCGCCTGGCTCGGTGAAATTTCGTATTCGGTCTATATGTCCCAGGCGTTTGTGATTTGGGTGGTGACAAGCGTATTCAAGCGCATCTTTCAACTCCCGGAGGTTCAACACGCGGATGGATATTGGGCGGCTTCCCTCCCTGCCTTGGAAACAACAGCGGCTGCGCTCATCACTGTCGTGTTCGTCATCCTATTCAGTCAGATAATTTTCTTTATCCTCGAAAAGCCCATGCGCGAAAGATCGCGCAAGTTCGTTTTCAGTTTACGAGCGTGAGAGATGGGGCGCGTTGGCAGGGAAAGACCTGCCGCCAGGCTTCCGAAGTCTTGAGCGCTTCGGAAGCCTTTTTTACATCCCGTTTACAACTCGATGACCGAAGTCATGGGCGCAGCGGAGCGGTCGTGATGGCGCTCACTCTCCTTTTGGTCGAGCCGTCCGTACAATGCAGGGAAAAGGAGACCAACCATGAAACGCTTACTTCCCTTCCTCTCGATCCTCGTCATTGCCTCGCTCGCCTGCGGATTGCCCGCCGCGCAAGCGACTCAACCGTCAGCGGCGGATCAGCCAACCGAAGCCGGGACCAGTTCCCCCGTCGAGAATGAAGCGGGCGATGCCGTCCTGTATTTCACCATTGGGATGCACATCGAACCGATGGGCGAAACCGCGCAAGGTTTCGGCAGCGATAAAGCCGATTATCACACCCGGCAGTTCTTCGACAAGCACGTGAAAGACATGCGCGACCTGGCGCAGATCATCGAAGCGCACGGCGGGCGCATGACCATTCAAGCGCAAAGCCCGTTCACCACGGTTGCGATCGAGTCGGGTGAAACCGTCCTCGCCGACCTCGCCGCGCGCGGACATGAGATCGCCCTGCACTTTCACGAAGACGCGCATCTCGGAAAAAATTCCGCGTCGCTTTCGGTTCAGCAATGGTGCGACGTGATGAAGGAAGAGATCGGCTACATCATGCAGGCGAGCGGAGTCGCCGACGTCAGTTATTGGAGCGGCGGCAATCTTTACCCCAGCCTGTACGAAGCCGCCGAGTGCGCGGGACTGGAAGCGAACAGCGATTGGAAAAACCCCAACACGCAAACAACGGATATGTCGCTGACCGGCGTAACCCCCTGGCGACCCGCAGGCGGAACCGACGGAACGGACTTCACGTTCTTCACGCAAAACGACCCGAATGGCGCAATTGTCTTTCTGCCCGAAGGTCAATACGACAAGACCGATTTCGCCGCATCGCGCCGCAGCGACGATGCCGGCGGCGACGAAGCCTACTTTGAATATCTCAAAGAAAGTTTCTACGCCTCGCTCGAAGCCGCGCAACCCGGTCAGGTCAACGTCTTTCACTTCACCGTTCACCCCGGCGAATTTCGCGGCGACCCCAACGATCCCTTCGGCGTGATCGAGCGCTTTCTCACCGAGGTCGTGGATCCCCTCGTCGCCAGCGGCGACGTACAATGGATGACCCTCTCCGAAATGGCGGATGCGTATGCCGAGCAATAAAGTACCGCAAACTTCAGTTTGCGCGTTATCAAGCAAATTGAAGTTTGCAGTACCAGGAGATTCTTCATGAAAAAATTTTTCCCCGCCCTGACTCTTCTCTCCCTCCTGACCTTCGCCTGCGCCCAAACAACGCCTCAGACTCCGCCGACACTTGATACGGTTCCTGAAGCGTCTCCAACCTTCGACATTCAACCTTCAACCGAATCGCCTGACACTGCCTATATCTCCTTCATCGTCAACGTCCACGACTGGACGCACCCCGACGAAAGCGCCGACATCCTCCTCCAACTCGTTGACCTCTTCGAACGCTACGGCGTGCGCGGCGATTTCTACTTCACCGCCGAGATCACCCGCGAACTGGCGGAGAATCATCCCGAAGTGATCGAACGTTTCCGCAACTCGAACATGACCGTCAGTTACCACGTCCGCCCGCCGCACCCGCTTTATACCGGCTTCGACTCGCGCCTGCAAAACCTGAACGACGAAGCGTTGCATCAAACCCTGCTTGATTACGAGACTTACGCGCTCAATTTGGAAACCGGCGAACTCGATAAATCCCAACCCGGCGGCTACGCCTACGTGGCGCAAATCTTCGGGCGCAATCCCGTCGTCGTCCCCGCGCCCAACAGTGGAAAGGTCAAGGACGCGGCGCAAAAAGTCTATGCGGGGCTCGGCGCGCAGATGACCCTGCTCTATCACGAAGAAGGGACGAACCTCGAACAGCCGTTTGAATACGTCAACGGCTTGCTCGTCCGCCCCAGCGATTTCGGCGTGACGCGCACGACCTTCGTGGACGGCAAAGATAGTTTCTGGTGGAACTTCATGTCCACGCCCGAAGCGGATAAATACAACCCGACGAAGATGCTGCAAGATCAACTCACAGAATGGGTAGGTCGGATTGGCAATCCGACCTACAGAGCGCCGTTCATCACCGCGCTCATCCACGAGAATAACTTTTATCGAAGCGGCGCGGAAGGCTGGACTTCAATCTACTTCGAGATGAACGGCGCGAAGAAGGGCAATCCGCTGTCCGCGCCCTGGGACTTATCCGCCGCCGACCCGTCGCGTCCGCGCAGCGAGGCAGACAAGCAAGCCATCTTCGCCGCCTACGAGGAGATGGTCGCTTACGCCGCCGCGAATCTCAACGTGGTCACGTCGGAGGATATTATCGAGCTGGCAAAATAATGACGTACCGCAAACTTCGGTTTGCGATTCGCCTGTCTCCGCCATCATCATGCGTAAAGCGATGAAGTTTAAAAAATAATCCGAGTCCGCTTTAGCGGGCTTCGTAGGAATAGCGCGGGGGTTCATCCCCGCGCGGGCATAGGAAGGAAGAAAACTGCGTCGAAGATTACGGAGATAATTAATTCACTCATGTTACCCACCTTTGCCATCCTCACGAACCGTCCACGAATAAAGTCACGAATTCGCGAATGTTGGCGCGCCTGTTCGTTTGTTCGTGAACATTCGTGGACGGTCACCGACTCATCGGCAAGCGCATTTCCTAACCAAATGCCATCTTGCGTAAGGTGAGTTAATTCACTGCCGTACATCCCAAAAATGGGACGCGGAAAATGCGGATGAACGCGGATTTTCAAGGCATTTTTCGCGTTCATCAGCGTCCAACATGGGCGTCTGCCGAAGGAGAACCTAAAATGAAACCGCTATCTTTTTTCATCGCGCTTTTGGCGATCATCTCGATGGCTTGCAGTCTCGGCGCGAGTCAACCTACAGCGGCGGTCGAGCCGTCTGAAACAGTCGCCCCGCCCATCCTGAGCGAAGGCGAAGGACAGAGCGAGGCGGGAACTTCGTCCGCGCAATTCGACTCATCCAAACTCGGCTCCGTCGAAAAAGACATCACTTACTGCGCGATGGACGGCGTGGAGTTGAAGATGGATTTATATTATCCCTCTGAAAACAACGGGCGTTTTCCGGTCGTGATGTATGTGCATGGCGGGGGGTGGCATAAAGGCGATAAAGATCGCGGAGCCGGCGCTCTCGAAGTCCCCGCGTTACAACAAGCCGGTTTTTTGGTCGTAACGGTTAATTATCGGCTCGCGCCCGAATATTTATTCCCCGCCATGATCGAAGACGTGAAGTGCGCCATGCGCTCCCTGCGCGCCCACGCGGACGAATACAACCTCGACCCGGATCGTATCGGCGTGTGGGGCGGCAGCGCGGGCGGGCATCTGGTTGCCCTGCTCGGCACAACGGACGAAAGCGCGGGGTTCGATGTGGGCGAGTATTTGGAGTATTCCAGCCGCGCGCAAGCCGTGGTGGATATGTTCGGTCCGGCGGACCTGACCGTGGCAATGGTCGAATCTTCAGATACGGTCAAAACTGCATTCGGCGATTTTGACCTGGCTCTGGCAAGCCCCGTGACCTACGCCTCATCGGATGATCCGCCGTTTTTGATTTTACATGGCGAAAAAGATGCGCTCGTCCCCATCGAACAGTCGGAGATTTTGCTGGCGGCATTGCAGAATGTCGGCGTGCCTGCGGAACTGACGCGCGTGAAAAACGCCAGTCACGGCTTCAAGCCGGATGGCGGAGAGATCAGCCCGTCGCGGCAGGAACTGTCGCAGATGATCATCGCGTTCTTTGAGGAATGGCTGAGGTAGCAGGCGAAACCTCCGGGCGCGACAGCCTGGGGGTTTTATCAAGTTTTCAAGCGCCCAATGGGGTTATAATTGACACACCCTTGATAATGAGGAAGCATCTGTGAGCAGGATTTCCGAAATTCAGGCTTTGGTTCGAAATGGCATTTATTACCTGACCGAACACGCAGATGACGAGGCGCTGGAGGATGGCTTCGACATTTACGATATTGAAAATGGCATTCTAACAGGCAGGATAAGAAAGACCTGGCCGAAAGAAGAAAAATTCGAGGTTATCGGAAGATCATTGGACGGGCGCGCGATCGGAGTTATCTGCCGCCTGACGCAAGGCGGCAAAGTCCGGATCATCACTGTTTATCAAGATCAACCCAAATAAAATCATGGAATCTACAAATTTTTGGCAGGGCGAAACCTGCGAGTATTGCGAAGGGCAGATTGTCGAAAAACGCGTAACCCTGCACCGCAAGGTAAAAGGGGAATACGTTTTGATCGAGAATGTCCCGGCGGGCGTTTGCGCGGAATGCGGCACGCGGTACTTTGCCGCGAATGTGCTTAAAACTGTGGAGGAGAATATTCGCGGGCGGCGAAACGCTGACCGCACTATCGTTGTCCCTGTCTATGCATTTTAGACAAATGCGCCCTGAATAACCAGACCTCCGAGTCATAAGCCTCGGAGGTCTTTTTACATCCCATTAACAACTCCATGACGCGCGTCATACGGCGGAAAGAAAAGACATGATTGTGGGCGCTCTCGCTAAATTCGGCGGACTCTTACAATGCGAGAAACAGGAGATAACCCATGAAACGCATCCTTGCCTTCCTCTCGCTTCTCATCATCGCATCCCTCGCCTGCGGATTGCCCGCCGCGCAAACGCCTGAAACCATCAACGTTCAACCTGCAACCGAATTACCTGACACCCAAACGCTTGCCCCCTCCTGCCCCGAAGCCATGTGCCTCGCTTCCACCATCTCCCTCGCCAGCGCCCTCGACGAGAACGTGGTCAAACTCTTCTCCGTCGCCGTGGACGAAGAGCGCAACCGCGTTTATGTCGCGGGCATCATGACTCCCAACGTGGCGATCCTCGACGGCGCAACCGAAGAATGGATCGGCATCGTCGAGACCGGCATCACCGAGCGCGGCATCAAATACATCTACTTCGACTCCGTCGCGCAATATTTGTATGTGTTTGAAACCAATACATCCACGCTCCGCCGCGTCAACGTCGCCACAGGCGAAATGGCAACGCCCGCCAAACTCAACAGCGGATTCGCCAGCATCGCCTTTGTAGACGAAGCCCACACCCGCTTTTACATCCCCACCAAAAACGGGCTGACCGCCTTCGACGGAAACACTCTGCAAGAGCTTTTTGTTGTGCAAGGCTTGGGCGAAAATTCAGGCGCAACCGCCTACGACCCCGCCACTGATTCGATTTACATGCTCGCTTCGCAAAACAAAAACGCCCGCTCCATCTTTGTCATCAACGCCGCAACGGGCGCAGTGACAAACGAGATTCAATACGCCGCGCAAACCAACGGACGCGCCCGCGCCTTCTTCTTTGACTCTGCCGAACAAACCTTCATCATCGGTCTTGACCGCACCATCGTCAAGCTCGACGTAAACGGCAATGAACTCAACGCCTTCCCGCTTCAAAACAGCGGCACGCTCGAAGACATTCTCTACGACCCCGCCACCGACCAAACTTTCGCGCTCTCGGTTGCCCAGCCCGCCAACGGTCAAGTCGCGGGCATCGGCGGTCACATGGATGTCTACGACAAGAACGGCAGCCTCACCCACGCCTTCGACTTCGGGCGCAAGCCGCACAACATGCGCCTCAACGCCGCCAACAGTCGCATCTACATCGCCAACGGCGACGCCTCCGTTTTGTGGAGCATTGACACAACCAACCCCGCGCAAGCCAATCCATTGCGCCTCGGCGACAGCGTCGAGCAGATCATTTTCTCTGGCGATGGAACAACGCTCTACCTCTCCAGCCGCCTCGGTGGAAGTTACATCGCCCGTCATTCTTTATTGGATGGAAGTACCGCCTCTTTCTCCGCCGGAACCTGGCCCATCCCTTTGAGGCGCGACTCCACTGGGAGTTTTCTCTTCTCCCTCAACGCCTGGGACAGTACCCTCTCGGTCTATTCAATGACTCCCTCTGAGGCATTGCTCGCGACCATTCCGCTCGGCATCCCCGCAGGTTCCACCGACCGCCTGCCCGACCTCGCCATTGACTCGACTCACAGGCTCGCCTTCGCCGCTTACCCCGAATTTGGAATCGTGGCGGTCGTCAACTGGGAGACCATGCAACCCGTCGCAACGATTTCCATCCCCAACGCAGAGACGGGCGACACCGGCGGCGGTCCCGGTCAATTGCAGGTCATCGTCAACGAAAGCGCGAATCGACTCTTCGTCTATGAGCCTCACGCCCGCGCCATTTATGTTTACGACACAGCGAACAACTTCAACCCGCTCAACAGCGTGGATGTGAAAGCCCAATCCCAATCCATCGGTCAAGCCGACGCCGATCAATTCTTCTTCGACGCCGACTCCAACCGCCTCTTCCTCGGCGCCGTGGAACTCGACCCCGTCGCCGCACGGCCCACTGGCAACGCCCTGCCCGCCGGAAGCAAACTCTTCGGCATGGACAGCGCCGAGAATCTCTACTGGGCGCTCGACGATGCCAACAACGCCATCCTCGCCATAGACCGCGCCACGCTGGCAATCCGTCACAGCCAGCCCATGCCCGAACCGTCGTCCAACCTCGCCACCGCCGCCTACGACCCCGTCCATCAACAAGTCGCCATCGGCTACCTCATCACCGCCAATGCCTATGTGTTGACTGTGGGAGAGATTCCATAGCGGTACAGCAATCTTCAGATTGCCCTTGCGAAGCAAAGTGAACTTTGCGGTACGGGTCAGTAATCAATTGTAGGGCAAGCCTATAGGCTTGTCCTACAAAAAAGGAAAACCCCATGTTCAGGAAAAACGTATTCGTCATACCCGCCCTTCTCATCTTGACTTTCGCCTGTTCGCAGGCGGCGCCACAGCCGTCAGCGGAGAGTCAGCCTACTGAAACGCAGCCAGCCCCGGTCACGGAAGAGGCGGCGCCGGTTTCCAATCCGCCGACCCTGCTCTACATCTCCGGCACAACGCACATCGAAACAAAATCGCAGACCTGGCCCGATGTGGACGCCTACCTTGCCTTCCTCCAGCAAGTGACCGCGCTGGGCGTGAAGTGGTCGGTCGGCGCGGATGTGGGCTGGCTGGAGGGCGAGCCGCGCGCCGCGGAGTTGATTCAAGCCTCCGAAGCGCTGGGCGTGCAATGGGACGTCCACACCCACAGCCCGCAGGATCGCGCCAAAGCCGCGTATCTCATCACGCAGATGGGCGGGCATCCAAATTCGGTTGTGTCGGGCATGTTGATCAGCGAGTTCGACGGCATTGGAGCGCAAACCTACCAGGGCTTTACATGGACTCCGCAAGTGTTATGGGGCGGCACGAACTGCGCCGGGCACCGCCCCGGTTGCGACGACCCCGCCGCCGGTTTGTGGATGCCGCTCAACTCCGAAAATTATTTTACGCACGATCCCAACGGCAGGTACATCCGCGTCGGCGGCGGCACGCATCAACTGGACGATGGGCGGGCTTTGGCGCAAGCCATTGCAAACGGGCAGTACGATTACCCCGTCGTCAGTTTTACGCTGATGGTTTCCCCCACCACATTGACGATAGTCAACAGCGGCAACGGCATGGCAGAGATCGCCGCCTTCGTAAATGAGATGACCAGCTACAACTTCGTCCGCTGGGCGACGATTGAAGAGACCGCTCAAGCCTGGGTCGCGGCGGGAAGCGTCCCCAGCCGGATCGAGATGGAGTGAGTCCGGCTCAATCCACGCCCGCCAGCGGTTGGGGTTCGCCGCCGGTGGATTCTTCGCGCAAATCCAGCCGGGGGGCGAAGAGGACTCCCGCCAGGGCGAGGGCGGCGGTAATGAAGGCGATGATGAAGACTCCCGCGATGGCGTCCGTCAGGGCGAGGCGCGCGCCCTCGTTGACGACAAGGTTGGAGGAGGAATGCGGTTCGAGCAATTGCGAGATCAGTTTCGGGTCCAGGTCTGAGGCGGCGACGCTCGACGAAAGCCGCGCGGTGAGAGCCGCTCCCATGACGCTCACGCCCAGCGTCCCGCCCAGCGAACGGCTGAATTGCATGATGGAGGTCGCGGCGCCGAGATAGCGGCGGTGAACCATCGTCTGCACGGCGATCAGGAACGAGGGGATGGCAAGCCCCATGCCGACGCCCATCAGCGCCATGCAGGTCATGATCGCGGCTTGACTCGCGTCGGAATGAACGCGCGATAAAAAGAACGCGCCGACCAAAAGCAGGGACGCTCCGACGAGCGTCAGCCGGCGATAGCCAACCTTCAACAATATGCGCGCGCCGACGATGCTGGCAGCCACCCAGCCCAACAGCATGGGCGAGATGGTGACGCCCGCGCGTGTGGCGCTGGTTCCGAGCGCCGTCTGCACAAACAGCGGCACGAACGAGACGCTCCCGAACAGCGCCCAACCCGAGAAAACGCCGTGCGCGACCGCCGACGCAAATAATCTTTCCTTGAACAGATGCAGCGGCAGGATGGGATCCGCGGCGCGCCTCTCGACCCAAAGCAACGCGCCAAACAAGGGAAGCGACGCGCCGATCATCGCCCATCGCGCGGGTGAGCCCGAATCGTCCAGCAAACCGATCAGCAAAGCCACAATGGCGGAGGTCAGCAAGATCGCTCCGGCATAATCCACCGAGGGTTTTTCCGCGCCGACGATTCTGTCGCGCCAGGCATAGGCGACCAAGCCCGCCGCCAGCAAGCCGGGGATGATGTTGATGTAAAAGACCCAGCGCCATGAAAGCGCATCCACAAGAAAGCCGCCCAACAGGGGACCGATGATGGAGGATACGCCCCACACGCCGGAAAATACTCCCTGCATTTTGGTGCGCTCCTGAAGCGAGAACATCTCCCCAATCAGGATGAAGGCCAGCGGCATGATGCCGCCCGCGCCGACGCCCTGCAACGCGCGCGCCAGGATCAACTGAGTCATCGAATCGGCTGTTCCGCACAGGATCGAACCGGCGAGGAACAAGGCGATGGCAAGCAGATAAAGATTGCGCCGCCCGTAGAGGTCGGAAAGTTTTCCGTACAGCGGGACGACGGTGGTGGAGGCGAGCATGTACGCCGAAAACACCCACGAGAAACGGCTCAACCCGCCCAGTTCGCCCACAATGGTCGGCGTGGCGGTGGCGACAACCGTCGACTCCATCGAGGCGAGGAAAAGGCTGAGCATAATTCCGATGGTGACTAAAATAATGCGGTTGCGGGGCATGATTTTCCTTTCAATTTAACGCGGCTCCGGCAGGGGACATTGCAACGGCGCGGATGGGAAGCGGGTGTAAACGTAGCCTTCTCCAGAAGTCACAAACACCGCCACAGCATCAAGGTACGGCGCGTAATAGGTCGTATTCCAGCATCCCAGCACGATCGCATCTTCGGCGTGAAAGGAAAATGGCGGCGGGTCGCCGGGGATGACCACGCCTTCGGGCGTCGGGCTATTGGGTCCGATCAAGGTGAGGACCAGACGTTGATAATCCAGATAACGGTAATACGTGCTGCGATCCGGTTCGCCTTCGCCGCTTCGATAATAACGCGGATAAAGAATGCGCCCTTCGCGGATCATGGCATTTGGCTGGGAGAGGAAGGCGGTCAGTTCATCCTTCGAGAAGCCGGTCTGTTCCAGCAATCCCGATTCCTCCAGCCCTGCAAGAGTTTTCTCCGCCGAGCGCGGCTGATAACGCGGCGCGAAAAATATTTCGGAGGCGGGCAGGAGCGCGCCAAACGCGAGGATGAACAGCAGGGTTGGGAGCGTCCCGGAAAAAGTTTTCCCGGTTAAGGCAGGGAAGATTCCGCCCGCCGTTGCCGTGGATTCGTCCGCAGGCAGAAAGCCCGCCGCAGTCATCAGCCAGGAAAGCAATTGCAGTCCGCCCGCGATATAAAACAGGCATACGATCCAATCCACGGGCGCGATGTAACGTCCGCCCGAAGTAAAACTGAGGGAATTGACAAGCAGGTATGCGAGAAAAACGGAAATGGGGAGAAGCGCAAGCGTCTTGCCGCGTCCCCAAATCGAACCGACGCCAAGCGAGATCAGGGCCAGGTTGAGGACGATCATCATGCCCCCCGCCGTTCCAACCCGCCCTTCGCTCCAACTCTTTTTCCAGTACGGCGTATCGGCTTTGACTGTATTCCACAAATCGTCGAAGGTCAGCGAAGAAGGCAGGGAAACGATGGAGGTCGCCGCGTTATGAACGAGATGATTGGCGATGGAGCAGAGAGTCGATTCGCAGAGGGGTTCGGGGATGAACGCCCTTTGTCTTGTCGAAACGCGGGAGGGCGCGGCGGCATGGCTCGCATCCGCTTCGCGCGGCGGGAGATAGGCGCCGGCGTCCAAGCCGTATCGGTGGCGCAGGATGACGATGATTCGGGAATAATAGGCGGAGTACATCGGAATGCCCCGGGACTGATTCCGAATCTCCCAGGGCAGGGTGACGGCGAACAAACCCAAAAGGAACAGCGTCCCAGCCAGGGCGGTTTGCCTCCAGCGCCATTTCAAGGCAACGGGGATGAAGATAAACGCAACCGGCAGTAACGCGAGCGCATGAGTGCGAACCATGAAGGCATAACCGAAGACAGCGCCCATCCAGCCGAGCAAACCGGGCCGCGAGGGGGTTTTGATCCATTTCACGAACAAGAGCAAAAACACTGCGATCAAAACGGCGGCGGGAAAATCCGTCAGCATCATCTTGGGGCTGGCGGTGTCAATCCATTTTGCGGCGACGATGGCGTTCACCCCGCGCAGGGCGATCAACGCGCCCGCCGCAACGCCCAGCGCGCGCCCATGCAGTTCCCTGCCGAGCAGGTAAATCACAGCCGGAAACACGGCAAAAAGCGCGGCTTGCGCGGTCATCAATAATTCAAAATCCTGCCCAAATGCGCCGTGCAAATAAGTTAAAAAAACGCTGTAAAGAACGCGCTCGAAAAACACGCCGTTGAACAATCCCTGCCCGATCAACGCATATTGCGCGCCCTGGTCGAAGGTCGCGCCGTCGGAGTAGGGATAGAGCGCGTTCCCGGCGGTGTCGGGCATGAAGTAATTCGGGTGAAGCGGCGCGCGCGACCACAACCATGCGGCGGCAAGCCAGAGCGCGGCGAAGATGAGGGCATCGCTCCGTTTATTGTTCAGGTTTGTTTTTTGTTCGAGCGCGAAAACAAGCGCCCCCGCAAACAGCGAGAATAGAATCTGCAATCCCAAAACCGGCGCGCCCGCCCCGTACCAGTAATCCGCCGGGTAATTGATTCCGAATCCGGTGACGGCGATCAGCGCAAAGCATAAAACCAAAAATGCAAAGAGGATGAGGGCGATTCGCAAAATGATTCGACTCGACTCATTGGATTTGAAAATCGCTTTTTTTCTTTCGATGAGGAGAATCGCGCTCGTGACCGCACCCGAGCCTGCCAGCCAGCCGACGATGGGAGTCAACCTTTGAGCGTATCCTGCCAGCCCGCCGAGGCGGTAGGGCGGCGTAAGAAGCAGGATCGAACCTGCGATGAATGCCGCGAGTGAGAGGGAAAAGATCGCGTCGCCGGGTCGCCCGCGTTTGGCGAGGTCCGCCCACAGGCGCAGGGAAAGGTCCGGTCGGCGGGACAGGCTAAAGGTCAGGTAGAGAAGCGCGAGCCCGGGGAGGAGAATCCCGATGCCGAGGAGAATCCGCTCGAGGGAGTATCCAAGAAAGACTGCGTTCTTCGGGTCGGACGGGGATGAAAGCAGAATGAAGAGCGCGATGAATGCGCCGAGGGTTAGGAAGAGAAGGCAGGCGGGAAGTCGTTTTTCAGGTGGAAGCATGGATGGAAGGAAGGTCATTCAAGATCGAGCGCGGGCTTGCGTTCGAGCCAGATGAGGAAGACGATGCCCGATAGAATTGCGGTCATGAACAGGATCAAGGCGAGCCAGGGTTCGAGGTATAAGGTAAAGTAGGCAAAGACGCTTACGGTGAGCGCCATGAGATGCACGATCAGCACGGCGTAACGCGGCCGGATGCCGAGCATGATGAAGCGGTGAAAAGTATGGTCGCGCCTGCCCGTGCCGATGGGTTGTTTTCTGCGAAGGCGGGAAAGCGCCACGAGCGTGGTGTCGAAGATGGGGACGCTCAAGAGCATGATTGGCACGATCCATGAGGACTCGGGGCTGCGTCCCAGCGGGTTGTAAAGGATGCCGAAGCAGGCGAGCAGGAATCCGATTGTCTGCGCCCCTGAATCGCCGAGGAAGAATTTTACGACGACGGCGTTCCAGAAATATAAACCGGCGCAAATGCCAAACAACCCGGCCGCCATGAATGTAAGCGTCGGTTGGTGCGACAGGCGCGCCGCGCCGAGGAAAAAGGCGGAGGCGATGACGCCCAGCCCGGCGACAATGCCGTCCATGCTGTCAATCAGGTTCATGGCGTTGGTGATGCCGACCAGCCAGAAAAGCGTGATCAACACATTCAACAGTTGAGCCATCGCCGGGGAAATGGCGTTCGGGTCGAGCAGGACGGTCATGAAACGCACCTGCACGCCGGAGGCGATCAGAATTATGGAGGCGATCAATTGACCGATCAGTTTGGGACCAGCGGAGAGTCCGCGCCTGTCATCCCAAAGCCCAAAGGCAAAAACAATGAGCGTTCCGACAAGAACGGCAAGTATGTCGCGGTCGAGGGAGGCGCGATACGCCGCCGTCAATGAGAGCAGGGCGACCATCGTCAACATTCCGCCCGCAAGCGGGGTGGGGCGGGCGTGTCGTTTGTGCGGCGCGGAGCCGGGGACATCCATGACGCCGAGACGTTCGGCAAGTTTTGCGGCGGGAATGCCCAATGCGAGGGTCAATGCCAGGCTGATGATTCCAGGGAGGAGGGTGAAGCCCATATCGGTGTGATCTTCAAATAGTTGCGCGGGGGGAAGTTTATCAGAGTTTTTACCGACTATCGTGGCGGACGCCAACGTCTCCCGACGCTGGCTCGAAAGTCGGGAGGCGGTCGAGTCCGTTGAAGTCGGATCACAGGCGGCGAACTTGGCGGTAAACAGGGGAGAGGAAAAACCGCAGGGCGCTGATTGTATGCAGATAAAGATAATGTAACCTTCGGCGACTGGCGCGCTGCGCGTCGTGCCGGGACTGGATGTTGGCGTCCACGATGATCTTCATGCCTTGCAGTCGGGCGCGGGAGCAAAAATCCACATCTTCAAAGTAGAGGAAGAATTTTTCGTCCATGCCGCGCAGTTGACGGTAGGTATCGGGGCGAAGAAGCCAGAACATGCCTGCGATCCAGTCGGGGCGGATGACGCCGTCGGGGTCTGGCGGGGAAGGCTTGAAGGTGTAGCCGGGCAATCGGCGGCGGATCAGCTCGAAGGGAGTCGGAAGCGGGCGATGGGAGTCTTGTACGGCTCCGGTCTGGTCCACGATTTGGGGGGCGATCAAATCCGCTTTGTGAGCGAGGAGGCTTTTCAGCAGGTCGTCGAAAATTGGACGTTCAAAGATCAGGTCTGGGTTGAGGATGACGAAGTATTCGCCGCGCGCATGTTCGAAGGCGCGGTTGTGGTTTTCGGCGAATCCAAGTTTTTTTTCGTTACGCAGGATGCGGAGCGAACTCCAGGGCGCGGGGTCGTACTCCGGCAGGTTGTTTTTCAGGTTGTCGGTCAGGATCAGTTGAATCCGCGCCGGGGTTTCATGCTGTTGCAGGCTTTGGAGCAGGCGCGAAATTTTATCCGCGTCGCCGTGGCTGACGATGGAGAGGGTGAAGATGGGGGTCATCGGTCATGCCGCCCCTCGCGTTTGCGTTGACGCGACGCCCAGTATGGGTCGAGAAGCCCGGTTTTCATCCATTGATGCAATGAACGAGCCGAGGTTGTGCGAAGCGATTGGGTTGATTTCCGTTTTCGTAATACATCGGCAATCTTCAAAAGGGCGTCCCGTTTGGCGCGAAGGATGGCGCTGCCTTTTCCGCGAAACGTGAAGGAGATCATAAAGAACAGGTTCATTAACAGGTGAAGGGGCAGGTAGATCCAAACCAGGGGGCCGGGCATGTTTTTAATGAACGTCCAAACCAGATTGCGGTGTCCATGATAAATTACGAAGTCGCTCAGTTTTCCGGCGCTGGCTGAGCCTACATGGCGAACGACGGCGTCAGGAACGTACAGGCATCGTCCGCCCGCAAGTCGCAGGCGAAAGCTTAGGTCAACGTCTTCGAAATAGGAAAAATAGTCTTCGTCGAATCCGCCCGCTTTGAGGAAGTCTTCCCTGCGATACATGGCGGCGGCGGCGCAAGCGCCAAAGACCTCCTGCGGCGCCAGTCCATATTGATCCGCCGTATAGTTGTAGAACCGCCTCCACGCCAAACCGGAGACATGGTACTCATCTCCGGCGCCGTCCAGCAAGTGGGGATTGTGATATTGAATTTGACGGGAGGAGAAGAAATTGTATTCGGGATTTTGCTCCGCTGCGCGGAGGAGGTTTTCGAGCCAGTCCGGTTCGGGGTAGGCGTCGGCATTGAGGAGGACGAGCCATTCGCCGCGCGCAAGACGCGCGCCGATGTTGTTGGCGACGGCGAAGCCGAGGTTGGCATCTAATTTTTCAAGAATAGCGCAATTCTTCGGCAAATCAATATTCAGCCCATTAGTTGAGCCGTTGTCAAGCATCACAATTTCAAAATCCTGGAATTTTTGCACCGCAAGAGCCTGAAGGCAACCAGTAAGATGCAATTCACTATTCCACGAAACTAGAATTACCGAAATTGCGCGCGACAATGAGGCATGTAATTCCTCAGGAGTTTTTTGCATTCGACCTGGGCTATTGCTTCTGAAGCCATATACACCCTCCCCTGTTTTTCAGGCAAAGAGGCATATGTTTCTCGAATGCGTCTACATAAAAGTGTTCCAAATAGGTGCTAAAAAAGACTATTTTAAAAGCATGGTTATATTGTAAAAAAGCCCTTAATATATAATCCTCGTTCCAAGCCCTGCCTTCATATACCCAGTGTTTGGGATATTCAAACGGATAAAAGATATCGTGGATGTGAATATAGACACCCTTTTTCAGGCGCGGGAGTATTTTGAAAAAAATATAGTTGACATCGCTATTGATCTTGCTTACATGCGTCGAGTCGATAAAAAGGATGTCGTTTTCCTCCAATCTGTCAAATTCGGACAGTTCGACATCTTGAAGGCGGGTAGGAATGACTTTAATGCGATCCTTGTCCTCATTCCTTATCAATGAAAACAGCAGTTGAGGATATGGTTCGATAAAGGAAAGTTCCACTTTTCCCTGGAAGAATAAATCGTTTGCGTCCAGCATAAGGCAGGATGAAAAACCGCTCCCCACCTCAATGATACGGCGCGGCTGAACCTGGCGCATCATGCAGAAAAGAATGATTGCGTCTGAATATGAGTAAGCGGGATTTTCATAGTAATATCGAAAGTCCTTCGACTTTGTTTCCGGAAAGGGAAGATCGCTGTAAAAGCCTTTGAGTTTTTCAAATAGATCCAATTGCCCCTCGCGATTTAAATCAACTCCTTCAACTTCATGGGAAAGCGCGCCCCAAATCACATCCTGGTCTTTTTCCACTTCAGACGGGTTGGGAATGGGAGAATAAAAATGCCCTGGATGAAAGGGCCCCACCATTTTAATCAGCCATTCCAATTGGGCCTTTTCATCATGCGAGAGTGGGCTTTCATTTTGCTGCGGTTTTCTTTTGAAAAACCGCCTTGCTACATCGAGATATTTTTTCATGCGACAGATCCTTTTCGAACAGATGAATTATTTTATTATCTCACCTTACGTAATTTTGCACATTTTAGGACATGTCGTCCCGAGCGATAACGAAGAATCTCTGAGACAGTCGTAGAGATCCTTCGCTCCGCTCCGGGAATCATGTGTGGTGCGTAAGGTTACTTACTATCTGTACCTGTGGGTCATATCTTTTCAGCAAATTGATATAATCAACCTCAGTGGGGGAATGGGAGAAAAAAACAAAACTAAACTGTCCACTCTCGTTTTTAAGATAATCATCAACGCTTGTTATGTAGGGACTATACAAACATTCTATTCCTATATTTTGCATTTCATCTGCCTGCGAATTGGGGAAAATATTGACGGAGGATATAAAACTGACTTCGAAGTCAAGTTCTTTAAATAATCTCATTTTTTGAAGCAAGGCGGGAAAGTCTATCGCCTTATCAGATTTTGATGTCGTATCTGGATTGTCAACGTAGAGAATACGCCCTTTGGATTGCCGTGAAAATGATTTTTGTTGTTTAATTGAATCATCGGTAATGCCGTGGGTATTTAAGATGTCTTTCCAACGATCGACAAATTTTTGATGGTTTACCTGTTGGAATTTTTTTATGCCCGCAGTAAGTTCAGTGCCTGAACTGAGTCCTTCAACATGTATCACTACAGATTTAGGTTGGTACAAAACTTTATAGCCTGCATTTTTGACCCGAAAAGCCATGTCTGTATCTTCGTAATATGCTGGTTCAAAAAAATTATCAAAGCCTCCCAAAGTGTCCCAGATTTTTTTGGGGAGCATGATACTGGCACCAGAACAATAATCCACGTCACGGAGGTAATTGTATTTTGGCCTCTGGGGATCGTCACCCCGACCAAAATTCCATCCTGTTCCGTCTTTCCAAATAAAACCTCCCGCTTCTTGAAGGCGACCATCAGGGAAGAGGAGTTTTGATCCAACCAATCCTACGTTTTTATGCGTAACAAAAGTGCTAGCCAAGCTGTCAAGCCAGTTCGACAAGACGATTGTATCATTGTTTAATAAAACTATGAATTCCCCACTCATGTATGACGATGCGTAATTGCATGTTCGCAGGAATCCCAGATTTTTAGTGTTTCGCAAATATCGTATACCGAGGCATTCGCCGAGAATTTTTTCAGTTTCATCCTGTGAAAAATCGTCTGCTACTATAATTTCATAAGGGCAGGCATCTTCAATCTTTGATATGGATAACAGGCAGATTAGAGTCTCCCGTATGTTGTTGTAGACAGGTATGATGATTGACACCAGCGGTTTGGAACTGAATGATCTGGAAGCGTAGGCACCATGTACCTGCCTGATCAATTCGGGCGTGGTCAGGTTTGAATAATTTGCACAAATGGATTGTATATAATTCAAATAATCATGTGTACTGTTTGGAAAGGGGGGCATTTTAATTCCAAGTTTTTGTATTGTGATACGTTTTAGTTGTTTTTTTTTACCCACAGATAAAGGAAGTAAGCGATGGATCGCAGACGCAAGATTCCATAGACGGAATTTAATGCTCGTTTTCATCTTTTTCCAATTGTCACGACTCTCAGGGAAGTGATTATAAAGGTTTCTCACTTTTCACCTCAACACCATGATACACAATCAGGATTGGAAACATCAACTGTTTAATAAGGCCGGTCATAACCTTTTCCGTGCGATGAACAACATGTGTTCAATCCCTAAATAACCATATATGTCAGACCAAAAGGCGTTGGCTGACGCGGATGCAAAACCCAAGTCACGTAATTTATCCAACAGATCCCAGCCAAAATGATAGTAACAAAGAATTCCCGCGTTTCCTATTGGATCCCCATGGAATTCGGGAGGCAAAATATGCTTAATTTCTCCGCCGGGTAGAATCCTAGCGCGAATCACGGTTGTTGGGGATTCTCGCAGGAAAGGTACAGTGAAAATGAGGGATCCTCCAGGTTTTAGGCAACGCAAACATTCCTGAAGAGCCTGTTCATAATCCGGTATATGTTCAAAAACCTCTAACGATATAATAAAGTTAAACAGTTCGTTGCCAAAGGTAAGATTAGTAAGCGTTTCATTTCTTATTCCATTGCGGTCCGGTCTGCCAAACGGAACCCGTTCTCCCAGATATTCACTTCCAGTGATATTGTAATAATGGTGCTTGAACCAGGAGAAGATGGGGGTTGTCTGCTCAGTGAGATAAATGGCGTCTCCCAATTGGGGGTTGCAAATGCGCTCAAATACGTGTATGGTGGCGCGCATTCTATTATTCAGGGAACATTTGGGGCAGACCATGTGTTCCCGCCAGTTGGGAATGAGTCTCTGTTGGTCATTTTTTGAAGCGTGTGTGAACGTAGTGTGAAATGAAACATATGCGCCACAAACATAACAATAACCGTTTGTGGTAAAGCCTGGTTCCAGTCCAATCTGCATCATCTCTGTTTGACCGCGCTGCGCATATTCGTCTGTCATGCGTGTCAGATGTTCTTTATATTCGGCGTAAGAACTAATTTTATCAATTTTCATTTCAATTGAGGCCGGGTGTAAGTTCCTGTATTTCATAGTTTGAATTAGTTCATGGAACCTGTTTTTACCGGCATCGTAAGAGTAATTTTCCTCGAAAAACACTAGGCTATTTCTTGAGATGGCGTTCCAAAGATTTTCATCGTTGTACAGTCTGAGTACTGCTTCGGCAAACGCTTCATTGCCATCGGCAATGAGTACGTTTTTGTCATGAACCAAGCCGGTTCCCTCCACGGCCATGCTTGTCGCCACTACAGGGAGTCCATAGCCTAGGCTGCGTCCGACCTTGCCTTTTATTCCTGCACCATATCGCAATGGTGCAATGGAGAGACGGCACTGATTAAAAAATTCAGACAGATGCTGATCATCTACAAATCCGACCACGACGATGTCATTCGCGGCGAGATCAAGTATCTTTTCTGGGGGATCGCTTCCAACAATATAAAATTTGATGCCAGGAACTCGCTCTCGGATCCGCGGCCAAATTTCAGCGGCAAAATGGCAGACTGCATCCACATTGGGCAGGTGCCGGAAGCCGCCTAGGAAGAAAACATCCCTGCGTTTATCAAATGAAACCGGTTGTTTATTTTGGATATCGATGATTAGCGAATAGCGAAAGATGTTTACGTCAGGTAATTCAGCCTTGAGCATTTGTTCTTCCTTTTGGCTAATGACCAGTGTCATATCCACCTGTTTCATAACACTCAGCTCCACTTTTTTAGTTTCGAGCGCCATGCATTTTAGTTCTTCTGACTGTTCAATTTCAGCCCGGCGGATTTCGCGCAGGTAATGCAAATCCACTGTGTTGAATATAACCTTGGCCTGAGGACATCGTCTTCTTACAACGTCAATGTATGTAACTGCATTAAACATCCTGGCGAGAACTACCATGTCAAATTTATCGCCATGAAGACTGAGATATTTGTCAATGGATTCCAGGAAGGGCTGGTACAGACATTCAATCCCCATTTGTTGCAAGGATGCTGTGTATTTTTCCACCGCATCCAAATTTATCGTTGGAATGAAAGTTACTTGAAAACCCAAATCCTGGAATATTCTCATGTGATTTACTGCATCCACCGAACCCGAATCTCTGTCCGGCGTTGGCGTAAAGTTATCCAAAACGAGAACTCTCGGCTGTCTATGCCTTATTCCCGATTGTGATTCTTCTGTAAATCGATTTTGCCATTTATGAACCAGGCAATTACTTTCGTCGTAATTTTGTGTATTATCCTTAAAGATGATTGCAGATGCAAGTGGTTGATAATAGGTCTTCTTTGCAATTTGGCGCAATGTTAATGCAAAGTCTGCTTCGGCGCATTCATCGAAAGACACATCAAAGCCACCAGATTGGTCGTACACATCCCTTTTTACCAATATTGCTGAAGTGCAATAATCTGAGGCTTTTAAATAGCTATGGAATGGGTTTTGGGGGTTGTCCCCGTGTCCATCCTGTTCCGCACCATCGTCATCCCTGAATGTGCAACCTGCTTCCCTAAGCACGCCATCTGGAGATACAAGTTTTACCCCCACCATTCCACACTCTTTTTTATCGATGTAAGTTTCCAGCATCTTATCCAGAGACCTCGGCTGAAGAACCACTTCGTCGCGCAAAAACAACAAAAACTCACCCTGAGATTTGGCTACTCCTTGCGACCAACTGGCCGCAACACTTACCCGCTCATGATATCGTATTACTTGAATGCCCATGGCCCTGGAAAGGATATGGGCTGTCTCGTCGGAAGTGCCATTATCAATGACGACAACTTCAATTTCACGACCATCCGTGGTATGCGGCAATGCCGACAGACAACGATATGCGGTATGAGCACCTGTCGCTACTACAATGATGGTCACGAGCGGATGATTATGATTGGGGAGAATTAGCCGTTTCTTTAAATGTATTACCGGCACCCAAAAACTGGATGTTTTTTCCTGGGTTTGATACTGCTTCCAGGTTTGTTCAATAATGCCTGTCTTGGGGAGTGGTTGTGATGATTGGGGTTTCATTTCCTGAATCCGATTTTGTACACGCCGCCGAATACCCTGAAACCCCTCTGCCAAATACACCACTTTGATTCTTAACGCAAGATGATAAAAGGCGCGAATTTTCGCTTTGTATGGTAAATACTTGACCGTGAACTGATATAGTTTGTTGTATAGTTGCTTCATAAAATGCTACTTTCCCCAATCGTAGATTGGCATTGTCGCAGGATTGGTGGAATCAAGGCGATGAATGTTGGTCCCAGTGCTGATAAAAACGGGTTTTTGGGAACAATGTACAACCCAGCCAAAAAACCTTTCAATGGCATGGGGCAGGGCGTTATCTGTTGCCCCTTGTTCGGCCTCGAAGTCTTCCTGTTTAATTCCTGTGAACATGGACGGATTTAGGCCTTCCATTGAGAACCAGAACATGGAACCAGCAACAAACAAGAAATCCTCTCCCTGGTAGGGAATACCCGCGTTTTCTGACAACTCCCTAATTTTTTTCTCATTGTTTCCCATGTACAACTTGTTTTTTGTTGATAATAGGTGTCCACATGGAGCAATCAATCCGGGGCGGTTTTCGTCAAAGGTTTTTTTTACCAACCTGACAATGCCTGACGAACCCAGTAACTTATTGTAAAGGTCTTTCCTCCACTCATTACCAATCGTTGCTGACAGAGTTTTTTTTGTGTGTAGCTTACAAATATATTGATAGTTCAAAGAACTAATCTCGTTGAAGATTCTTAAGAATGGCGCAATATCTCTGCCTTGGTTCTTACATCTATATATATACGTTTCCGGATGAAAAGAAAGCACGTCTTTAGTTTTTATCTTGACGTTAAAGGGCATCGAAATATACAGGTCAAAATCGCCTTCCAGATTTAACAGGTATGATTTAATTTCATCCCAAAGGTCAGGATAGTACAGATGCAATATGACCGCCGTATTGTGCATTCGTTTTATAGGTTTGTCAAAAATTTCCTTTGAATTTCTTGCAACCTGGCGAATTGCTATTTTGCGCAAACCCCAAAGGGAAGTAGTCGCTTTTGACGCAAGAGAGTGAAAAAAATGAAGGCTAAATTTTCCAATTGCCTCTCTGCGGCTGCCGTGAGGGAGCAAACTAGTTCGAAACCCCCATAAATGTTGAACCAATTTCCAAGCGGTACTGTTTGTTATCTCTTCGATAAGGGCCTTGCTCGCCGCCAGTTCTATGGAGATATTCTGCGCTGTTATATCGCGTTCAATTACGACTTGCTTATAACCGGCAATGGCATCATCGCGTTCGGCAATTTGCTTCTCGCGTTCAATTACGACTTGCTTATAACCGGCAATGGCATCATCGCGTTCGGCAATTTGCTTCTCGCGTTCAATTACGACTTGCTTATAACCGGCAATGGCATCATCGCGTTCGGCAATTTGCTTCTCGCGTTCAATTACGACTTGCTTATAACCGGCAAT
>WBZO01002353.1_pt1 | contig 24868 bp, 27 predicted proteins | sample 5204261 | NCBI WGS metagenome assembly WBZO01 (sample SAMN12412400, study PRJNA552823) | activated sludge metagenome | isolation source: activated sludge from anammox sidestream of wastewater treatment plant... | place: USA: North Carolina | collected 2017-09
CGGTAGGTATCGAACGAGCCGACCGACAGCTCGATGTCCGTCTGCGCCTCGGGCAGCGGCTTCTTGCGCACCCGGTTGATCAGGCCACCGACGCTGCCACGGCCGTAAGTCACCGAATTGGGCCCCTTCACCACCTCGACGCGGTCGTAGATCGCCATGTCGGGGACGCTGAAATAGGAATTGTTGATGAAACCGTCCTCGCGCACATCGTTGTAGCCGTCGATGGCGATGCCCCGGATGGCGACATCGCTGAAACCGAAGGATGACATGCCGCCGAAAGGGCCGGTACCGCTGAACTGATTGACGCCGGCCGACAGTTCCAGCGCCTGGCCGAGGTCGAAGACCTGGCGATCGCGCAGCGATTCCTGCGTGATGACCGTCACCGACTGCGGCGTCTCGCGCACCGAGAGCGGCATCTTGCCTGCGCTGGTCTGGGTTTTGGCCCTCAGACCTTCACTATCAATCGAGTCCTCGACCAGTACCGGCGCCAACTCGATCGGCGATGCCTCGTCCGGCGTCGGATCGGACGAATCTTTCGGCTGATCCGTCGTGGCAACGGGTTCGGGTCCACCGCGCGCGCCGTTACGGCGCAGCTTGCGACGGCAGCGGCGATCAGGGTTTTTTTCCACATGAGCGTTCCTCCCTCGGTAACGCGGTATCCGGATAGCGGGTTGAAACAACGACGCCGCGGATCGCGGCTTCACGCCCGGCACACGACTCAAAAATGATTATGATAATTATTATCAACAATGATGACAACACGACAAGGCAAGAAAGGTGTCTCGCGCCACCATGGCGGCCGAACCCTGGAATCAGGCCGCGCCAGGCCCGAAGGCCGCCGGGATGGCGACGGTTCATCGCGGTTTAATTTGGACACCGCCCCGGGGTCGTCCCGCGAGAGCGATGGAAGAAACGCAAGGAGCGGTATTGATACTTCGGGAGTAGGGGATCCGGCCGCGCTCAGTGAGCGATGGGCTCGTCAAGCTCGAGCCTGGTGACCGGCTGCAGGCGCTGCCCGGGGCCGGCCGCCTTTGCGGGTGACGGTGCCGACGTCCCGGCCGCGTTACCCGGGAAGGGGAGGATGATCTGTCGCGGGATGTTGGAGCAGGCTCGCCTTCAGGTCGATGCGGTCCATAAGCTCGATATTGCAGAACCCGTTCTGCTTCAGTTGGCCGACGAGTTCCAGGACCAGAGATTCTCTCTCTCGGCGCACCACCTTTCCCATGAACGTGAATTGTTGCGGTTGACCCTTGCCCGCGGTTTCGGAAAGATCGATGGTCACGATCAGCTGATCGAAGGGGGCGAACGGCTTGGCCCCCTTGACGAGTTGCACTTTGACCTCCAGGTCGGTGAAATCGAGCAACGTGCCTTCCTGCCCAACCGCCCTTTCCGCCGTCTTTACGAAGGCCGGAATATGTGTGCCGATCCGCGCGTGCTGGCGACGGTCGAGGCGACGGAAAGTGCCGGCATCGATCTCGAGCACGGCCATCGCCTGCGCGCGATAATGTCCCTCCGCCATTTCGACTCGATCCCGCACCACACACTCGACCTGGGGAATACAACCCAAGGTATACATCGATGCCAGTGTCAGCCGCGCCCCGCTCTTGAAGGGTTCCGCCGCAATACTGGGAATAGTCTCTGCGATATAGGGAACATAAAGACAGACCTGCTGCACCTCTCCGACCTCATGTTCGAGCCAATGAGATTCCGGGTCTATCGACAGACCTCCCGGGGCGTCGGCATACAGCCCTTTCTGGGTATAAATCAGGTGGTCGTTGAGGCTGTAGGCAACGACGGTAGTCTCCGACATACCGCCCTGTTGCGATCCGAGGTAATACCCCATCTTCCCGCCGATCGGAAAACAATCCGCGATATCCATCAGAATCCTGGTGGCAATCGGGGAGGGGTGCCCGACAATAGACGGCTGTGGCTGCACCGGGGTAAAAGCTTTCGGCCTGGGCTTAGTCATTAGCATGGGTTTGCCTTGGAGCTGTTAGTGGGCAATTCGACTCCATATTTAGCGGCTCGGCGAGAGAACCTATTAGGGGGAGGAATCACCTGGCGGCCACGGGCCTACCCGCCGCAGCCTGGCCATCCGAACAAATCGCACAGAAATGCCGTGGATGGCCGGATCGAGACGGAGGGTCTATATCGAGACAAAGCGAGATACACACAACCAGGACCATCAAAAGGCGCCCTGGAGCGCCCTTTGCAATAGCCCTTATAACCGCTCTACAAACTTGGGGGGCAGGTCGACAGAAATCGTAACTATATTAATCTTATGGAGCTGGCGAGAGGAATCGAACCCCCGACCGGCTGATTACAAATCAGCTGCTCTACCGACTGAGCTACGCCAGCGTATTCGGTTTGATCGGCGCGGATTATAGCAAACCCCGCCCGGATTCCGGCTCATGCGCCATGCCTTAGCGGCACTCGGTCTCCCGTACCGGTATCTGAGGCGCCCGGGCCGCGAGCCCCTGCCGCAGCTTCCGCGGCGGGGATTCCGCCCCGCCTTCGTATTCGACGGCTAGGACATAGGCCGTCCTGCTCACCATGCGTTCTTCGATGGCGGGGCTGATCCCGCTGGCGAGGATCTCCTTGCGGCGATCCTCCACCGTATCTTTCCTTTTATATACGCCGAGCGAGATGAAATAGCGCTTGTCGGGCAGCGGCACGATGGCGATGTCCTCCATGCCCTTTTTTTGCAGCTCCCGATATCTGGCGCGCGCCTGGTCGTAGGAGAGATATTCCGGCAACCGTATCCAATACCCGTCCGCGACCGTCTCGGTGCGCTCCCGAAGGTCCGTCTTTCCCCCGGCCCGTCGCGCCTCGGTCTGCAGACGTTCCATCGTCGGGCGGTCCGGATACGGCCCGAGTTCGAAACAGTATCGGCTCGTCGCCGGCCCGGTTTTCCTGGTTTTGTCGTCTCCGGGTATGGGTGCCGGTTCGGCGCGGCCATCGCCCATGGGGGCTGGGGCGGCCTCGATCCTCTGTTCCGCCGCGGCCGCCTCATCCGGCATCGCATCGTCCATCGGCTCGAGCGTCAGACCGGCGCCCTTTTCCGCGTCCTTCGGCTGCAGCAGCGCCAGTGTCTCGGCCCCGGAGGCCGGCGGTGCCGGTGATGCGACGCCCCGTTCGTTCAACAGCACCAACGGCGGCACCCCCGGGTCCGTGGCGCGGAATTCGTCGACCGCCGCCTTTCGGCCGGCAAGGCCGCCGTGCGCCTGGTATTGCCAGGCGAAGAAACCGATATTGGCGCACAGCAGCAGGACGAACAGCGGTCTCATCACGCGGCCTCCGCGACGATGGCCAAACCCCGCAACACCAGATCGGGCTCATGGCGGAAATCGAAATCGGTGGACAGTAACGGCCCTATCGCGGCGCCGTCTCCTCCGGTCAGCAGACAGGTCGGGCGGCCTTCGATCACCGCGCCGAGATCCCGCACGACACGATCGATGGTCGCGACGGCGGCATACAGGGTACCGCCCATCACGCCGCCGTGCGTATCCTTCGCCAGCAGGGTGACGGGCCACGGTGACGCGTCCTCGATCGCCGCCTGGATATCCGAGGTATTTTCCAGCAAGGCGCGTCGCATGAGCCCGAGCCCGGGGAGGATCAGCCCGCCCAGGTGCCCGCCCTCCCCCGTCATCGCGTCGATGGTGAGCGCGGTGCCGCAGTCTATGACGCAGACCGGACCCGCGACGGCGCGGCGCGCGGCGATGAGCGCGAGCCAGCGGTCGACGCCCAGGCGTTGTGGATCGGGATAGGCGTTGATGACGCCGAAACCCTCGGCCCGCGCGCGGACGAACTCGGGCTCGATCCCCCAGGCGCGGCGTGACCATGCCGTGAGTGACGCGCGGAATTCCGCGCCGGAGACGTTCGCCACGAGCAGACGGAGCGGCGCGGGGCGGTCACCCCAGGCCGCGGACAGGGCATCGGCATCCTCGCCTCCGCCGCGCCGCGGGATGGCGCCGCGCCATTGCAGCGCCTCCGTATCCACCCACGCCCATTTGATGCGGGTGTTGCCCGCGTCCACCAGCAGCTTCATGTCCGGGCGTCGGGACCGGAAGGCGCGCGCGCCGAACCGGTGTCCCGGAGGCGGAGACTGACATCGCCGGAGAGATAAGGCCTGACGACCCCGTCCGCCTCCACCAGCAGCGCGCCGCGGTCATCGATACCGCGCGCGATGCCGCTTTCCCCGCCGCCGGCGGTGGTGACGGTCACCTCGCGACCGAGCATGATGTCGTGACGCCGCCACTCTTCGAGCAGGGGCGCGAGCCCCGTTTTTTCGAACCCGGCGAGCATCTCCGCCAGCTCGTCGAGGAGCACAGCGGCCAGTCGATTGCGCGAGGGATGCGTTCCGGTGACGGAGGCCAGGTCCGTCCACGCCTGATCGATGGCGGCGCCCAGCAGCCGCGGCATGCAGACATTGATCCCGACGCCGATCACCACGCTGCAATCACCGCAGGATTCCCCGTTCATCTCGATCAAGGTGCCGGCCAATTTGGCGTCTCGCCAGAGGATATCGTTGGGCCATTTGAGACCGGCGTCCGCGACCCCCGTCCTCCGCAAGGCGCGCACTACGGCGACGCCGACCGCCAGACTCAGCCCGGAGAGCGCGTCCGGTCCCGTATCGAAACGCCACAGGAGGGAAAGATAGAGATTGCGGGCATAGGGCGACAGCCATACGCGATTGCTGCGTCCACGTCCGGCGGTCTGCGCCTCCGCGAGACAGGCGAAGCCGGAGGGCAGCGCGGCGGCGCGGCGGCGCAGTTCGCTGTTGGTCGAATCGATCTGCTGATGCAGTTCCAAACCGGCCAGACGCACGCGCGCCGTATCACCGAACCCGGCGCGGATGTCCGCCTCGGAAAGAAGCTCGATGGAACCGTTGAGACGGTGCCCCTTGCCCGGCACCGAATCTATCTCGATTCCGCGCGCCTTCAGCGCCTGCAAGTGCTTCCATACCCCCGCGCGGCTGATGCCCAGCGTCCGTCCCAACACCTCGCCGGAATGAAACTGGCCGTCGGCGAGTATGCCCAGTAATGCGCTCCCTTGCAGCATCGCGATAGTGTAGCAGCCGGCATCGAACACAGCGACCGCGGGACCGGAACGCCCCATTCGCCCGATAAAAAGGCCGGCCCCCATGCGGAGGCCGGCCTGTCGTGAAAAATGGTCTACCTTGGTAACTCTTCCCGGCAGACCCTCGATGAGATGGATGTCATCAACCCGCCAGGACCGCCGCGACAAAACCACAGATCAAAGTGATCACGATGATCCCCACGCAGAGTACTCCGTCATCCGTTGTTGCATCTCTCTGACTGGCCATAAGTCACCTCCTTAGATTCAGGTGGTCCGATACCGAACACCGTCGCACCCATTGCCGTATCACTACGGTGATTACCATATATAAAGAATGGTATTTGGTCAATATATAGACAAAATCCCTATATATTTCAAGTGATAATGCCCGCCTCGCCCGATGGCGGAGAGGACCGGCGACCTGTCACGAGGCGAGGGAACGCATTTAAAGCTTCGTGGGGGGACAGCCGCTAGCGGCCTGGAGTCCCGGAAGCCGGGAAAAGGAGTGTATCCATGCTGAGTTTCATCTACCGTCTCGCGACCGATTTCGAGCGACTGCACGGTCAACGACCGAACGTGCTCTATCTCAACCGCTACCACTTCGAACGCATGCGAGGGGATTTCGCGGACCCTGAGGATATCGAGACGATGATGAAGATTCTCGGGATGACCCTCATGATCACCGAGGATGCGATCAATCCCCGGCTCGCGCGCATCGGCCGGCCGGTACCTCCACTGATCTCGGGGGTCGCTCGCGCGACGCGATAGAGAGGGCCGCCACGACTCGAAGCGCGGCGGCCGGATATAGGCTGAAAACAGCCGCTACGTCACGCGACCCGGGCGTGACGCCTGCTGAAAACCGATGCTTATGAAGAAGATATGGCGGCGCGGACGATCCATCCGCGCCGCATGGATCAGGCCGCCAATACGTATTTGGCGAACAAACCCAGACTCAACACCATCACACCGAGAGCAATTACCAGAACGGCATCATGATCGCTTGCCGACTTGACACGACCGGACATGTCCACCTCCACTCGAGTGGCTATCGTTGGCTTTAAACTAGAGTACCCCCCACGCCACCCTTCCCGAACCGGCGCGGCAACGGAAAGGGGGCCGTCATACCGTAGCAAAAAACTTGGGAATCAGGCAAGCCGGCGCGGGGCCGCGGCCGGCATCACGCCTCCGAATCGGGAGGCCCCTTGCGTTTCTCCTGGAAACTGGACACGCCGGAACCCTCCCGGGTCATCCTGATACCGCCCTGATGGATGGCGCCTTCGGCCATCGCCACCACCGGACTGATGATATTGCCGGTGATACGGGCGGACGCGCTCAATTCCAGCTTTTCGCTCGCCATGATGTCGCCGACGACCTCGCCGGAGATAATGGCCATCGAGGCGGTGATGTTCCCGTGCCAGCGTCCCGGCTCGCCCAGCACCAGCATGCCGTCGATCTCGCAGTCACCCTCGACGGTCCCGTTGACGATACAGTTCTCGCTGCCACGCAAGGTCCCCGTCACGCGCGTCCCGCCCCCGATCAGGGTCGTGAACTGCTTGACGTTGTCGAGCGCGCGCCGCCCCTTGCCGCCGGTGAAAAACGATTGCATATCCCTCTGCCTCCTCGCCACCGGCACCGTGCGGGCGCCGGCGCATGTTGATATTCGCCGCTGATCGCGCGTGATTATAACGTACTTAAAGAATCAATCAGTTAATTCCGATAACCCCGTACGGGAAACCCGATCAAGCGCGAGCGCACCAGCGGTGAAGACATCACACATACTTTCGAGCCTGCTTCTGATCCTGTCCGTGACCGGATCCGCCCTGGCGGCCGCGCCGCCGCCCACGGCAACGCCGGCGTACGACATCCGCATCCTGATCGATGTCTCGGGCAGCATGAAGCAGAACGATCCCGCCAATCTGCGTAAACCCGCGCTGCGGCTGTTGACCGGGCTGCTGCCCTCCGGGACACAGGCCGGCGTGTGGACGTTCGGGCGTTATGTCAACATGCTGGTCCGCCACGGCGAGGTAAATACGGATTGGCGCGAACGGGCCATGGACGCGGCGGAGCTGATCAACTCGGCGGGGCTGTTCACCGATATCGAGGCGGCCCTCGGTACGGCGAGCTGGAACTGGGCGACCGCCGCGCCCGGCATCCGGCGCAGCGTCATCCTGCTCACCGACGGACTGGTGGACGTCTCCACGACCCCGGAATCGGACCGGCTGTCCCGCGCGCGCATCACCGACGAGATCCTGCCGCGCCTGCGCGACGCCGGGGTGGAGGTATATACCATCGCCCTGTCGAACGACGCCGATGAGCCCCTCCTCCGGCAGCTCTCGGCATCCACCGGCGGCTGGTTCGAGCGCGCCGACGATGCGGACGAACTCGAACGGATATTTCTGCGCATGTTCGAGAAAGCGGCGCAGCCCGACACACTGCCGCTGATCGACAATCAGATCCTGGTCGACGAGAGTATCGAGGAACTCACCCTGCTCGTCTTCCGCGCGGACGGCGCGCCGGCGACCACATTGACCACGCCCGATGGCGTGACATTCGGCGCGATGCGCCTGCCGCCCAATGTACGCTGGCACAACGAGGCGCGCTACGATCTGGTCACCGTGGAGAAACCGGCGACCGGCGCCTGGCGCGTCAACGCGGACATCGATCCCGACAACCGCGTGATGGTGGTGAGCAATCTGCGCGTCGTCGCGACGCAGCTTCCCAACCAGGTCCTGAAGGGAGACGCACAGGACCTCCTGGTCCGCTTCACGGAACAGAACCGGCCCATCACCGACAGGGAATTCCTGCACTTTCTCCAGGTGAAGGCGCTGGAGAACACCGCGGAGGGAGCAACGTCCGAGCGCTTGCTGCTCGACAACGGTCGCGACGGCGACATCATGCCCGGCGACGGGATCTTCGGCACGCGGCTGACGGCGACCGGAGAGACCGGGGCGCACACCGTCATCGTGGACGTCGACGGCACCACCTTCAGGCGCCGGCACAGACAGGACATCGAGGTCGTGGAGAGTCCGGTCATCGCCGACATCCGCACGGAGGGAAACGGCCCCGCCCTGTTCGTGATCCCGCGCGCCGGCATCATCGATCCGGAAACGCTGGAGGCCGCCGCCACGATCACCGGCGACGGGGAACGGGGCGACGTGCTGCCAATGGTTCGCACCAGTCCCGGCGAGTGGCGGCTCGGACTCGAAGGATATCCGCCGGAAGGCCGTTACCGGATCATCCTCGAGATCGATGCCGAGCGTCCGAACGGAAAACCGATCCATTACCAGGGCGAGCCCCTGCATTTCGGCCGCCCTGCATCTTCGATCGAAGCGCGCTCGCCCGACGCGGAAGAATCCATCGCCGGCGAGGATCCGGCATCGTCGGAGGAAGAAGCGATCGCCGAAGAGGACCCCGCAGGAGAGGACGATGCGGCGAGTGAAGCCCCACCGGCGCGCCTCAACTGGATACTGGTCGTTACGCTCGTGGTCCTGCTGAACGCACTCCTCGGCGGCGTCCTGTTCCTGGTCTATCGAAAACTCTTCGGCAACGGCGCGGAATCCGCCCCCGAGGCGACGGCAGACGAAGACGCGCCCTCCGAACCCGCCGCGGCGCCGGGCGCACCGACCACCGCCTTCGACGACACCCGCCCCTCGGTCGTCTCGCAGATCGCCGAAGCGGCGGCCGCCACGGAGCCCGGACCCGCGGCGGCGCATGAGGATGCCCCGGCGGAAATGGAAGTGATGGCGCCCGCCCCCCCGGATAGGCCGGACACAACGGATTCCCCGGCGCCCCGTCCTCCGACGGACGCGTCGGCCCCCGAGCTGGTCATGGAATCCGAAACGCCCGCCCCGGAGACCGGAGAACTCGACGATCGCCTGAAGAACCTCAACGTGGAGGAGATCGATCTCGGCTTCGAGGAAACGACCCGCCGCGCCGGTTAACCCCCCGGCCGGAGCAGGCGGGCGGAAGGCGACCGACGGCCGCCTTCCCGCTGCGCCGGATGCGTCCCGCGGCTACAGCTCCGCCGCTTCCTCGGCCAGATACTCGGCCACGCCGCTGGTCGAGGCCTTCATGCCCTTCTTGCCTTCCTGCCAGCCGGCAGGGCAGACCTCGCCGTGCTTCTCCGTGAACTGCAGGGCGTCGACCATGCGCAGCATCTCGTCGATGTTGCGGCCGAGCGGCAGATCGTTCACTACCTGGTGACGCACGATGCCTTCCTTGTCGATCAGGAAGGAGCCGCGCAGCGCGACGGCATCGTTCACCAGCACGTCGTAGTCCCGGGCGATGCCCTTGGTGAGATCGGCGACGAGCGGATACTGCACATTGCCGATACCGCCCTTGTTGACCGGGGTATTCTTCCAGGCCAGATGGGTGAAATGGGAGTCCACCGAACAGCCGATGACCTGGACGTTGCGCTTCTGGAACTTATCCAGGCGATGATCGAAGGCGATCAGCTCGGACGGGCACACGAAGGTGAAATCGAGCGGATAGAAGAACAGCACCACGTACTTGCCGCGGTAATGCGACAGCTTGAAACTCTCATTGAAGCTGTTGTCCGGCATCACGGCGCTCGCGGTAAAATCCGGCGCCGGCTTCGCCACCAATACGGTCATCACATATCTCCTTAAGTAACTGTCTTTCGAATGATTTCTGATGAAATAGCAGTGCTGAGAACAAGTCTCATTTAGTCTAACGATTTCCGGGAGGCTTGCAAGTACCCGCTCGTTACGCCGAACATAATACTAAAGTAGCGCTGTGGATAAACCACTTCTAAACAGAAATCCCGGAACGGAAGCGAGCGAGGCCCCCATCGCATCATGACACCAGCCATGGAACCGGCGGCGGACAATGCCGTCATCGCCGCACGCGACCTCGCCGTCCTGTGGCACCCCTGCACCCAGATGAAAGACCACGAGACGCTGCCGCCCGTCCCGATCCGGCGCGGCACCGGGGTCTGGCTGGAGGATTTCGAGGGCCGGCGTTATCTGGATGCGATCAGCTCCTGGTGGGTCAATCTGTTCGGCCATGCCAATCCGCGCATCAACGCCGCGCTGCGGGACCAGCTCGACGCACTCGAACACGTGATGCTGGCCGGATTCACCCACCTGCCCGCGCTGGAACTGGCCGAACGCCTGGTGCGCATCGCCCCGCCCGGACTGTCGCGCGCCTTCTACGCCGACAACGGTTCCTCCGCGGTGGAGGTCGCGCTGAAGATGAGCTTCCACTACTGGCGCAATCTCGGCCGCGAGAAGAAAACTAAATTCATAACCCTGACAAACAGTTACCATGGAGAAACCCTGGGCGCGCTGGCCGTGGGCGACCTCCCCCTGTACAAGAACACCTACCACCCGCTGCTGATGACGTCCCTCCCGGTGCCGTCGCCGGACTGTTTCCTGCGCGAACCCGGCCAGAGCTGGGCGGAACACTCGATGCAGCGCTTCGACGCGATGCGCGAGGCCCTGGACCGCCACCACGAAGAGGTCTGCGCCGTGATCGTCGAACCGCTGGTGCAATGCGCGGGATCGATGCGCATGTACGATCCGGTCTATCTCGCCCGGCTGCGCACCGCCTGCGACGAGTACGGCGTGCATCTCATCGCCGACGAGATCGCCGTCGGCTTCGGCCGCACCGGCACGATGTTCGCCTGCGAGCAGGCCGGCATCGGCCCGGATTTTCTCTGTCTTTCCAAGGGGTTGACAGGCGGTTACCTACCGCTTTCCGTCGTGCTCACGCGCGAAGAGGTCTATCACGCCTTCTACGACGACTACCCGCGCATGACGGCCTTTCTCCATTCCCACAGCTATACCGGCAATCCGCTCGCCTGCCGGGCGGCGCTCGCCACCCTGGACATCTTCGAGCAGGATCGCGTCATCGAGCGCAATACCGCCCTGGCGGGGGCGCTCGCCGCGGCCGGCGCGCGCTTCGCGGACCACCCCCATGTGGCCGAGGTGCGCCAGCGCGGCATGATCCTGGCGATCGAGATGGTCAAGGACCGGCGGACCCGTGAGCCCTATCCGTGGCAGGAGCGGCGCGGATGGCGCGTCCATCGCCATGCCCTGGAACGCGGCGTGTTGCTGCGGCCGCTTGGCGACGTGATCTATTTCATGCCGCCTTATGTGATCACCCCGGAGGAGATCGAATACCTGGCCCAGGTGGCCTGGGACGGTCTCGTCGCCGCCACCCAGGACTGAAGGCATGCGCGTCCCCCGCCTCTTCCTGGCCCGCCCGCTCGCCGTCGGCGCCCGCGTGACGCTGGAGGAGGCCGCCTCCAATCACCTGCTGCGCGTGCTGCGACTGAAACCCGGGGCCCCCTTGCGTCTCTTCAACGGCGCGGGCGGGGAATACGAGGCCACGCTGGACGCGGTCGAGCGGGGCACGGCGATCGTCACGCTGGGCGCCTTCGTCGACGTCAGCCGCGAATCGCCCCTCGCCATCACGCTGGCGCAGGGCATCTCGCGCGGTGAACGCATGGACTACACCCTGCAGAAATCGGTGGAGCTCGGGGTCGCGCGCATCCTCCCGCTGGAGACCGAATTCGGCCAGGTGCGGCTGGAAGGGGAGCGCCGGGAACGCCGATACCGGCACTGGGAGGGGGTGATCGCGGGGGCCAGCGAACAGTCCGGGCGCACCCGCCCGCCGGAACTCCTGCCCATCACGACGCTGGACCGGTGGCTGGCGGCCGCCCCCGCGTCCGGGGAGGGGCTGCGGCTGGCGCTGGACCCCGCGGCCGAGACCACCCTGGGCGGGTTGCAACTTCCCCCGGCCGGGGGAGTCACACTGCTGATCGGCCCGGAAGGCGGACTCAGCGACCGGGAGATCGGACAGGCGCGGCGAACCGGGTTCATCGGCCTGCGCCTCGGTCCGCGCATCCTGCGCACGGAGACGGCCGGGATCGCGGCCCTCGCCGCGCTGCAGGTCCTGCGGGGCGATCTCGGCTAAGCCCGGGCGCCGCGCCAGGATCCTAACCCGCTATTTTCAAAGAGGGTTTTAAGTTACCATAGTCGATCCACAGGGTAGCAGGGAACTCATGTCCATCCAGCATCTTCAACCCGTACCCCATCTCACCACGGTCCAGAACGGGCCGTTGCTGCTGATCGAAAAACACCTGCTCGACCAGCAGACCGAGATCGAATCCTGGTTCCGCCAGGAATGGAAGAAGACCGCGGCGCCGTTCTACGCCTCGGTCGACCTGCGCAATGCCGGCTTCAAGCTGGCCCCGGTCGACACCAATCTGTTTCCCGCCGGCTTCAACAACCTCAATCCGGCCTTCATCCCGCTCTGCGTGCAGGCCATGCAGTCGGCGATCGAGCGCGTCTGCCCCAGCGCCAACCGCATCATCCTCGTGCCGGAGAGCCACACGCGCAACCCGTATTATCTGGAGAGCCTGGCCACCCTGCAGGACATCATCACCAAGTCCGGCTTCGAGACCCGTATCGGCTCCCTGCTGGAAGACCTGGACGGGCCGCAGGAGGTCGAACTGCCGTCCGGCCGCCGCCTGCGGCTGGAACCGCTGCAGCGCAGCGGCGACCAGGTCCATCTCGGCGGCTTCACCCCCTGCATGGTGCTGCTCAACAACGACCTCTCTTCCGGGCATCCGCCGATCCTGGAAGGCCTGCGACAGCCGGTGATCCCGCCTCTGCAGCTCGGCTGGTCCAACCGCCTCAAGTCGCAGCACTTCGCATACTACAAGACCGTCGCGGAGGAATTCGCCGCCATCATGGGGCTCGACCCCTGGCTGATCACCCCCCTGCATCTCAAGTGCGGCGAGATCAACTTCATGAAGCGCGAGGGGGAGGAGTGCCTGGCGCGCAACGTCGAATCGCTGCTCGACGCGATCCGGCGCAAATACGACGAGTACGGGGTGAAGGAACCGCCCTTCGTGATGGTGAAGGCCGATGCCGGGACCTACGGCATGGGCATCATGACGGTGCACTCCCCGGACGATGTGCGCGACCTCAACCGCAAGGAACGCACCCGCATGGCGGCGACCAAGGGCGGCGCCGAGACGACCAAGGTCATCGTGCAGGAGGGCGTGTACACCTTCGAGACCTGGGGCGAGGGCCAGGCGGTGAGCGAACCGGTGGTCTACATGATCGATCACTTCGTGGTCGGCGGCTTCTACCGCGTGCACACGCGGCGCGGCGCCAACGAGAATCTCAACTCGCCCGGCATGCACTTCGAACCGCTCGCCTTCGCCAACTGCTGCACCATGCCCGAGCGCAGCCTGGCGCCGGACGCGCACCCGAACCGATTCTATGCCTACGGCGTGATCGCCCGGCTGGCCCTGCTCGCCGCCGCGCGCGAGAAGGCGGCGCTGGCCGAGGGAGATCCCCTCGACTATCCATGATGATGACCGCAACCCACCCGTATCCCGCGCGCCCATGATCGCGCTCGGCGTCGTGATGGACCCCATCGCCGCGATCAAACCCGGCAAGGACAGCACCCTCGCCATGCTGCTGGAGGCGCAGGCGCGCGGCTGGCCGCTCTGGTACATGGAACAGGGCGACCTCTACCTGCGCGACGCCCGCCCGCGCGCGCGCATGCGGGCGCTCGCCGTGCGCGACGACAAGCGCGACTGGTTCACCCTGGGCGGGGAACACGACGCCGCGCTGGACGAACTCGGCGTCGTGCTGATGCGCAAGGACCCGCCGTTCGATATCGAATACATCTACACCACCTATCTGCTGGAGCTGGCCGAGGCGGCCGGCGTCCTGGTGGTCAATCGCCCGCAGGGGCTGCGCAACACCAATGAAAAGCTCTCCATCGCCTGGTTCCCACAGTGCAGCGCGCCGTCACTGGTCACCAGCGACGGCGCGCGCCTGCGTGCCTTCCTGCAGGAACAGCGCGATATCATCGTCAAGCCGCTGGAGGCGATGGGGGGCGAATCCGTCTTCCGCGTCACCCCCGAGGACCCGAACCTCAACGTGATCTTCGAGGTGATGACCCGGCACGGCACCCGGCTGACCATGGCGCAGCGTTATCTGCCCGAGATCACGCAGGGCGACAAGCGCATCCTGATGGTCGACGGCGAGCCGGTGCCCTACGCGCTGGCCCGCATCCCGGCCCCGGGGGAGACGCGCGCCAATCTCGCCGCCGGCGGACAGGGGGTCGGCGTGCCGCTCAGCGAGCGCGACCGCTGGATCTGCGCGCAGGTCGGTCCGGAACTGAAACGGCGCGGCCTGATGTTCGTCGGACTGGACGTGATCGGCGATTATCTGACCGAGATCAACGTCACCAGTCCGACCTGCATCCGCGAGCTCGACGCCCAGTTCGGCCTCAACATCAGCGCGCTGCTGATGGACAGGATCGCGGCCAGGCTGTCATGAAGCGCCCGTCCGCGGCCTGCGCGCTGGTGTCCTGCCTGCTGCTGGCGCTGGCCGGTTGCGGCGGACACAAACCCGAGGTCTACAAGACGCAGTTGATGACGCTCGGCACCATCGTCGACATCAGCCTGTGGGACGTCGACGAGGCCAGGGCCCAGCAGGCGGTCAAGGCGGTCGAGGACGTGCTGAACGGGATCCACGTCCACTGGCATGCCTGGGAGCCGGGCCCGCCGGGCCAGCCGAACCTGACCGACCTCAACGCCCGGCTCGCGGCCGGCGAGACCGCGACGGTCGGCGCCGAGGACGTGGCCGTCCTGCGCCGGACCCAGGAACTCGCGCGCGCGGGCGATCAACTGTTCAACCCGGCCATCGGCCGGTTGATCGAACTGTGGGGCTTTCACAGCGATGATCCTCCGCTCGGACCGCCGCCCGCCCCCGAGGAGATCCGCCGCCTGGTCGAGGCCCACCCCACCATGGACGACCTGGTGATCGAGGATGACCGGGTGAGCAGCCGCAACCCTCAGGTGCAGCTCGACGTGGGCGGATCGGCCAAGGGCTACGCCGTCGACCGGGCGATCGACGCCCTGCGCGCCCTCGGCATCGACAACGCCATCGTCAACGCCGGCGGCGGACTGCACGCCATCGGCGCCCACGGCGACCGTCCCTGGCGCGTCGGCATCCGCAACCCCGCGCAGCCCGGCATCATCGCCTCGCTGGAGATGCGCGCCGACGAGAGCGTACATACGTCCGGCAACTACGAACGCTTCTTCGATTACCAGGGCAAGCGCTACCACCATATCCTCGACCCGCGCACCGGCTATCCCGCCGAGGGGGTATTGTCGGTCACCGTGGTGACGCCCGACGGAACCCTCGCCGATGCCGCCGACGACGCGCTGTTCATCGCCGGCGTGTCCGGCTGGAAGGAGATCGCGCGCCGCATGGGCGTGACTCAGGTGATGCTCATCGACGCCGATATGACTGTGCACATGACCCCGCAAATGGCCGAACGTCTGCGCATGGAAATCGATCCGCCCCCGAAGATCGTCGTGGAAGCCCTCGAATGACCCGGGCGGATTATTTCGTGTTGGCCGGGGCCCTGCTGCTGCTGCCCTGGCTGTATGCCAGCTACTGGCATCGGGGCGGGGTCGGAGAGGAGGTGCGTATCGTCGGGGCCGACGGCAGGGAGATCCTCGCGTCCCTGCGCAAGGATCGCGAGATCCGTATCGAGGGGCCGCTCGGAACCAGCGTGATCGAGATCCACGACGGCAAGGCGCGCTTCGTCTCCTCCCCCTGCCACGGCCAGTTGTGCGTGCATGCCGGCTGGCTCCACCTGGGCGGAGAATTCACCGCCTGCCTGCCCAACCGCGTCAGCCTGGCGGTGGTCGGACCGGAGCTGCGCTACGACACCATCAATTTCTGACGCGGCCATGCGAAACGACACCGGAGCGCACACCCTTTCGTTCACCGCCACGCGGGAAGACTACCGCATCGCCTGGCTGGCCGCGCTCGCCATCACCATCCACATCGCCGAGAGCATGCTGCCGAGCCCGCTGCCCGGGATCAAACCCGGGCTCGCCAATGTCGTCACCATCGCCGCCCTGCTCCTGTACGGCTGGCGCGCGGCCGTGTGGGTATCCCTGCTGCGCGTGGTGGTCGGCAGCCTGTTGATCGGCACCTTCCTCACGCCGACCTTCGTGCTGAGCTTCTCCGGGGCGCTGGCGTCCCTCGCCGTCATCGGCTTGGGAAGCCTGTTGCCGGGGCGTGGGCTCGGTCCGGTCGGCTATTGCCTGCTCGCCTCGATGGCGCACATCGCCGCGCAGTTCTATGTCGCCTACCGCCTGTTCATCCCGCACGAGGCGCTGTTCGGCCTGCTGCCGGTGCTGATGACCGCCGGGGTCGGCTTCGGGCTGGCGAGCGGTCTCCTGGTCCGGGCCATGATGGCCCACTTCACGTCCGATGCCGGCCCTGGCGCTCCCGCCGCCTGAGCCGGCGCTGGCCTCGGACCGCCTCGGCCTGAGCCTGCTGGTCGCGGCCGCGCTGCACGCCGTGATCATCCTGGGCGTGACCTTTACCCCGGGCGTACTGGAACGGGTGGCGCCGGAGAAGGATCCACCATTGCAGATCACCCTGGTGCACCAGCGCAGCGACAAGGCGCCCGAGGACGCCGATCTCCTGGCCCAGGCCAATCTGGAAGGCGGTGGCAGTTCCGCGGACAAGCTGAGCCCGCGGAGCCCTTCCTATACCCCGCTGCCGCAGCCCAGCGCCGGCGCCGGCATGGCGGTCACGCTCCCGGCCGCGCCGCCCCCGTCGCCGCAAACGGCGCAGGACGCCCCGTTGACCCGGAGCGAATCCGAGTACGCCGTCCGGAAGGACACGGCGCCGGCGGACCGGCCGCGCCAGCCCATGACGGCGGAGGAACTGGTGGCGCGCAGCATGGAGATCGCCACGCTGAGCACGGAGATCAGCCAGTCGATGGAGACCTACGCCAAACGCGACCGGCACCGCTACATCTCGGCCCAGGCGCGCGAGTACCGCGACGCCGCCTACCTCGACGCCTGGCGCGCCAAGATCGAATTCATCGGCAAGATGAACTACCCCGAGGAGGCCAAGCGGCGCAACATCTCCGGCAGCCTGCTGCTCGATGTCGCCATCAACGCGAACGGGAGTCTGAACAGCATCACGCTGCTGCGCTCCTCCGGCAGCAAGGTGCTGGACGACGCCGCCATGCGCATCGTCAGGCTGGCCGCCCCCTTCTCACAATTTCCCGACGAATTGAGCAGCGATACCGACGTGCTCCACATCACCCGCACGTGGGAATTCCTGGACAGCCACCGCCTCGACGCCTCGCGTTGAGGCACGCCCCGTTCACTTGTAAACGCTCCCGCATTGGGCCGATACTAGTAGCCTATGAGCCAATCCGCCTACATGACCGACCAGTTCCTGATCGCGATGCCCGCGCTGCAGGATCCCAATTTCTTTCATGGCGTCACCTATCTGTGCGAACACACGGCGGAGGGGGCGATGGGCATCATGGTGAACCGGCCGCTCGATATCAGCCTGGGCGAGGTGCTCGGCCAGATGAACATCGAGACCCGCATCGCCGCCGTCATCCGGCAGCCGATCTTTCTCGGCGGCCCGGTGCAGTGCGAGCGCGGCTTCGTGATCCACAAACCCCACGGCGACTGGGAGGCGAGCCTGAAGGTGACCGACGAGATCGCGGTCACCTCCTCGCGCGACATCCTGGAGGCCATCGCCGTGGGCCAGGGCCCGCAGCACTGCCTGGTGGCGCTCGGCTACGCGGGCTGGGGACCCGGTCAGCTCGAACGCGAAATGCGGGAGAACGCCTGGCTGAGCGTCCCCGCCGACGACCGCATCTTTTTCGATGTCCCCTACGAACAGCGTTGGGAGGCCGCCGCCGCGCTCACCGGCGTGGATCTGAACCGCATCTCCAGCCACGTCGGCCACGCATGACGGGAGCCGGCCGCACGCTGCTCGGCTTCGATTACGGAACCAAACACATCGGCGTCGCCGTCGGCCAGGAGCTGACCGGCACCTCCACCCCGCTGGCGACGCTCCCCAGCCACAACGAACAGCCCGACTGGGACGCCATCACCCACCTGATCGAGGAATGGCGGCCCGCCGCCCTGGTGGTCGGCCTGCCCCTCAACATGGACGGCACAGAACAGCCCATGACGGAATCGGCGCGGCGCTTCGCGCGCCGGCTGGAAGGCCGCTACCGCCTGCCCGTGCACCTCGCGGACGAGCGCCTGTCCTCGGTCGAGGCCGGCCGGCTCCTGCGCGAGGCCGCGACCGATTCCGGCACACGGCGTTCGCGCCGGCGGCGCGAACTGGACGAAGTGGCCGCGCATCTCATCCTGCAGACCTATTTCAGCCAGCACCCGCGCGGAGGCCCCCCGCAGCGGGACGCGGCGGAAGAATCATAGTAAGATAGGCACCCGACGACGGTAGCGCCCGCGTGGACATCGACTCCCTCAATCCGGAACAGATCATCGCCGACATGGCCGCGGCGCTGCGTACCCTCCTCGACGGCCGGGACATCGCCGATCCCGTCATGGTGGGTATCTATACCGGCGGCGTCTGGGTCGCCCAGCGCCTGCACCGGCTGCTGGAGCTGAAAGATCCGCTCGGCACCCTGGACATCTCGTTCTACCGCGACGACTTCACCCGCGTCGGGATGAACCCGCAGGTGAGGCCCTCGCTGCTGCCCGCCGGCATCGAGGACCGGCACGTGATCCTGGTCGACGACGTCCTGAACACCGGCCGCACCATCCGCGCCGCCCTCAACGAACTGTTCGATTACGGCCGGCCGGCCTCGATCCTGCTCGCGGCACTGGTGGAGCGGGGCGGCCGCGAACTGCCGATCCAGGCCGACGTGGTCGGCGCGCGCGTCGAGCTCGCCCGCGACCGGCACATCAAGCTCCACGGACCGGCGCCGCTGCGCCTCAGCGTGGTCGAGGACGCGCGGCAGAAAGGATAGCGGAACCCCGATGGACAAACGCAACCTGCAACTGGACGACAACGGGCAACTGCGCCATTTCCTCACCATCGAGGGGCTCAAGCGCCAGTTGCTGGTCGATATCCTGGACGCGGCGGAGTCCTTCACCTCGGTGACCGAACAGACGGTGAAAAAGGTGCCGCTGCTGCGGGGCAAGACCATCGTCAACCTGTTCTTCGAGTCCAGCACCCGCACGCGCACCACCTTCGAGCTCGCCGCCAAGCGGCTCTCCGCCGACGTGCTCAATATCAACGTCAACGCCTCGGCCACGACCAAGGGCGAGACGCTACTCGATACCCAGCGCAATCTGGAGGCGATGCACTGCGACATGTTCGTCGTGCGCCATGCCGTGAGCGGGGCCGCCCATTTCATCGCGCGCCACGCCGCCCCCCACGTCAGCGTGATCAACGCCGGCGACGGCCGCCATTCCCATCCGACGCAGGCGATGCTGGACATGTTCACCATCCGCCGCCACAAGGGCGAATTCCACAAGCTGCGCGTCGCCATCGTCGGCGACATCCTGCACTCGCGCGTGGCGCGCTCGCAGATCCACGCGCTCTCGACCCTGGGCGTGGAGGAGATCCGCGTGATCGGCCCCAGGACCCTGATCCCGGCCGAGGCGCACACGCTGGGCGTGCACGTGCACCACGACCTGCGCGGCGGTCTGCGCGACGTCGACGTGATCATCACGCTGCGGCTGCAGCACGAACGCATGGGCGGGGCGTTCCTGCCGAGCGAACACGAGTACTTCCAGCTCTACGGCCTGACCGAGGCCGGGCTCGAGACGGCGAAGCCCGACGCGATCATCATGCACCCCGGCCCGATCAACCGCGGCGTGGAGATCGATTCCGCGGTCGCCGACGGCCCGCGCTCGGTGATCCTCGACCAGGTGGCGCACGGCACCGCGGTGCGCATGGCGATCATGGCCAAGGCGATGCAGCGCCTGCCCACCCCGCCCGCGCGGGAGCTGCACTGATGCGCGTCCGGATCAGCGGCGGCCGCGTCATCGATCCGGCCAACGACGTCGACGGCCGCCTGGACCTTTTCATCGCGGACGGAAAGGTCGTCGCGCTCGGGCGCGCACCCGACGGCTTCGCGGCCGACCTCCAGATCGACGCCACCCACCGGATCGTCTGCCCCGGCCTGGTCGACCTGCGCGCGCATCTGCGCGAACCCGGTCAGGAGCACAAGGCCACGATCGCGAGCGAATCCCGCGCCGCCGCCTACGGCGGCATCACGACCCTGTGTTGCCCGCCCACGACCCAGCCCCCGGTGGATTCGCCGGCGGTCGCCTCGCTGATCATCCGCCGCGCGGAGGCCGCCGGCCTGACGCGCGTCGTGCCGCTCGGCGCCATGACGCGGGGGCTGGACGGCAAGCGCCTGAGCGAGATGGCGGCGCTCAGGCAGGCCGGCTGCACCGGGGTGAGCAACGACTTCGGCACGATCGAGAATCCGCTGATCCTCGCCCGCGCGATGGAATACGCCGCCACCTTCGATCTCACCGTATTCGTCAACGCACAGGATCCGCGTCTCGCCGGCAACGGCACCGTGCACGACGGCGCGGTATGCAGCCGCCTCGGCCTGTCCGGCATCCCGGCGGCGGCCGAGACGGTCGCGGTGGCGGGTTGCCTCGCGCTGGTCGAGCAGATCGGCGTACGCACCCATTTTTCGCTGCTGTCGACGGCGCGCGCGGCGCAGATGATCGCGCGCGCGCAGCACGACGGGCTGCCGGTGACCGCCGACGTCAGCGCCCATCATCTGCACCTGACCGAAAACGACGTGCTCGACTTCGACAGCCAGTGTCATGTGATACCCCCGCTGCGCACGCTGCGCGACCGCGACGGCCTGCGCCAATGGCTCGCGCGCGGCACCATCGCCGCGATCTGCTCCGATCATCAGCCGCACGAGGCCGACGCGAAGCTGGCCCCGTTCGGCGAGACGGAAACCGGCATCTCCGCCCTGGAAACGCTGCTGCCGCTCAGCCTGCGCCTGGTCGACGACGGGGTGCTGACCCTCAACGAGATGATCGCGAGCCTCACCCTGCGCCCGGCGCGCATCCTCGGCGTCGAGGCGGGCGATCTGACGCCGGGCCGCCGGGCCGACGTCTGCATCTTCGATCCGGAACATTACTGGGTGCTGAGCCGGGACCACCTGCTCAGCCGTGGACACAACACGCCCTTCCTGGACTGGGAGCTCAAGGGGCGCGTCACCCATACCCTGCTCGGCGGCGTGCCGGTCTTCGAGCACAAACCTTGAATCCCGCACCGACGGACCCGCCCGTACCGAGCGCCATGACACACCGAGACACACTGCTGGTCGAAGAGGGGGAAATCCTCGGTCATCAGGCCCACCCCGGGGAGCAGTTCATCCTGCGGCTCAAGGCGCCGCGCATCGCACAGCGCGCGCGCGCCGGCAGTTTCGTCCACATCGAATGCCACTCGCTGTTGCCGATGCGGCGCCCGCTTTCGATCATGCGTGCGGAACCCGCGGCGGGCTGGATCGAACTGCTCTACCGCGCCTTCGGCGCCGGGACGCGCCTGCTGTCCGCCCACGGCGAGGGGACGCGGCTCAGCCTGATCGGCCCGATCGGCCGCCCCTTCGCGCCGCACCCGGAACGCCCCCGCGCCCTGCTGCTCGGCGGCGGCGTCGGCATCCCGCCGATGATCTTCCTGGCGGAAGAAATGCGCCGCCGCGGCGGTTATTCCCCGCTGGTGCTGATGGGTTCGGAGGTGCCGTTCCCGTTCACCACGCGGCCCTCGCAGATCCTCGTGTCCGGGATACCGGAGGGGACCATCGCCGCGATGCCGCTGATGGACGACTGGGGCATCCCCAGCCGCCTTTCCTCGCTCCAGGGCTATCCCGGTTGTTTTCACGGCTACGTCACCGATCTCGCGCGCCGCTGGCTCGCCGCGCTCACGCCGGCGCAGCGCGGCGAGGTCGAGATCTTCGCCTGCGGGCCGCATCCCATGCTGGAGGCGGCCGCGCGGCTGGCGCGCGATTACGCCCTGCCGTGCCAGGTCTCGCTGGAGGAATTCATGGCCTGCGCGGTGGGCGGCTGCGCGGGCTGCACGGTGCGGATCCTGACCGCGGACGGACCGGCGATGAAACGGGTGTGCGTGGACGGCCCGGTCTTCGATGCCGCCACGGTGGTGTTCTGATCCCGGCCGGGCCCGTGACGAGCTCCGATCCCGCCACGTGGGTGGAACGCCACGGGAATATCTTGTACCGCTACGCGCTGCTGCGCACGCAGGACGCGGCGCTGGCCGAGGACCTGGTGCAGGAGACCTTCCTCGCCGCGCTCGGGGCGCGGGCGCGGTTTTCCGGCCAGTCGTCCGAACAGACCTGGCTGATCGGGATCCTGAAACACAAGCTGATCGACCATTTCCGCTCCGGCGCGCGCCTGGAACAGGAGCGGGTGGACGACACGGCCTATCTGGACGGCCTGTTCGGCCCCTCGGGTCATTGGGCGCAGCCGCCCGCGGCCTGGGCCGACCCCGAGGGCGCGCTCGAAGCGCAGGATTTCTGGCGCGTCTTCCGCACCTGTATCCGCAACCTGCCGGCCCATCTGGCGGATCTGTTCATCCTGCGCGAGCTCAGCGAGCTGCCGAGCCAGGACGTATGTAAGGTCCTGGAGATTTCCACGACCAACAATATGTGGGTGATGCTCTCGCGGGCTCGCGTGCGCCTGCGCGAGTGTCTCGATCGACACTGGTTCAACAGGGCCGGGGCCTCGGACGCATGATATCCTGCCGCAAGGCGAGCGAACTGATCTCGCTGTCGATGGACCGCCCGCTCGCCCTGCGCGAGCGGCTGGCGCTGGGCCTGCACCTCTGCAGTTGCTCGATGTGCCGCGCCTATCGCCGCCAGGCGGCCTTCATCCGCGCCGCGGCGCGCGCGCTGATCGCGCGGATGGAGCAGCTCGCGCCCGGGACGCTGGACCTGCCGCCCGCCGCGGCCGGCCGCATCGCCCGCGCGCTGCAGCGGGGCGGCGGAGAAGATGGTTCGTAACGGTCAGCCCAACTGCTTCAACTGCTGGATCAACGCGCTCACCACGCCCTGGGCGTCGCCGTACAGCATGCGGGCGTTGTCCTTGTAGAAGAGCTGGTTCTCGATGCCGGCGAAGCCGGTGCCCTGGCCGCGCTTGATCACCAGCACGTTCTCCGCCTTGTCGACGTTGAGGATGGGCATGCCGTAGATCGGGCTCGAGGTATCCGTGCGCGCGGCCGGATTCACCACGTCGTTGGCGCCGATGACCAGGCCGACGTTGGCGGAACCGAACTCGGCGTTGATGTCCTCCAGGTCGAACAACCGGTCATAGGGGACCCCGGCCTCGGCCAGCAGCACGTTCATGTGGCCGGGCATGCGGCCCGCGACCGGGTGAATCGCGAATTTCACCTCGACGCCCAGCCCTTCGAGCAGGTCCATCAGCTCGCGGATCTTGTGCTGGGCCTGCGCCACCGCCATGCCGTAGCCGGGCACGATGATCACCTTGGAGGCATAGCGCATCATCACCGCCGCGTCCTCGGTCTCGATCGCCTTGAGGCTGCCCTTGATCTCCTCCGCGCCGGCCGCGCCGGGCTTGCCGAAGCCGCCGAACAGCACGTTGGAGATCGGCCGGTTCATCGCCTTGGCCATCAACTGGGTGAGCAGCGTGCCGGCGGCGCCGACCACGGTGCCGGCCACGATCATCGCCGCGTTGCCGAGCGCGAAGCCCTCGAACGCGACGGCCATGCCGGTCAACGCGTTGTAGAGCGAGATCACCACCGGCATATCGGCGCCGCCGATGGGCAAAGTCATCAGGATGCCGTAGGCGAGCGCGGCGACGAAGAAGAGCACGATCATGAGCGTGATCGGATCGCCGCCGAGCAGTGTCGCACCCAGCAGCAGGGAGACCACCAGAACCACCAGATTGAGGACATGCTGGGCGGGGAAGGTGATCGGGCGGCCGCTGATCAGACCCTGCAGCTTGCCGAAGGCGATCATGCTGCCGCTGAAGGCGACGGCGCCGATCAGGCCTCCGATCACGCTCAGTAGGATCATGCCGGTCTGATCCATCTCGCCGCGCAGCAGCTCGACCGCGGCGATCGCGGCGGCGGCGCCGCCGCCCATGCCGTTGTAGATGGCGACCATCTGCGGCATGTCGGTCATCGCCACCTTGCCGCCGGTGTACCAGGCGACGCCGGCGCCGATGAGGATCGCCAGCAGCATCAGCCCGATGTTGTGCAGGCCCGGCGTCAGCATGGTGACGACGATGGCGAGCCCCATGGCCACGCCGGCCCATTTGATGCCGCTGCGCGCCGTCGCCGGCGAGCTCATCCTCTTGAGCCCGAGGACGAACAGAAAGACGGTGAGGAAGTAGGCCGCTTGGATCAGATGCTCCACGTCAGGCCCCCTTGCCTTTCTTCTTCGCCTCGAACATCTCCAGCATGCGCTCGGTCACCACGTAGCCGCCGACCGCGTTGAGGGCCGCGAGCAGCACGCCGATGAAGCCGATCGCCTGCTCGAGCACGGTATCCGCATGTCCCAGCGCGACCATCGCGCCGACCAGCACGATGCCGTGGATGAAATTCGAACCGGACATGAGCGGGGTATGCAGGATGACCGGCACGCGGCTGATGACTTCGTAGCCGGTAAAGCCCGCCAGCAGGAAGATGAACAGCGCCGCCCAGATGCCCTCGATCATTTCACGCCCCCTTCGATGCGTTCACGGGTTGCGGCGTGGCGGATCCCGCCCTCATGCGTGACCACGCTCGACGCCAGGATCTCGTCCGCCCAGTCGAGCTGGAGCGCACCACCCTCTCCCTGCAGCAGGCCCATGAAATTCTGGATGTTCTTGGAGTACATCGCGCTGGCGTGCACCGGCAGCATGCTCGGCACGTTCACCGGCCCGTACACCGTCACGCCATGATGCTCGATCCGCTCGCCCGGCCGGGTCACCGCGCAGTTGCCG
>WBZO01002354.1_pt1 | contig 24862 bp, 25 predicted proteins | sample 5204261 | NCBI WGS metagenome assembly WBZO01 (sample SAMN12412400, study PRJNA552823) | activated sludge metagenome | isolation source: activated sludge from anammox sidestream of wastewater treatment plant... | place: USA: North Carolina | collected 2017-09
GTCACGCAGATCGCGTCGCGCCAGAAGTACTTCCTCGTCACGTTCGACGACGCGAAGCAGAGCAAGAAGCTGATGGGCTGGGTCCACGCCGATGCGTTCCTCGCGGCGCCTGCCGAGAACACGATCGTCGAGCCGAAGTGCGCGACGGGCGAGGTCGCGCTGATGGGCGACACGGCGTTCTGCGGAAAGGTCTGCGCAAAGGACGCCGACTGTCCGTCGGGACAGGCGTGCAAGGGCTCGGCAGCGAAGTGGAACAAGGGCAAGGCGGGCGACTCGGTGACGGTCTGCACCGTCTTTGCCGTGCACGATGCGGGCGCTGCCCCGACGCCGGCGCAGGACGCGGGCGGCGGCGGCCTCAAGCTCGTGACCACGCTCGACGCCGGGGGGGCGCCCGCGGCGCTCGATGCCGGCGCGAAGCCGGCCCCGACCCCGCTCCCGACGCCGACCACGGACATCGTCCCCGCCGTCGACGGAAGGTGCGCGCCGGGCTTCGTCGTCGTGAAGAAGGACGGCAAGTGCCACAAGCTCTGTCCCAAGCCGGCCGACTGCCGCGCGGCGTTCTTCTGCGGGAAGTGCGACGGGCAGAACACCTGCAACGACGTCCGCAACTACTGCCCGAACTGATCGAGGGACATCATGCGACGAGTCTCGCTCTTCCTCGCGTCCGTGGTCTTCGCGTCGTCACTGCTCGGCTGTCCGCTCCTCAAGAAGAAGGGCGCCGATGCCGGAGCGGACGGTGAAGAGGATCCGACGCTGGCCGACGCGGCGACGGTGAGCGTCTCGGGAACCGGCGCGAAGAACGAAGGGAACATCCTCCGCTACGCGAACGAGGAGGCGCTCGACGAGGTCGCCGTCATCGGCAAGGACGGCACGAAGGCGCGCAACTTCCCGGGCAACGGACCCGAGGTCGCGACGCTGAAGAAGGGCACCGTCGTCAAGAAGATGGCGAAGTACTTCGCGACCGGCGTGCTCGTCATGTTCGACGATCCCGAGGCGACCGACGGCAGCAAGCTGATGGGATGGGTGACGCCGGCGTCGCTCGAGGTGTCCGCTCCGGACGCTCCGAAGCCGGTCTGGACTCCGCCCAAGGTCGTCGACGCGGGTGGGATCAAGCCGTCCACGGTCGACGCAGGCGGCGGAGGCGGCGCTCACACGACGACCGACGCCGGCGCTGCGGCGAAGGACGCCGGCGGCACCGCCGTGCACGATGCGGGCGGCGGTGGCACGGCGGTCGTGGACGCGGGCGGCGGCGGCGGCGGGGGCGGTGCGATCCCGCAGCCGAAGCCGGGCACCGTCGCGGTGCAGCCGATCAACGGCAAGTGCCCGGACAACTGGGCGGTCCACCAGAACATGTGCCGCCGGGTGTGCAATGCGGACGCCGACTGTCCCCGCGGCACCAAGTGCAAGCCGGGTACCGCCAAGAAGGTCTGTACCGCGGACTGATGTCCGGCGACACGCAACGGAGACGTTTGCGCACATCGCAAGGGCCGGGTCAGGTCTGGTAGAGACACTGACCATGACGAACGCGAGGCGGCTGTGCGTGCTCCTCTCGGTTGCGACGCTGTGCATCGCGGCATGCGGTGGGGGCGCTGGCGAGGGCGGCGGCGCTCAGAGCCCTGCCAGCGGCGGCAGCAAAGAGAAACACGAGCTGATGAACAACCCGGCGCCGACGTTCTCCGCGGAGACCGTGAACGGCAAGGGGAAGGTCTCGCTCGATCAGTGGAAGGGCAAGGTCGTCCTCGTCGACTTCTGGGCGACGTGGTGCGAGCCGTGCAAGAAGTCGTTCCCGAAGCTCGAGGAGCTCCGCGTGAAGTACGAGGCCAGCGGCTTTGCCATGGTCGCCGTGAGCGAGGACGACGAGGACACGGGCATCAAGCAGTTCGGGCAGACCTACGGCGCCAAGTTCCCCATCGTGTGGGACAAGGACAAGTCGATCGCCGGCAAGTACAAGCCGCCGAACATGCCGTCATCGTTCATCATCGACAAGCAGGGCGTCGTGCGCCACGTGCATCTCGGATACCACGACGGCGAAGAGAAGGAGATCGAGCAGGAAGTGAAGAGCCTGCTCTGATCGCTCGTCATAGACTTCACTCTCCGATCTTCGGTCATCGGGGCTTCTCAGCGGGCTTGCTTCGCGGTTCAATCGAGGGAGGAGGTTCTCGGGCGTGCCTCGATCGGTCGTGCGGCTGCTGCGCGCGCTCCTGATGCTCGCGGTGCTCACGGTGAGCGGCCATTCGGTTGCGCTCGACCAGGAGCTGACCGAGTCGCCGGACTTCCGCGTGCGCGTGCAGGCGGCGCTCCGTCTCGGACGCAGCGGTCCGGCTGCTCGCCCGGACCTGGAGCGCGGTCTCAAGGACGCGCATCCGGCGGTGCGCGTGGCGTGCGCGGTCGCGCTGGGGATCATCGGCGACCCCGCGTCGATCCCCGCGCTCGAGTCGGCGCGGCGCAGCGAGACGTTCGCGAGCGCGAAGCAGACGATGGGCGACACCATCGAGAAGCTGAGGGGCCGCGCAGCGGCGGGTGGTGGCTCGTCGGACGCGAGCGCCGCGCTCGATCGCGCGAAGTACGTCGTGCAGCTCGGTCAGCTGCGCAACACCTCGGGCGTCGGCTCGAACGACTTCGACGCGGTGATGCGCCAGGCGGCGAAGTCGAAGGCCGGCAACATCAAGGGCGCCGTCGTGCTCGACGCGAGCGACGCCGCGCTGCTGAAGAAGGCGGCGGACAGGCAGATCCCGGTCCTGCAGCTCGACGGAAACCTGACACGGCTCACCCAGTCGACGGCGAGGGACGGCGGCGTCATCGTCTCCGCGCAGGTCGATCTCACGATCCGCAAGGTGCCGCAGCAGATCCTGAAGGGCATGGTGAAGGGCAACGCCTCGGCGACCGGCGATTCGCGGACGTCGACGCGGACGCTCGCCGAGCTCCAGAGCCGCGCGGTCGGCGGCGCGGTCGAGAGCGCGATGAACAGCGTCGGCTCCGACATCGCGACGCTCGCGAAGTAGCCGGGTGGCACCGCCTCTCGTGTTAGAGAGTGGCTCGTGGCCGAGCCGCGCGTCCTGTTCGTGTCGAAGCCGATCGCGCCGCCCTGGCACGATGGGTCCAAGAACCTCGTGCGGGACGTTGCCGCGAACCTCGTGCGCGCCCGCGCCACCGTGATGACCACGCCGGGCGCGCCCGAGGTGGGCCCGCGCGTCACGCTCGATCCGGTGTATCGCGACTCCGGCCGGTTCGCCCCCGCCGCGAGCGCGAACGCGCGCGTCGTGGCACGGCTCGCGTTCGGCGATCCCCTAGACGTCTGGCACTTCGTGTTCGCGCCGAACCCGGTGTCGTCGACCGTCGCCCGGGTGGCGTCGCGTGGAAGGCGCACCGTCGGGTGGAACGGCAAGGTCGTGCAGACGGTCGCGAGCGCGCCACGCTCGTTCGAGGGCGCCGCGAGCTGGATCTTCGGCGACGTCGTCGTCGCGCTCTCCGAGCACACGCGCGGCCGCCTCGTCGGCGCGGGCGTGTCGGCGGCGCGCATCCGCGTCATCCCTCCGTGTGCGCGCGCGCCGGCCACCGGCCACGACGCGGCGGAGGTGCGCCGTCGCTTCGACATGGGCGACGGACCCGTCGTCCTCTATCCGGGGGACTACGAGATCTCGCAGGGCGCGCAGACCGTCGCCGGCGCCGCGCGCGCAATCCTCGAGGCGGTCCCCGACGCGAGGATCGTCTTCGCCTGCCGCAAGAAGACGCCGGCGGCGGACCAGGCGCAGAAGGTCGTCGAGCAGGAGCTCGCGCGCGAGGGCGCCGCTCATCGCACGCGTCACCTCGGCGAGGTGAAGGACATGAGCGAGCTGCTCGCGGTCGCCAGCGTCGTCGCGTTCCCGGTCGACGATCTGTACGGCAAGGTCGATCTGCCGCTCGTGCTCCTCGAGGCGATGGCGCTCGGGCTGCCGATCGTCGTCGCCCGCGGCGGGCCGCTCGAGGCGCTCGACTTCGCCCGCTTCGTCGAGCCGGGCGACGAGCGCGCGCTCGCGAGCCACGTCATCGAGCTCCTGCGCGACGTCGAGGCCGCGCGCCGCCTCGGCGCCGAGGCCAAGCGTGTGTATGATGCACGCTATACGCCGAAGGCCGTGGCCGCGGCCTACGACGATCTCTACGCCGAGCTCCTCTGAGGCGCCGCGCCCGCGCGCGCCCTCCGCGCGCCGTGAGGAGGCTCGAGCATCTCCTCGGCGATCTTCTTCGTGAACGCCGGGACGTCCGCCGGCTTGCGGCTCGTGACGATCCCGTCGTCGACCACGACCTCCTCGTCGACCCACTCCGCTCCCGCGTTGCGGAGGTCGGTCTGGAGCGTCGGCCACGACGTCATGCGCACGCCAGAGACGAGCCCGGCGTCGATGAGCGTCCAGGGACCGTGACAGATCGCGGCGATCGGCTTGCCCGCCTCGCGGAACGCGCGCACGAAGCTCTGCACCTCGGGGATGACGCGCAGCTTGTCCGGGTTCATCGCGCCGCCGGGCAGCACGACCGCGTCGTAGTCGCCGGCCTTGGCTTGCGCGAGCGGGACGTCGACGTGGAAGTCGTCGCCCCACTTGACGTGCTGCCACCCCTTCACCTTGCCCTCCTTGGGCGAGACGATCTCGCAGGTCGCGCCCATCTTCTCGAGGCCCTCCTTCGGCCCCGTGAGCTCGACCTGCTCGAACCCGTCCGTCACCACGAAAGCGACCTTTTTCCCGCTCAGCTCTCCGGCCATCGACGACCTCCTGTAGCCGCCCCCGGCACGTGCGAACGCGGGGCCAAAACCGCGAATGGAAGTGCTAAGAAGCGGGGCGATCCATCATGAGCAAGACGGCCTCGGAAGTTCGCGCGTCGTTCCTGGATTTCTTCAAGAGCAAGGGCCACGAGGTGTGCCCGTCGGCTCCGCTGATCCCGGAGAACGATCCGACGCTCATGTTCACGAACGCGGGCATGGTGCCCTTCAAGGACGTGTTCACCGGCAAGGACCGCCGGCCGTTCACGCGCGCCACGTCGAGCCAGAAGTGCATCCGCATCTCGGGCAAGCACAACGACCTCGAGAACGTCGGCGTCACCGCGCGCCACCACACGTTCTTCGAGATGCTCGGCAACTTCTCGTTCGGCGACTACTTCAAGGACGACGCGATCGCGTGGGCCTGGGAGCTCGTCACCGGCGTCTGGCAGATCCCGAAGGAGAGGCTCGTCGTCACCGTGTTCGGCGGCGCCGAGGGCGTGCCCGCGGACGACGAGGCTCGCGCGATCTGGAAGAAGGTCACCGGCTACGGCGACGACCGCATCATCGGCATCCCCGGCGTGCCGGGCGACAACTTCTGGCAGATGGGCGAGACCGGCCCCTGCGGTCCCTGCACCGAGCTCCACTTCTTCACCGGCGACGGCGAGGCCGACGTCTCGACCTTCGGAGAGGAGCCCACGCCCGACGGCAAGGGCTGGATGGAGATCTGGAACCTGGTCTTCATGCAGTTCGATCGCACCGAGCTGCCGGGCCAGGGCTACCAGCTGAACCCGCTGCCGAAGCCCTGCGTCGACACCGGCGCAGGCCTCGAGCGCGTCACCAGCGTGCTCCAGGGCAAGACGAGCAACTACGAGACCGATCTCCTGCGCGCGCTCGTCGACAAGGCCGCTTCGATCGCGGGCAAGCCGTATCACGGGACGCAGGGCGACGACGACGTCTCGATGCGCGTCATCGCCGACCACGCGCGTCTCACCGCCTTCCTCATCTCCGAGGGCATCTTCCCCGACCGCGCGGCGCGTCCCTACGTGCTCCGCCGCGTCATGCGCCGCGCGATCCGCCACGGCCACCGTCTCGGCATCAAGCAGCCGTTCCTCCACGAGGTGGCGCTCGAGGTCGTGAAGCAGATGGGCGGGCAGTACCCTGATCTCGCGGCGCGCAAGGACCTCATCGCGAGCGTCACCGAGCAGGAGGAGGTGCGCTTCCGCGAGACGATCGATCGCGGCCTCAGGATCCTCGACGAGGAGGTGGGGCGCGTCAGGAGCAGCGGCGGCAACGTGATCCCCGGCGACGTCGTCTTCAAGCTCTACGACACCTACGGCTTCCCCATGGACCTCACCGAGGTCATCGCCCGCGAGCGCGATCTCACGATCGACGTCTCCGCCTATGAGAAGGCGATGGAGGAGCAGCGCGCGCGCAGCGAGGGCCAGAAGGGGCTCGACGAGGCGGTCGCGGACGTCTACCGCGAGGCGCTCTCCGCGATGCGCGACGCGCACGGCGGCGACGAGAAGGCGGCCGTCCGCTTCACCGGCTACGAGCGCGAAGCGGGGCAGGGGAAGGTGCTGTTCCTCGCGCACGGCAAGGACAAGGCCGACGCGCCGACGAGGAAGGTCTCGGCCGGCGACAAGGTCGCGATCGTGGTCGACGAGACGCCGTTCTACGGCGAGTCCGGCGGTCAGGTCGGCGACAAGGGCGAGATCCGCACGAAGTCGGGGGCGAAGGTTCGCGTGCAGGATACACAGAAGCCCCTCGATGGCCTCGTGGTGCACCTCGGCGAGGTCGTCGAGGGATCGATCGAGACCGGCGAGACCGTCGAGCTCGAGGTCGATCACGAGCTCCGCACGGCCACGCGGCGCAACCACTCGGCGACGCACCTCCTCCACTGGGCGCTCCGCACCGTCGTGGGCGAGAGCGCGACGCAGAAGGGCTCGCTCGTCGCGCCCGACCGCCTGCGCTTCGACTACTCGTCGGGCCGCCCGCTCACGGGCGAGGAGATCCAGCGCATCGAGGACATGGTCAACCAGAAGGTCCTCCTCGACGCGAAGGTCGAGACCGAGGTGCTGCCGATCGCCGAGGCGAAGAAGCGCGGCGCGATGATGATCTTCGGCGACAAGTACGGCGAGACCGTGCGCGTGCTCACGATGACGAAGGACTCCGTCGAGCTGTGCGGCGGCACCCACGCGCGCTCGCTCGGCGAGATCGGCCTGTTCAAGATCGTCTCCGACAGCGGCATCGCCGCCGGCGTGCGCCGCATCGAGGCGGCGACGGGGATGAACGCGCTGTCGTACGTGCGCCAGCTCGAGGGCGCGATGAAGAACGCGGCGCGCCTGGTGAAGGCGGGGCCGAACGATCTCCCGGAGAAGATCGAGAAGCTGATCGAGGACACGAAGAAGCTCGAGAAGGAGCTCGCCGACACGAAGCGGAAGCTCGCGACCGGCGGCTCGGGCGGCGGCGGCATCGATGCGTGGGCGGGCAATGCGCGCACGCTGCCCTGGGGCAAGGCGCTCGCGGTGAAGGTCGACGTGCCCGACGCCGCGGTGCTCCGCGAGATCGCGGAGAAGCTGCGCGACAAGCTCGGCGACGCCGTCGTCGTCGTCGGATCGGTGGACGGTGCGAAGGCGATGCTCGTCTGCACGGTGTCGAAGTCGCTGAACGAACGCTTCAAGGCGGGCGATCTCATCCGGCCGATCGCGGAGGTCGTCGGCGGCAAGGGCGGCGGCCGCCCCGACATGGCGCAGGCCGGCGGCACGGACGTCGCGAAGATCGACGAGGCGCTCGAGAAGCTCTACGCGCTCGTGTCCTGAGCGCGCCCCGACCCCCGGCGTCGCGGACTGGAACCCATCCGGGTGCATCCGTTACGCTGGGACGATGGTGCGGGGAACGCTCGTGAGCGTCGGGGTGGGGCTCGGGATCTGGCTCGTCGCGTGCTCGGGCTCGAGCTCGGGAGGGACGTCGACGTCGCCAGAGAGCGCGTGCGAGAGCCTGGTGCAGGCGGTCTGCGGCAGGCTCGAGGAGTGCTTCCCGCTCGCGATACGTGCATCCTACAAGGATGCGGCCCAGTGCAAGGAGCGCCAGGCGGCCTCCTGCCTGAAGACGTTCTCGGCGCCCGGCTCGACGATCACGCCGGAGAAGGCCGACGCATGCACGAGCGCCTACAACGCGCTCTCGTGCGAGGCGCTGCTCGCCGGGGCGGCGCCCGAGGCCTGCCGCGTCGCCGGCACGCTCGCGGACGGGACGGCATGCGGGGACGGCTCGCAGTGCGCGGGCCGCAACTGCCGCAAGACCGGCGACAACGTCTGCGGCGCGTGCTCGACGCGCGCCGTCGCGGGCGCGAGCTGTCAGGTCTCGAGCGACTGCCTCGAGGAGCTCTCGTGCGCGGGCGGCAAGTGCGTCGCGCCCGCGAAGGCGGGAGCGGCGTGCGGCACGGACCAGCCGTGCGAGGCGAGCCTGCGGTGCGCGAACGGCGTGTGCGCGCAGCCGCTCGGCGCCGGCGCGACCTGCGAGTCGGGCGCGAACGACGCGTGCGACCGCCTGAAGGGCTTCTTCTGCGATCCGACGGCGAAGGTCTGCAAGGAGGTGAAGTTCGCGGCGGCGGGAGAGGCCTGCGGGCTCGTCTCCGGGACGTTCGTCGCGTGCGCGGCGGCCGGCCACTGCAAGACGGGCGCGAACGGGCAGGGGACCTGTCAGGCGGCGGCCGCCGACGGCCAGCCGTGCAACACGAAGGACGGCCCGAATTGCGTCGAGCCCGCGAAGTGCCTGAACGGCGTCTGCACCCTCTCCGACCCGGCCGCCTGCAAATGAGCGCGGGGCGGGTGGGGGAGGCCTACATGTCGTCGCGGTCTCCCCTCGGCGGCCGGCGCCTGCGCCGCGCGCTCGCGAGCGGACGCGGCTGGACGAGCGCCCGGACCCTCGCGTGCCCGCTCCGGAGGAACGGCTCGAGCTCGGGCGGGACGCGGAGGCCGCGGAGATCGAGCGAGCCGAGCGCCTCGCCGATGACGCCGGCCTGCTCGACCGGACCGAGGGCCGCGTCGACGAGGACGACCCTCCGGCCGCGGATGCGGCAGAGCCCCCCTTTTCCGGCGAGCTGCTTGAGCCCGAAGGGCTCGATGCGCACCTCGATCCCGGCCTCCGCCGCGAGCTCGGTGAGCGCTCGGACGGCCTCCGCCCCGGTCATGGGGACATCGTACAGCCCCGGCAAAGTCGAGGCGGAAAACGCGGCGCCGTTTCTAGGGTTGCGTACTTCCGGAGAATCGACGACCCTAATCGAGCGACGGGTCTAATGACCGAGACGCAGCGCAGCACGCCGCCCCCGATCTCGCACGGCACCGTCATCAACGACCGTTACGAGATCCGCCAGAGCCTCGGAAAGGGAGGCATGGGCGAGGTGTTCCTTGCATACGACCGTGCGACGCAGCAGCCGGTCGCTCTGAAGATCGTTCGCGAGGAAGCACGCATGCCCGGCGACGACGAGGCGCTCCGTCAGGAGCTGATCCTCGCGCGCTCGGTCTCGAACCCGTACGTCTGCCGCGTCCACGATCTCGCGCCCTCCCCCTACGGGCCCATCCTCGTGATGGAGCACATCACGGGGCAGACGCTCCATACGCACATCCGCCGGAAGAAGGCCCAGGGCGGCTATACCTCCGACGAGTTCCGCCGCATCGCCTCGGACATCTGCCAGGGCGTCGCCGCGATCCACGCGGGCGGCCTCGTGCACGGCGACCTCAAGCCGGGCAACGTCATGGTCACGTCGAACCCGGACGGTTCGATTGGCAAGGCCATCGTCCTCGACTTCGGCTTCGCCAAGGAGCGCGCGCGCCTCTCCGCGCGGCGTCCGGGCGCACCGCCCGATGGGGGAACCCCCAATTACATGGCCCCGGAGCGCATCCGCTCGGGCGGCGCCTCGATCGAGGACGATCTCTACGCGCTCGGCCTGACGCTCTGGGAGATGTGGACCTGCCGCGTGCCGGAGCCGGGGTACAAGCCGCGCGCCAAGCCGATGCGGCAGCAGATCATGTTCGACGTGCCCGCCGGGCTCAGCGTCGACGAGATCAAGCAGATCTTCCGGTGCCTGGCCGATGATCCGCAGCAGCGCCTGCCTGCGCGCCACCTGCGGTTCTTCAACCCGGTCCAGCTCACGACCAACCCGGTCCAGGTCGCGCGCGAGCGCCTCGACCCTGGCCCGCCCCCCGGCCGCAGCGCGCAGTCCGCGTTCACGCCGGCCGCGCAGTCCCTGCTCGCGACGTTCGCGACCAACGCGCCCGAGTTCGTCGGCGAGCTCATCTCGCTCGATCGCCCGACGCTCTCGATCGGCCGCCGCGGCGACGTCGACATCGTCGTGCCCGAGGCGACGGTCTCGGGCCACCACGCGAACTGCAAGTGGCAGTCGGGCAGCTGGCAGATCGAGGACCTCGGATCGACCAACGGCACGTACGTCGAGCACACGTACGAGCGCAAGAAGGTGGTCAACCTGATGCACGGCGGCGAGGTGCAGCTCGGCGAGCTGCGCCTCAAGCTCGTGAGCTTCGCGAAGGAGAGCCCGCACCACAAGCGCGCGCGGCAGTACCTCTCCAAGCGCGATGGGCTGACGGGGTTGTTGTTGCGCGAGCCGTTCCTCAAGGCGCTCGACGAAGAGGCCGCGTTCAGCGAGTGGATCGAGCAGCCGCTCAGCATCGCGCGCTACGAGATCCGCGGCCCGAACCGCCTCGTGAGCGATCGGCCGACGATCCTCGAGATGCTCGCGTTCCGGCGCGCGGCGACGCGCGTGATCGAGCTCACGGACATGCTCCTGCTCTCGCTGATCGCGGTGACCGGCGGCCGCGCGGGTCCGCTGCGCTTCGCGGTGTGCATGACCGGTCCTGGGCCGCAGGAAGCGCGCAACCTCGTCGAGCAGGTCGTCGGTCAGGTGCAGGGCATGCTGCCCGAGGGCTTGGACCTCGTCGCGTCCATCGCCCGTTACGAGCCGGGCATGAGCGTCCGGTCCCTCATCGATCCCTGATCGGCATGAGCGTCGGCCGGCCGGGCAGCAATCCGGACGAGACGCTGAACACGCGTCTTCCCACGCCTTCGCAGGAGCGCGCGCCGACCTCGTCGCGGGCGACCGTTCCTCCCTCGGAGCCGCGCCCGTCGCGCGCGAGCCTCTCGTCGCTCGACGCCGCGATCGAGCGGCCCGCGCGGCTGCAGATGATCGTCGCGCTGATGCTGGGGCTCGTGCTCGTGGCGATCCCGCTCTACTTGTGGCGGCGCCCGCGCGCCGAGTCGATCGCCGTCGCGCGCGCGAACGCCGACGCCGGCGCGATGTCCACGCTCACCACGACGCCGCCCGCGCCCGTCGACGTCGAGCCGAAGCCGACGCTCTCGGATCCGCGCGTCCTCGCGTGCATGGATCCCGGACCGAAGAAGACCCCGCCGGATCAGTGCGATCGGCTCACCGACGTCGAGAAGGCGTTCACCAAGGCGATCGAGGAGAGCATGTCCTGCGTGCCCAAGGACGCGGGCGGTGGGACAATCCAGTACGTCGCCGACGTGAGCTTCAAGAGAAAGACGATCGGGGTCGTGGCACCGAAGGAGGGGCGTTCGATGAAGAACGGCAAGATCGCAGGCGCGTGCGCATCGGCGGTGAAGGCGAAGCTCCATGCGGTCTCGTTGGACGCCGTCACGCACGCGCACGCTCGCTACAAGATCTCGATCACCGCGACGTATCCCGGCGCGGTGAAGCCGTGAGGCGCTCCGCGCTCGCCGTCCTCGCCTTCGCGCCGGCGCTCGCGTGCGGCAACCTGCTCGGGCTGTCGGAGCCGGAGCAAGCGGCCGACGTCGACACCGGCACGAGCGACGCGGCGGACGTGGTCCCGGCGGACGCCTCGAGCGAGGCTCAGGCGAGCCCGTGCGCGTCCGGCACCCACCTCCTCTGCGACGACTTCGAGCACGGCGGCGACCCTCGCTGGGAGAAGCCGGCGAGCGGCGTCGCGATCGAGCCGCGCGAGGGCGGCGGGAACGTGCTGGTGGCGACCCTGCCCGCAGGCAACGAGGCCCGCGCGTATCTCACGTTCCCGACGGGATCGACGAGGCCGCTCCGCGCGACCTTCGCGCTGCGCGTCGTCGACCCCAGATGGAGCACCGGCGCCTCGGGGGCATCGAACTTCGCGGTCGCGGCATTCATGGTCCCGAACGGCGCCGACTCGCTGACGTTCAACGCCTACGTCGGTCCACGGACCGGCGGCGCGAACATGCAGCTGACGTGGCAGAAGCCCGCGTTCGACGCGAGCAAGAACCAGCCGCTGTCGCTCGACGAGTGGCATCGCGTCGTCCTCGAGGCGGACTTCGGCGCGACCGCCCGGGGCCGCCTTGAGGTCGACGGCGTCGTGCTCGGCGAAGCCTCGGGCTTCTCGACGTCCGAGGCGCCGCCGAGCTTCATCGTCGGCCTCTATCGCCCGAACGCGGACACGCCTGCGCTGCGCGTCGAGATCGACGACGTCGTCCTCGACGAGCTCTGATCGCTACGAGACAGCCTGGCGCGGCGAGGCCGTGATGATCCACGTGCTCGACTGCGCGCGCACCGTGCCGTCGCTCGCGCGCAGGCCCTCGAACGCCGCTCGCAGCGCGGCGATGACCGCCGGCCTCTTCTTCTCGCCGAGCTCTCCGGCGAGCCGGATGATCTCGCCGGCGGGGCCGAGCGCCATCGCGAACTCGATGGCATCGTCGAGATCGCGACCGATGGTGATCGGCGCGTCGAGCCGCTCGAAGGCGATCCGGTCGAAGCCGGCCTTGGCGAGCTGCTCGCTCACGAGATCGGCGCCGGCCATCGAGAACGGGCCCGGGCCGCACGTCACGTCGTCCTGCTTCTCCTCCTCTTCCGGGATGAGCTCGCGGACGATCCGTTCGGCCGTGTGGAGCCAGAGGTTGTCCTCGCGCTTGCGCCAGACGACCATGCAGAGCTTGCCCTTGGGCGCGAGCGAACGATGGATGTTGCGGAGCGCCTGGACCGGGCTCGCGAAGAACATCGTCCCGAAGCGCGAGAAGACGACGTCGTACGGACCGCCGAGGTCTTCGGTCTGCACGTCGCGGACGCCGTAGCGGACGTTCGCGACGCCGGCCTCCCGCGCCTCCCGGGCGGCGCCCTCGACGAACCGCGGCGAGCAGTCGACGCCGATCGCCTCGCCCGAGGGCGCGACGCGCTCGGCGAGGGCGCGCGTGGTGTCGCCGAACCCGCACCCGACGTCGAGCACGCGTGCGCCCGGCCCCACGCCGAGGCGGTCGATCGCCACGTCGCCGTGGACCGATAGACCGTGCGTGACGATGTGACGGAACCGCGCGAACTTGTCGAAAAGCACGGTATCCCAGGCCTCGATGGCCCCGGCGTTCGGTCCCCCGTAGTCGTTCATGGGCTCAGCTTAGCGCCCCTGCGCTCGCCCTGGCATCCAAGCCCGAGGCCGATTAGGAAAGGGGCCCTGATGACCCGCCGCCGCTTGACCGTGCTCGATCCTGCCCGGCCCGACCGTCAGGTCCGGGTCGCCCGTGCGCTCGAGCTGGACGACGACGACCACTTCCACGACCAGTGCGGCGTCTTCGCGGTCTACGGCCACGCCGAGGCGGCGAACATCGCGTACCTCGGCCTGCATGCGCTCCAGCACCGCGGCCAGGAGTCCGCGGGCATCGTGACCTCCGACGGCGAGCAGCTCTACGCCCACCGGTCGATGGGCCTCGTCCAGGACGCCTTCAGCGCCGAGCAGCTCCAGAAACTGCCCGGCCGCGCCGCGATCGGACACGTCCGCTACTCCACCGCCGGCGGCTCGCACCTGCGCAACGCCCAGCCGTTCGCCGTCGACTACGCGCACGGCTCGATGGCCGTCTGCCACAACGGCAACCTCACCAACGCCGACGAGGTGCGGGCCGAGCTCGAGGCGCAGGGGTCGATCTTCTCGAGCACGTCCGACACCGAGGTGCTCGTCCACCTCGTCGCGAAGAGCAAGGAGATCGCGCTCGAGGATCGCGTGGTGGACGCGCTCGGGCGCGTGCAGGGCGCCTATTCGCTGCTCTTTCTCACGCAGGACTCCATCGTCGCGGTCCGCGATCCGCGCGGGCTCCGTCCGCTGTGCATCGGCATCCTGCCGTCGCGCAAGGACGCCCACGTCGTCGCGAGCGAGCCGACGTCGTTCGACCTCATCGGCGCCGAGTACGTCCGCGACGTCGAGCCGGGCGAGATGATCGTCATCGACGGCGCCGGCATGCGCAGCTCGCGCCTCCCCGAGAAGCAGGCTCCGCAGATGTGCGTCTTCGAGTACGTGTACTTTGCACGTCCCGACTCGCACCTCGCGGGGCGCAGCGTCTACGAGGTGCGAAAGGACCTCGGCCGCAAGCTCGCCGAGGAGACGCCCGTCGACGCGGACGTCGTCATCCCGGTGCCCGACTCCGGCGTGCCGGCGGCCATCGGCTACTCCGGCGCGCGGAAGATCCCGTTCGAGATGGGCCTCATCCGGTCGCACTACGTCGGGCGCACGTTCATCGAGCCGCAGCAGTCGATCCGGCACTTCGGGGTCCGCCTGAAGCTGAACCCCGTCGAGACGATCCTCAAGGGCAAGCGCGTGGTCGTCATCGACGACTCGATCGTGCGCGGCACCACCTCGCGAAAGATCATCAAGATGGTGCGCGATGCGGGCGCGCGCGAGGTGCACCTCCGCATCTCGAGCCCGCCGACGCAGTGGCCCTGCTACTACGGCATCGACACGCCGACCCGGCGCGAGCTCATCGCGTCGAGCCACTCGGTCGACGAGATCGCGCGCTACGTCACGGCGGACTCGCTCGGCTACCTCTCGCTCGAGGGCATGCTCGCGGCGGTGACCGGATCGCCGCGCAGCGGCGCGGCCGCCGACACCGTCGGCAGCCATGCCGAGCACTTCTGCCATGCGTGCTTCAGCGGGAAGTACGCGATCCCGTTCTCGCAGACGGGCAAGCGGCAGATGCGCCTGGTTGGTGTCTGAGCCGCGTGACTACGACGAGCCGCCGTCGTCGTCGGTGCCGGCGTCGGCGAGCTTGCTCGTGACGCAGCCCGAGAACTCCGTCCACGTCGTGCTGCACGCGTTCTTCGTCGCGTCGTCGTCGTGCGTCCCGTCGCTCGCGCACACTTCCTTCGCCAGCGAGCAGTCGCCATAGGCCTGGAACTCGTTCGCGCACGGGCCGGCGAGCAGCTCGTTGCACGCGTTGATCTCCTCCTGGGTCGCCGCGGGCTCGTTCGCGCACTTGCTCTTCGACGTGCAGGTGTACTTCGCCGCTCCGCCCGAGCTGCTGCTGGAGCTGCTGCTGCTGCTGCTGCTCGCGCCGCCGTCCCCGCCGGCCCCGCCGTTCTTTCCGTTGTCGTCGTCGCCCGAGCAGGCCGCGATGCCGAGCGCGGCGAGGAGTACGGCGCTGCCCACGAGAAGAAGAGAAGAGGAAGGCTTCATGCCGAGCGTCCTACCACATGACGCCGGAGCCGGGCCAAACCGCGCGGCTGCGGCGTGCAGGCCTCATCCGTACGTGTACGATGCCCCGCATGGATGTCGAACGGGATGTCGAACGCGAGCTCGAAGAGATCGCCGCGCGGCGGTGGCGCATCGCGCTCGGCCTCACCGGCGCGATGCTCGCGACGTACTTCGGGTTCCTGCTGCTCGTCGCGTGGGACAAGCCCGCGCTCGGCCAGCTCGTCGCGCCGGGCCTCTCGTGGGGCATCCTCCTCGGCGCCCTCGTCATCGTCGTCGCGTGGGGGCTGACGGGCATCTACGTCCGCTGGGCGAACCGCCACTACGACTCGGTCGTCGACGGTCTGCGCGGGACGAAGAAGGGCGGGGGAGGCTGATGGGAACGGCACTCGGAAGGCCGAACGCCACCGCCATCGCGTTCTTCTTCGTCTTCATCGTGGCGACGCTCGGCATCACGGGATGGGCGGCGCGGCGCACCAAGACGACGAGCGAGTTCTTCGCCGCCGGCTCGAAAGTCACGGGCCTGCAGAACGGCCTCGCCCTCGCGGGCGACTTCATGAGCGCGGCGAGCTTCCTCGGGATCGCCGGGCTCGTCGCGAGCTCGGGCTTCGACGGCCTGATCTACTCCGTGGGCTGGCTCGTCGGCTGGCCGGTCGTGACGTTCCTCGTCGCCGAGCCGCTGCGCAACCTCGGCAAGTACACGTTCGCCGACGTGGTCGCGTACCGCCTGCAGCAGACGCCGGTCCGCATCGCCTCCGCCGTCGGTGGGCTCACCGTGGTCGCCTTCTACCTGATCGCGCAGATGGTCGGCGCGGGCAGCCTGGTGACGCTGCTCTTCGGGCTCCCCTACGAGGGCGCCGTCGTCGCCGTCGGCGTGGTGATGCTCGCGTACGTGCTCTTCGGCGGGATGATCGCGACGACGTGGGTCCAGATCGTCAAGGCGGTGCTGCTGCTCGGCGGCGCGTCCGTGCTCGCGCTGATCGTGCTGTCGAAGTTCGGGATGAGCCCGCTCCGCCTGTTCGACGCGGCCGCGCAGAAGTACGGGGTGGAGACGCTGGGGCCCGGCAAGCTCGTGTCGAGCCCGCTCGAGGCGATCTCGCTCGGCCTCGCGCTGATGTTCGGCACCGCCGGTCTCCCGCACGTCCTCATGCGGTTCTACACCGTGCCGGACGCGAAGACGGCGCGCACGTCGGTCTTCTACGCGACCGGGTTCATCGGCCTCTTCTACCTGATCACGTTCATCCTAGGCTTCGGCGCGGCGGTCCTCGTCGGGCGCGATCCGATCAAGGCGATCGACAAGGGCGGCAACATGGCGGCGCCGCTCCTCGCGGAGGTCGTGGGCGGAACGCCGTTTTTGGGGTTCATCTCCGCCGTCGCGTTCGCGACGATCCTCGCCGTCGTCGCCGGCCTCACCCTCTCCGGCGCCGCCGCGCTCTCGCACGACCTCTGGGTGCACGTCGTGCGGCGCGGCAAGACCGACGAGCGCGAGCAGATGCTCGTCGCCCGGGTCGCCACGATCGTGCTCGCGCTCGTCGCCATCGGCCTCGGCATCGTTTTCAAGGGCCAGAACGTCGCGTTCATGGTGGGGCTCGCCTTCGCCGTGGCCGCGAGCGCGAACTTCCCGGCGCTGCTCCTCTCGATGACGTGGCGGCGCTTCTCCACGGCAGGTGCGGTCTCGAGCATGGTCGTCGGCACCGTCTCCGCGATCGTCCTCATCGCGCTCTCGCCGACGGTGCAGGTCGACCTCCTGAAGCACGACACGGCGATCATCGCGCTCAAGAACCCGGGCATCATCACCATCACGCTCTCGTTCGCCGTCGGGATCGTCGTCTCGCTCCTGCGTCCGGAGCGCGCGGCGGAGGCGAAGTACGCGGAGGTCTCGCGCCGCATGCACCTCGGTCCCGTCGGCCTTGGCGGCCCGGAGCATTGAAGGTCCCCCGGCCTCGTGCTCCCATGGAGGGCATGCTGACGGTGCGCGTGACGGTCGCGGTCGGTCGCAAGGTGATGGCTCTCGACGACGTGCGCGACCCGCGCATCCAGACGGCGCTCAGGCAGGCCGCGAGGGACATCGGCACGCGGCTCTCGACGGCGAAGTGCCCGACGCACGGGAAGGGGCCCACCGACGTGCGTCTTCACTTCGACGCCTCGGGCGCCGGCGATCTCAAATACGAGTCGTGCTGCGAGAAGCTCGGCGAGACGATCGCCAAGATGATGTGACGGTCACTCGTAATAGAGGCGGAGCTCGCGGATGAGCCCCGTGTCGGCTCGCTCGAACGCGAGGACCGCGGGCACGGGCTCTCGCCTCGGGAGCGAGAGCATCCCCTCGACACCGCAGGTGCGGCCGTCGTCCGCGGTCCCCGCCGGATCGAGCTCCACGCCTGCACCGAGCTCGGTGACGAAGGCCGCCATCTTCCCGTCGCGCTTGGCGTACGTCCGGCCGCGCTCGTCGACGATGCGCGACGGACCGTCGAACGCCGCGAGGACGCGCTCGACCGCGCCCTTCTTCAGCGCGTCGAGGACGTGCGCGACGAGCTGGGGCAGGCTCGCCGCCTCCGGGGGCAGCGCGAGCGGCGCGCGCGGCGGCCGGCCGGGCGGGGCCGCCGGCGGCGCGTAGTAGATGCGAAGCTCGATCTCGCGCAGGCGACGCCGCTCGGCGACGACGACGATGGGCAGCTCGCACGCGGCGCCGTCGACGCTCATCTCGAGGATCCCCTCGCAGAGATCGCGGTCGACGCCTGTCGTCGAGGCGCGATGGCGGTACGTCGCCCCGTGCTGCCGGAAGTACGCCGAGACCTTGGCGAGCAGCGGCTCGATCGACGCGAGGCTCGAAGCTCGGCCGCTCATGGGATCGTCGATCGTGGCGCGGTTGCCGAGCCGGCGCGAGAGCGACTCGAGCGCGCCGGAGACGAGCGCGGGGACGTAGACGTCCGCGAGGCGACCCTTGAGCGAGCTCGGGGAAGGGCGCTCCTCCGTCATGGCGCGAAGCATACTCGCACGCCGGCGCATCCGACCGTAAAATGCAGGCAATGGAGCTGTTCGCGCATGTCCCCGATCGCGTGAGCGTCTACGAGGTGTCGCCGCGCGACGGCCTCCAGAACGAGAACGCCACCGTCCCGCTCTCCGGGAAGCTGCGCCTCATCGACGCGCTCGTCGGCGCGGGCCTCGAGCGCATCGAGGTGACGAGCTTCGTCTCGCCGAAGTGGATCCCGCAGCTCGCCGACGCCGACGAGCTCGTGGAGGCGCTGCGCGAGCGCGACAAGCACCACGCGCGCTTCAGCGCGCTCTGCCCCAATGCCAAGGGGCTCGAGCGCGCGAAGAAGGCCGGCATCGAAGAGATCGCCGTGTTCATGAGCGCCAGCGAGACGCACAACAAGAAGAACATCAACAAGACGATCGCAGAGACGCTGGCCGCGTTCGAGGAGACCATCGGTCCCGCGCGCGAGGCCGGCATGCGCGTGCGCGGCTACGTCTCGACGGTGTGGGGCTGCCCGTACGAGGGCAAGATCTCGACCTCGGCGTCGATCCCGATCGCGAAGAAGCTCTACGAGATGGGCTGCTACCAGATCTCGTTCGGCGACACGATCGGCGCGGGCACTCCGCGACAGACGCACGAGATCATGTCGCGCGCGATCGACCAGCTTCCGATGGACGCCATCGCGATGCACATGCACGACACGCGCGGCACCGCGCTCGCGAACATCGTCGTCGGCCTCGAGCTCGGCGTGCGTCACTTCGACGCGTCGGTGGGCGGCCTCGGCGGCTGCCCGTACGCCCCCGGAGCCGCGGGCAACGTGGCGACCGAGGACCTCGTCTACATGCTCCACGGGATGGGCGTCTCGACGGGCATCGATCTCGAGCGCCTCGTCGAGGCCGCGCGTGCCGCCGAGAGCATCGTGGGCCGTCCGCTGCCCGGCAAGGTCCACAAGGCCGGGATCAAGAGCCTGCGCGCCTAGCGCCGGCCGTACCTGCTCCGGCTCGGCCGTACCTACTCCCGAGGGAGTACGAAAACCGACCGGACGGATTGCAGGCATGTCGGCGTTTCTTTCAAACGTGCAATGTATCGCGGGGGCCTCCTACGTGATTTTCCCTAGTTGGGACATGGCACGCATCTCGCTTATTCGGCGGGCGGCACCGCGTTGAGGCTTCCCCCCCCCCGAGCCCGGACGCGGTGCCGCTTTCATTTTCCGGCGGTGAATGCGACAAGCCGCGCTCGATGCGCGCGTCGCTCCCGACCCTCCTCCTCCTGACCGTCGCGCTCGGCGCGGCGTGCAGCCGGACCCCTGCCGAGCCCGCTCCTGCGAAGACCAGCACCGCGTCGTCGACCCTGACGACGGCGAGCGGCACGGCCACGACCGAGGCGCCCGCCGCCGCTCCTTCGCCGACCGCGCCGACGAGCGCCGCGAAGTGCGTCCACCCGCTCGCGACCGTCGCGCCCCCTATCCCCCCGGCGGCGGGCGCGGCGTGCCCGGTCGATCCCGAGATGGGCGGGCCGAAGCTCCCCGTCGTCGACGTGTCCTTCCCGGAGGCGAGCGGCGCACCGGGCGTGAAGGCCGAGCTGGCCAGGACGCCGCACGACATCGAGCGCGGCCTCATGTACCGCAAGGCGATGGCCGACGATCACGGGATGCTCTTCCGTCTCGACGGGCGGCGGATCCACACCTTCTGGATGCACAATACATGCATCCCGCTCGACATCATGTTCGTCGACGACGACGGTACGGTGGTCGGCGTCGCCGAGGCCGCGCCCACGCTCGACGACGACGTCCGCTCCGTCCCGTGCCCCTCGAGCTGGGTGCTCGAGGTCAACGCCGGGTGGACCCGCAAGCACGGCGTGAAGCCGGGCCAGAAGATGACGATCCCCGCCTCCGCGCGGTGATGCTAGAAACGGCGCCACCATGCGCCGCTCGCTCGCACTCCTCACGTCGTCGCTCGTCACGATCGTCGCCTGCAAGACCGGCCCCGCCGAGCCCGAGCCGGCGCAGAAGGAGCCGTCGGCGACCACCACCACGGCGACCGCGACCAACACCGCCGCGGCCACCGCGCCGAAGCCGCGCCCGTCCGAGCCGGTGATCGAGGCCGCCGCCGACGATCCGCTGAAGGGCAACTGGACCCTCGCGGACGCGACGAAGGAGCTGAAGGGCAGCGGCCCGATCGTCGCGAAGATCGAGACGAGCAAGGGCACGCTCCAGTGCAAGCTCTACGACGACAAGGCGCCCATCACCGTCGCCAACTTCATCGGCCTCGCGACGGGCAAGCGCGCGTGGAAGGACCCCACGACGGGCAAGTGGGTGAACAAGCCCGCGTACGACGGCACGACGTTCCACCGGATCATCAAGGGCTTCATGATCCAGGGCGGTGACCCGAAGGGGAACGGATCGGGCGAGCCCGGCTACGTGATCAAGGACGAGATCTGGGAGGGCGCCAAGCACGACCGCGCGGGCCTCCTCTGCATGGCGAACCGCGGTCCGAACACGAACGGCGCGCAGTTCTTCATCACCGACGCGGCCGCGCCGCACCTCGACAAGGGCTACACGATCTTCGGCGAGTGCGCGCCCGAGCAGGTGGTGCACGACATCGCGAGCGTGCCCGTGATGGGCGAGCGCCCGGCCACGACCGTCACCATCAAGTCGGTGACGATCTCGCGCGACGAGAAGAAGAAGTAACGGCGGAACGTCAGTCGTCGAGCGCGGCCTCGATCCCCAGGACGAGCGCGAGGCCGCGCAGGACTTCCGCCATGCGCGCGGGCGTGAGCGCTCCGATGCGTGCACCGAGGCGCTCGCGATCGATGGTGCGGAGCTGGCTGACGTTCACCACGCTCGGCTTCGGCAGGTTTGCTTCACCCTTGCGGAGCCGAACGTTACCCGGCATGCCCGCCAGGAGCAGGTTCGACGTGATCGCGGTCACCGCCGTCGTACCGATGCGGCTCCGGCTGAACCGATCGTGCTGGACGATCAGCGCGGGCCGCTTTCCGAGCGGCTCGGACCCGACGCCGCCGAACGTGAACCAGTAGACCTCGCCCTGGCGCATCACCAGCGCTCGTCGGTCCAGTCGGATCCGGCAGAGTCGAGCTGCGCTGCCCCGCGGCGATGCTCGGTCGAGGACGCCTCGTTCGAGAAGAGCTCGTCGAGCCTCCGCGTGATCTCGGCATCGCGCCTCGCGCGAACGGCCATGCGCAGGACGCGCGTGATGTACTTGCTGCGCGACTCTCCGCGCTCGCGGGCTGCGCGGTCGACGTCGGCGAGCAGCTCCTCGGGGACGGCGATCGCGGTCTTTCGGTGGGCCATGGTATTCGTTCCGGTAGTCGTAGGAAGAGTACCATGTCGATCCTTCGAGGACGACGGCTGAGATCGAAGCCCCGAGCTCGACCGGAATTGCCATTAGCTCCGCCGTGAATTCCAAATTCATACGACTGGAGATTGGCAATCTCAGTCGCTAGCGTCCTCGGGCGATGTTGGAACCGAGCCCGGGAGCGCTGGTCGCCGGCACGTACCGCGTGACGGCTCGCATCGCGTCGCGACCGACGTCGTCGCTCTACGCCGCCGAGCACGAACGACTCGGATATCCCGTGGTGCTCAAGCTGGTGCCGCCCGACGGCCCTCGAGGCGATGCCGCGCGGCGCGAGATCGCCGCGCTCGGGCGGCTCACCCATCCGAACAACGTGCAGGTGATCGACACCGGCGTCCACGACACGGACGGCGGGCCGGTCCCCTTCGTGGCGCTCGAGTACGTCGACGGCGAGCCGCTCGCGCGCATCCTGCAGCTTCATCGAAGGCTCTCGCCGTTCCGCGTCGTGCGGATCGCCGTGCAGATCCTCGCGGCGCTCGACGAGGCGCACCGTCGCGGCGTGGTCCACGGCGACGTCAAACCCGAGAACGTCCTCCTCGTCGGCGAGCGGACCGGGGCCGATCACGTGAAGCTGATCGACTACGGTGTCGCCGAGCTCGCCGGCGCCGAACGCGCGAAGGTGTTCGGCAGCGCGGCCTACGCGGCGCCCGAGATCGCGAACGGCGGACGCCCCACGGTGGCGAGCGATCTCTACGCCGTCGGCGCGGTGCTCTACGAGTGCCTCGCCGGCAGGCGCCCGTTCGACGGGCCCGATGCCGCCCGCGTCCTCGAGCGTCGCCTCGCCGAGGAGCATGTCCCGCTCGCCGAGCTCGTGCCGACGGATCCGACGCTCGCCGCGGTGGTGGAGCGCGCGATGTCGTGGATCCCGAGCGAGCGCCATGCGAACGCCGCGGCGATGCGCGCCGCGCTGCTCTCGCTGGATGCCGCGCGCCTCGGCTCGATCCCGGTGGGCGAGTACCATCCCATCGAGCATCAGAGCGAGATCCACACCGTCGAGCTGAGCGACGGATCGGGCGAGGAGCCGCCGATGGCCCCGCCGCCGCTCCCCCGCAGCGGCGCCGGCGAGGTGCGCCTGCTCTCCGTCGAGCGGCCGAGCGTCTGGGTGCTCTCCGGCGATCCGGCGGTGGACCGGTCGGAGGTGCGCGAGGCGCTCGCGACGCTGGGCGAATGCGACGTGCAGCTCCTCGGCGAGGACGAGCGCCACGCGATGCTCGAGCGCCTCGAGCAGGGGGCGATCGGCGCGCCGTGGGTGATGGTCTTCGGCGACCTCCACGTGCTGCTCGAAGATCCGCTGCTCGCGGCGACGACGAGGAGCGGCGAGACGGCGCGCATGCTCGTGTCCTCGCACGCGAACACCGAGCTCCTCCAGAGCACGATCAACGCGTGCGGCCTCGACCACCAGGTGTGCCTCCCTGCCGGCGCCGGCGAGATCGCCGCGGCCGTCCGGCGGATGGTCGAGCGCAGCCTCGAGCTGCGCCGGCACTACGACGAGATCCGGCTGTGCCTGCGTGACGCGCAGGACGATCTCGACCGGCTCTCGGAGACCTACGCCGCCCTCGCCGGCGGCGCCGACCTTCACCGGAGACTGGGATGAGCGAAAGCGTGACCGTCGACTGCCGCGGGATGCAGTGCCCCGCGCCGATCCTCCACCTCGCGAAGACCGCCCGGCAGGCCGCCGGCAAGCCGGTCCTGCTCGAGGTGATGGCGGACGATACCGATTTTCCGATGGACCTCGAGGCGTGGTGCCGGACGACCCGCGCTTCGCTCCACGCGATGACGAGCGAGGCCGGCGTGCACCGCGCGATCATCGGCCTGAACGGCGCCGCGCTGCCGGCAGCGCCGCCGGCGTCGCCTTCGCCGCCGGCGAGCGCGGCGCGCATCAAGGGCGCGACGTCGGGGCCCTACGTCGTCGATCTCCGTGGCCACCGCGCGCCGGCGCCGATCCTGCACCTCTCGCAGCTCGCGGCGCAGCACCCCGGCGCGCACCTGATCGTGCACGCGGACGATCCGAGCTTCATCGCGGACGCGATGCCTTTCGCGAGCGCGATCCGTGCGACGGTGATCAGCGCGAGCCAGGCGGCCGGCGCATCGCTCGTCGAGCTCGTGCTCCCCGGCGGCGAAGCGGCGCCCGAGCCCGAGGTCCCGGTGCAGACCGCGCTCGCCGTGGTCGCCGCCGCACCCGAGCCCACCGCGATCGTGAAGGCCGACACCGATCGCGAGAACCGCTCTGCGATCCTCGTCCTGCACAACGACTTCGAGGCGCTCATGGCGGCGCTGATGGTCGCGAACGCCTCGGCCGCGCAGGGCATGGAGGTCGTCGTGTTCTTCTCGTTCTGGGGCGTGAACCTGCTGCGCGGCGAGCGCCCGCGAAAGGACCTGCCGCGCGGACGCGTCAGCATCCTCCAGCGGCTCATGAAGTGGATGATGCCGAAGGGCCCGCGCCGCCAGAAGATGAGCAAGATGCACATGGGCGGCATGGGCAAGGGCCTGATGGTCCGCTTCATGCGCAGGAACAACGTGATGGAGCTCTCGCAGCTCATCGACACCGCGGTCGAGCAGAAGGTCCGCTTCGTCGTCTGCTCGATGAGCATGGGCATCATGGGCATCGAGCGGCGCGACATCATGGACCTTCCGAACGTCGAGTTCGCCGGCGTCACGTCCTTCGTCGAAGAGGCGCGCCGCGCGGGCACCAGCCTCGTGTTCTGAGATGTCCGAGAGAGACGCCACGATCGGTCCTGCGGGGAGATATCGCCACGTGCTCGATCTCGGATCGGGCGGCATGGCGAAGGTGTGGCTCGCGCTCCGGAGCGGGCCCGCGGGCTTCCGCAAGCTGATGGTCGTGAAGGAGCTCCGCGAGCACTTCGCCGAGCAGCCCGCGTTCCGCAACATGTTCCTCGAGGAGGCGCGTCTCGCGGCGCGCCTGCAGCACCCGAACATCGTCCAGACGGTCGAGGTCGGCGAGGAAGACGACCGCTACTTCCTCGTCATGGAGTACCTCGACGGTCCGTCGCTCCAGGCGGTGATCGAGCGCAGGCAGCTGCCGGTCCCGATGGCGCTCTCGGTGATGTGCGCCGCGCTCTCGGGCCTTCACGCCGCGCACGAGTGGAAGGACTTCGACGAGACCGTCCTCTCCGTCGTCCACCGCGACGTGAGCCCGCACAACATCCTGCTCACCTACGACGGGCAGGTGAAGGTCGTCGACTTCGGCATCGCCAAGACGGTGCATAGCGGCGCGAACCTCACGCAGGCCGGCACGTTCCGCGGGAAGGTGAGCTACGTCGCTCCCGAGCAGGCGCGCGGCGAGACCGTCGATCGCCGCGCGGAC
>WBZO01002357.1_pt1 | contig 24825 bp, 19 predicted proteins | sample 5204261 | NCBI WGS metagenome assembly WBZO01 (sample SAMN12412400, study PRJNA552823) | activated sludge metagenome | isolation source: activated sludge from anammox sidestream of wastewater treatment plant... | place: USA: North Carolina | collected 2017-09
GATCCTCCGTCAGCACTTCTGCCGAACGCTTGCGATCCCATAACGGTTCCTGCAACCGACGGTGTACGGCCAGTTTTAGCTCGCTTAAATGGCGGGGAGCACTTTTCCTGTCTTCTTCCAATTTACGGAAAATGGAGTGGGAAATAAACTCGGCGATGCGGTTAATGGTATTAGCGGTAAGTTCGTGGCGGCAGACCAGCGGGATATGCCAATCGCTGTGATGCGGCGCCATACGTACTACGTCTTCCATGCCATCTTCACTTAGGGTGACATATTCATTTTCCAGCAAATTGCAGATAGCGGTTTCATTCTCACCCATAATAATGGCATCGCTGACATCCGTGCTGAGATGATTCCGCTTCGCAATAGCCTCTGCGACCCAGGGAAGATGAGTGGTTGAGAGAATATCCAGCAGTTCTGTGTCGGAGAGGAGCGGGGAGTATTCCAATACGGGAGTGGCAACGTCCTGCTCATCATCCCAGGCTAATTTACGAATAATTTCCTGCGGGGCATGGTGGGAATCTTTCAGTTCTTCGGCAATAATGCGGCGCACGCGTGCAGCCTGATCTTCAGCGAGAACGCTTAATACCTTAATTGTGTATCCCAGAAGATAAGTGCGATCTTCTTCAGCTAGGGCTGGAGCTAGGATGGCAATTTTACGCGCAATGTTGAAGCGCACTTCTTCCATAATGGCACTGTATCCTTCAGCTTCTTCAAGGGCGCAAGAACCTGTGTTATCGCCCTGTTTCCAGGTGATGGCGTCGCTGGTGATATCGACCTGGACCAGGCCTCCATTTTGTAAACGGTAATGATCGCGCAGAATTAAAGCGGGCTCATGGGGAATGATTTCGACGCCTTTCAGGGCCGTTTTCTGAGAGCCGACAGTGCCACCCGATAATTTATCCGATGTGCTTTTCATAACTCCAATCCGATTTATTCTTCTTTACGCTTCCACCAGTCGCTGTCTTTTCGCTGCTTGCCGGGCGCAGGCATGCGCTTTGCCCGTAACATCCCACCATAGAAAGGTGTAGGTTTCGAGCAGTTGATCAGCTCTTCAACATCCAGACTTGGTTTGCCAAAGAGGTATCCCTGACCAAAATGAACGCCGCTTTCCCAGAGGATAGCGGCGGTTTTTTCGTCTTCAATCATTTCGCCAATGGTAGTAATTCCTAAGCTGCGACACATTCCCACCATCGCCCGTAGCATACTTTTGCCCCGGGGCGATGAGAGCGTATCTTTGACATAGCTCCCATCTATTTTGACGAAATCCACATGTAAGTTGCGCAGATAATCGAAAGAGGATTCTGCAACCCCAAAATCATCAAGACAGCACTGATGGCCGTCTTTGCGTAATTCCTGAATGAAATTGTTTGTCATTTCCATGTTTTCGATTTTCGCTGATTCGGTGATTTCGAAAATCAATTGTTTGTTAAGGTGCGGCGTCTGCCTGATTAAGCGGCGGATTGCATCCATGAATAATGTAGAGGAAAGAGAGCGGCCGGAAAGATTGACCGAAATATTGGGGTAATGCCCTTTTTTTGCGGCATCGTCGAGCACCTGCAGGCTACGCTGGCACATTGCCAGATCGAAATCGCCAATAAGGCCGGTCTGCTCGCCAAAAGTGATAAACTGGAATGGGTTGCTGAACTGGTCGCTAGTAAAGCGCACAAGGGTTTCATAGTGATGGATGATACCACTTTTGAGTTCAACAATCGGTTGAAATGCCATCTGGAAATCATCAGTATTCACCGTTTGCTTAAAGGAAGCAATTTTCTCCATCGTCTCATTCAGCATGGATTGATAACCAAGCTGCAACGACGAAAGATCGAAGTTGTCCTTGCCCTGAGCAAAGCGGTTCAGTGTGTATAGAATGGCATTAGCAGAATCCTGCTCGGTCAGGTTTGCTGTATCGGCTTTGACGGATTGAATTGTCGGGGAGATACCCTTACCGGTAGGGTCCATGCGTTGGGTAATGGCTCGCACGTCGCTAATGAGCTGTTCAGTGGTAACTGAAGCATCATGAACAAAGCTGTAGACGCCCTCGCTGACTACACCTGCCGTATCACCGTCAAGCGACTTGCTGCGCAGATAATCAGCGATTTGCATCATCAGGGCAGCCGCAGCTTCAGGCTCCAGGTTATCCAGGAATTCCTTGAGGCCCGGGAAGTCGAGCAGGGCAATCCGGGCTTCCTTGCCTTCTTCCTGTGCTTTCTGGATTCGCTGTTGTGCTTTTTGTGCAAAATCCTGCTTATGGAACAGCCCGGATTCTATATCGCGTTCGCGCAGTTCCTGCTGGTTCATTTCCTGTGTGAGAACCGTCAGTGTAATATAAACATGGTTCTCATGGCTTGGCAGTTTTAACCCGCACAGCATTACCGGCAGAGATTTGTAAAACTTGGTGTTGAGATGGAGTCTGCACTGGTTGATGCGCCCGCGAAGCATTGTATGCTCGAGTGCCTCCATGAATTTTTGCAGATCATCTTTAGTGATGAGGCTGGTAAAATCCTTGCCAATCCATTTCTTGGGCGAAGCGCCAAGAAAGCCGGTGGTTGCGCCATCTATATAAAGTATCTGATTATTTTCATCCAATTCGAGCAGGAGATCTGCTGCCGCAAAAGCGAAGGCCACAAAACGGTCCCGCTCGTGTTTGACATAGGGTACGCCAGCTGATAGTGCGGATGCAGTCTGTTTCATCAGATCAATTTTTAGTAAAAATGTATTAACTAACGTTTAACATTGTGGATATTTCTGCAAAGCGTTGGTGGGAGCGGCTTAGCAGTGAAAAAAGAGATGTTGAAAACTATCATTGAAGAGGGGTGGGAGAAGAGAAATGACATTTCTCCCGCGACTAAAGGGCAATTGCGGGATGCAGTGACAGAAACGCTCGAGGCGCTTGATAAGGGTGAGCTTCGCGTGGCTGAAAAAGCAGCGCAGGGCTGGGTGGTTAACCAGTGGGCTAAAAAAGCGGTGCTGCTCTCTTTTCGCCTGAATGAAAATGAGCTGCTGGCACATGGTCCTTATGCTGAAAAGAATATAGAAAACCCAGATGCTTACAGCTACTGGTGGGATAAGGTTCCTTCCAAGTTCCAGGGCTGGGGTGAGGCCGAATTCAAGGCGGCGGGCTTTCGCGCGGTGCCGGGGTCATATGTCAGGAAATCTGCCTATATTGCGCCGAATGTAGTGCTGATGCCCTCGTTTGTGAATGTAGGCGCGTATGTGGGTGAAGGGACCATGGTAGATACCTGGGTGACTATTGGTTCTTGTGCTCAAATTGGCAAGCATTGCCATATTTCCGGTGGTGTAGGCATTGGCGGGGTGCTGGAGCCGCTGCAGGCAAATCCCGTGATTATTGAAGATAACTGCTTTATTGGCGCCCGCAGTGAAATTGCAGAGGGTGTGGTAATCGAGGAAGGGGCCGTGATTTCCATGGGGGTTTATCTTGGTGCCTCCACCCGTATTGTGGATCGTGAAACCGGTACTATTCATCAGGGGCGGGTTCCTGCGTATTCGGTTGTAGTTCCTGGTTCGCTTCCCGCAAAAAACGCAGGAGATCCTGCGTTATATTGTGCCGTGATTGTAAAGAAAGTGGATGCGCAAACGCGCTCCAAAACCGGCATTAATGAATTGCTGAGAGAAGCGGCGTGAGCGGTGATCCTGTTGCGCTTGCGCAGGCGCTGATACGCTGTCCCAGCGTTACGCCAAAAGATGCGGGGGTTATGGATCTCATGCAGGCGGAACTGGAGCGCATAGGCTTCAGGGTAATGCGGAAGGCATTCGAAGAAGAAGGCGATGCTGTTGATAATCTCTATGCCCGTATTGGTACTGAAGCGCCCAACTTCTGTTTTGCAGGGCATTTGGATGTTGTTCCTGTTGGTGATTTGGCGGCGTGGAGTTATGAGCCATTTGGTGCAGAGATACATAATGATCATCTGTATGGCCGTGGCGCAGAAGACATGAAAGGGGCTGTCGCCTGTTTCACGGCAGCAGCAGAACGGTACCTGCAGAAGAATAGTGAAGGGTTGAAGGGTTCGATTAGTCTGTTGCTGACACTGGATGAAGAAGGGCCAGCCGAAAATGGAACGCGAAAAATGCTTGAATGGCTTAAGCAGGAAGGTGAGAAGCTTGATATCTGTCTGGTAGGTGAGCCTACGAATCCGGAACGCCTGGGCGAAATGATCAAAATCGGCCGCAGGGGCAGTCTTAATACGACACTGACAGTGTGCGGCAAGCAGGGCCATGTTGCCTATCCGGCCCTGGCTGATAATCCCATTCCGCGCTTGCTGAGGATTCTGCATGCGCTTACTGCGGCGCCACTGGATGGCGGAACGAAATATTTTCCGCCGAGCAATTTGGAAATCACGACCGTTGACGTGGGAAATCTTGCTACCAATGTAATTCCGTCTAAAGCCAGCGCTAAATTCAATATCCGGTTCAATGATACGCGCACGCCGAAGGAGCTCAAGCACTGGATTCAAGATGTCTGCGAGGCCGAAGATGGTGAGTTTGAGCTTGAAATGAAATTATCCGGTGAGGCTTTTCATACAGAGCCCAACCGCCTGACCGCTATCCTTGAAGAAGTGGTGGAAGAGGTAACGGGCATACGTCCCGAATTTTCGACGACTGGCGGGACTTCCGACGCACGTTTTATTAAAAATTATTGCCCTGTAATGGAGTTTGGCACCACCGGCCGCACCTCGCACCAGGTGAATGAGAATGTATCACTGCAAACGCTTGAGCAGCTCACTGAAATTTATGAGAAGATGCTGGCACGATATTTTGAAAACACCAAGGTTTAAACGTCCAGCGCTTCTTTCAGTGCATCACCTTTAAGAGCTGTTTGCTCCTGGATAAACTGGAAGCGCAGTTCCGGCTTTTTGCCCATGAGCTGTTCCACCCGCTCTTCAGTATCTTCTGCTTCGCCTTCGGCGATCATTACCTGTAACAGACGACGCTTGCCGGGCTGCATGGTGGTTTCCTTGAGCTGGGCCGGTGTCATTTCACCAAGGCCTTTAAAACGACCAATTTCAAGAGTGCCTCTGCCTCCAAGTTTAGCAATAATCTTATCGCGCTCGGCATCATCAGCTGCGTAATAAGTCTCATTTTTGCGGCTGATACGGTAGAGGGGGGGCTGAGCGAGGTATAGATGTCCGTTGCGGATGAGCTGTGGCAGTTCCTTATAAAAGAAGGTCATCAGCAGCGACGCGATATGTGCGCCGTCCACATCGGCATCGGTCATGATGACGATTTTTTCATAGCGCAAGTCTTCATCTTTATAATGCTTACCAGTGCCGCAGCCGAAAGCCTGCAGCATATCGGCAATCTCCTGGTTGGCGCGGATCTTATCGCCGGTTGCACTGGCCACGTTGAGAATCTTTCCCCGCAGAGGGAGAATCGCCTGCGTTTCACGATCGCGGGCCTGCTTGGCCGAACCGCCCGCAGAATCGCCTTCAACTAAAAAGATTTCTGTGCCTTTCTGGCTTGAGCGCGTGCAATCCGCCAGCTTGCCGGGAAGGCGCAGCCGCTGAGTGATTGTTTTACGTGAAGTTTCTTTTTCCTTCTTGCGGCTGAGGCGCTGATCAACTCGCTCGATGATATAAGTAATCAGCTGTTGCCCTTGCGCTGCATCGCCGGTGAGCCAGTGATCGAAGTGATCGCGTATGGCATTCTCCACCAGCTTTGTCGCTTCGGCGGTAACGAGTTTATCTTTCGTCTGTCCCTGGAATTGTGGATTTTTAATGAAGACCGAAAGCAGTATGGAAGCACCTGCAGTCATATCTTCTGCCGTAGCCAGGCCTATTTTTTTCTGCCCCAGCATTTCACCATAAGCTTTGATGCCTTTGGTAAGAGCGGCGCGCAGGCCGTTTTCATGGGTTCCACCTTCGGGCGTGTAAACGGTATTACAGTAGGAGCGGCTTTTGCCATCATCTTCGTCCGCCGGCCAACTGACTGCCCATTCGACGCGGCCTTTACCCTCCGCCAGATCTGCTTCACCTGTAAAGGCATTGGGAGTGACAAGCGTTTTTCCTTCAAGATTTTCTGCGAGGAAATCTCCCAGACCGCCGGGAAAGTGAATGCGATCACTGGCGGGAATATTGGTGCCTTCCACCAGCTCGGGTGCGCATTCCCAGCGAATTTCAACGCCACGGAACAGGTAGGCTTTAGAACGTGCGAACTTATACAGTCGGTCGGGGTGGAATTTTGCTTTGGTGCCGAAGATTTCCGGATCGGGATGGAAGGTGATGCTGGTGCCACGACGGTTGGGGGCGCTTCCTGCTTCTTTCACTTTGCCTTTGGGATTACCCTGGCTGTATTCCTGCCGATAGAGCGTTTTATTACGAGCCACTTCCACTTCCAGATAGTCGGAAAGGGCGTTTACCACGGAAACCCCTACGCCATGCAAGCCCCCAGAAGTTTCATAGGCTTTGCTGCCGAATTTACCGCCGGAGTGCAGCGTAGTCAGAATGACTTCGAGCGCGGATTTCTTGGGGTATTTTGGGTGGGGATCGATAGGAATACCCCGGCCGTTATCACGAATAGTAATTATATTTCCGGGTTTTACTTCCATCTCGATACGAGTGGCGTGACCTGCCACTGCTTCATCCATGGCGTTATCGAAGACTTCATTCACCAGGTGATGCATGGCTGTTTCGTCACTGCCGCCGATATACATACCCGGGCGGCGGCGCACTGGCTCCAACCCCTCCAGAACTTCAATATCCTGGGCGGTGTATGATTTTTCGGCAGCTGCGGCTTTCGCCTGATTACTAAAAAGGTCGCTCATAATGGGCGAGAATATAGCATTTCCGCGGTTTTCGGCAAGAGGAACAAAATTTAACGCAATTGTAACATTCTGATGGCTTTCGCTTGCTATAATGCGAGGTATAGAAAAACCCGATTTTAAGGTAGGGATTATGGCAGAAAATACTCAACCCGCACAAAACAACGCCGTTTCAGGCGAGGAGCAGGTTATACGGCAATATGCCCAGGCAGCAGGGCTTGATGTAAGCCGCCCCGAGCATGTTGGCATCATTGTGCAAACACTCCAGAGTGCAGCTGCCAGTGGAATGAGCGCCGATAATAAAACACAGGTAACGGCCATTATCGCGGTGATGCAGGAATTGGCCCGGTTGCAGGGTAAGCCTGAAGAAATGCACGCGCTTGCCACCAATATCGGAATAGATGTGAATGCTGTTGAGCAGCAGCGTCAGCAAGCCTTTGGTCAACTTGATCAGATGGATAAGCAGATCATGCAAAACAGCGCCAAACTGCAGGAGCTGAAATCAAAGGCCGGCTCGCGCAATATTATTAATTATGTGGCCGGCGTAATTGGCACGATCGGCGGCGTATGGCTTTCCAATATAGCCATGAAAAAATACTACAAGGATGATCTGGTTGAGCTGAAGGATAAAAAGAATGTTGTCCAGACCAACAAGGATGGCACCGCCAAAATGACATTTCCCGAAAAGAATGTCTGGCTGCGGCGTCTGGGCAGGACAGTTTCCGGTATCGCAGGCTTTGGCATTCTTGGAAAAATCAGTGCTGCCATTTTCACCAAACCCATTGAAAATGAATTTATCCAGGTAGAAGAGCAAACCATAAAACTGCAGGCGAAAAAGCAGGAAATGGAAGATGCTATTCAAACACAGGATATGGGGTTTGTAGAGAACTTTACCAAGCGCCTGCTTGAAGTGGCTGTTCAGCAGGTAAACGAACAGGTGAAGGCAGAGTCTGCAAAACAAACACAACACGCAGCTTCGCACCATCAGAAGCCGCATGCCAGTAACGCTCACCATGCTTCAGATCATGCTGATCACTCGCAAGCTGCCGAGCATTATGTGAAGCGCATGGAAGGCGTGAATGAAGAGCGTGAGGAAGCTAAAAAAGAGGTGGAACTGCAGGAACGCCCTGCGATGCACACTGTGCAGAATGCCGTAGAGCCTGTCGTTGTTAAACGCGAGACCGGCGCAGAGATGATACCCGCCGTGCATGAAGAGGGCAAATTTGCAGCTGCGGTAGGAAAAAAGCCGGAGAGCCATGCCGCTGCAGTTAGCGCAGTTAATGCTGAATCTATGCAGCCTGCGCTTTAACTCCCAGCGCAACAACAAGTTCATTCAATACCTGCTGCACGAAATTCAGGCGTGCAGCTTCGTCTGCCATATCGAAGGTCAATACAAGCTTGTGATCAGCTCGCAGTTTTGCATTGCGAGGACGTTTGGCTATGAATGCAAGCAGACCTTGCGGGTTTTCCACGTGATTCTTGTAAAAACTAAGAACAATTCCTTTAGGCCCGGCATCAAGACGCTCAAGCCCAGCCAGGAAGCAGAGCAGCTTCAATTTAAGAATGAGCAGGAAATGTCTGGTTTCCTGGGGCAGGGGGCCAAAACGATCGGTGAGTTCAAGTTCAAAGTTATCGATTTCATCGCTGGTACGGAGTTCTCCGGCGCGGCGATATAAGCCCAGTCGCAAATCCAGATCGGGAACATAGGCTTCGGGGATTAGCACTGACAGGCCTAGATTTATCTGTGGCCGCCACTCGGGTGCTGCAGCTTCTTCTGATTTTGCGCCTTTGCGGAGCCTGCGTGCTTCGGTCACTGCATCTTCCAGCATTTGCTGGTAAAGCTCGACGCCAACTTCACGTATATGTCCGGATTGCTCTTCTCCCACAAGATTACCGAAGCCACGAATGTCCATATCATGGCTGGCCACGCTAAAGCCGGCACCCAGCGTATCCAGCGTCTGCATTACTTCCAGCCGCTTCAACGAATTGGCAGTGAAATTCCGACCATGCGGCAAGGTGAGGTATGCATAAGCGCGGGTTTTGCTGCGTCCAACGCGTCCCCGCAGTTGATAGAGCTGCGATAGCCCAAAGCGGTCCGCGCGGTTGATGATAATCGTGTTCGCGGTAGGAATGTCGATACCGGATTCAATAATGGCGGTGGAGAGCAATAAATCATACTTACCATCGTAGAAATCGTTCATGATCGTATCCAGCTCGCCCGCCGCCATCTGGCCATGCGCAACGGCAAGCTTAAGCTCTGGCACAAGCTCCTGGATGCGCAGCCGAAGTTCGGCGATGTCGGCGATATAAGGCGTTACATAAAAGCTTTGCCCACCCCGGTGATATTCCCGCAGAAGCGCTTCCCGCAATGTAACCGGATCATAGGGCGATACGAAAGTGCGCACAGCAAGACGATCTACCGGAGGTGTCGTAATAAGGCTGAGTTCGCGCACTCCTGCAAGCGCCAGCTGCATAGTGCGTGGAATAGGTGTGGCGGATAATGTAACTACATGGATGTCGCTGCGCAGGCTTTTAAGTTTCTCCTTCTGCTTCACGCCGAAATGCTGCTCTTCATCCACAATCAACAAACCGAGGTTTTTGAACTTCACGCGATCGGTAAGTAATGCATGGGTGCCAACAGCTACCTGCACTGTTCCATCTGCTAATCCCTCAAGGTTCTCTTTCATGGCCTTTGCGCCAGTCAAACGTGAAAATTGCCGTACCGTAATGGGAAAACCATCGAATCGCTGGGAAAAAGTTTTGAAATGCTGGCGCGCCAGCAGGGTGGTGGGGGCTATGACCGCAACCTGCACCGGGTTTTCCGGCGATGTGGCGGCAACAAAGGCAGCACGCAGCGCAACCTCGGTTTTGCCGAAGCCGACGTCACCACATATCAGGCGATCAGTCGGCTTGCCTGATGCAATATCTTCCAGCACGTCCGCAATTGCCTTTTCCTGGTCTTCCGTTTCCATATAAGGAAAGCGGTTGCAGAATTCCTCGTAAAGCCCTTCTGCGGCATTGAGAACGGGAGCAGTGGAGAGCTCACGCTCAGCGGCTATTTTAAGCAATGCCGCGGCTGCCAGCTTTATGCGCTCTTTCATTCGCGCCTTACGCGCCTGCCAACTGGACCCTCCGAGTTTATCTAACTGTGCTGCGCCTTCTTCTTCAGTTCCATAGCGCGAGATGAGATCAATATTTTCAACCGGCAGGAAAAGTTTATCGCCATCTGCATAAACCAGTTTCAGGCAGTCATGCGACATGCCCTGGACTTCCATGGTTACCAGCCCCTCAAAACGGCCAATACCATGCTCCCTATGTACGATGAGTTCTCCCTCGGTAAAGTTCGATGCCTCGGCCAGGAAATTTTCAGTCAGTCGTTTCTTCCGGCTTGGCCTTATCTGCCTTTCGCCAAGGATATCCTGTTCCGAAATGAAGGCTATGCCCGGCGCGATAAAGCCATGGGTTAGAGGAAGAACTGCATAGGTGCATGATGTTATGCCCCATGAGGCTAATTTTTCGCGGAGGCGATCGAGGCTACCCTCGGAAATGCAGGCAACCGTTACCTGTAATCCTGCTTCCTGCTGCTGCCGAATATATTGGGCGGCAAGTTCATAAGGATTTTGTCCCTGCTTGCGCTCAGCTGAAAAATTGCGGGCAGGTTTTGTTTCCTGCGAAATGCCATTGCTGAACGTTGTAAGTTCTACCGTTGAATGACTGGCCCGCAGACGTGCCCATTCCGCATCCAGAAGATAAAGCCGTTCAGGTGGCAATGGGTGGTAAATGCTATCTTTCTGCTGATATTGCTTGCGTGCCTGAAAGTAGTCCTGAATCAGATCTACGCGTTCTTTTTGTCCCAGGACAGCCTGATGGCTGAAAGCCGTAACAGTCTCCTGCGGCAGAAAGTCATATAGGGTTGATAGCGATTCATAGAATAATGGAAGCCAGTGCTCCATTCCAGGATAAGCGCGAGCGCTGGAAATACTTTCATATAAAGGGTCTGCCTTGCTGACAGCGCCAAAGGCAGACCTATAGTTATTACGAAAGCGCTCGATTGCAGCTTCGCATAACATCACCTCACTTACAGGATGCAGCGTCAGCGAGTTTAATTTTTCGCCGGTACTGCGTTGAGTGAGGGAATCAAAAAACTGAATTGATTCTATTTCATCTCCAAAAAGATCAATACGGCACCCGTGCTCGAAACCACTGGGGAAGAGGTCAATAATGCTTCCGCGAATTGCGAATTCTCCGGCTTCCATTACTTTGCCCATTCGGCTGTAGCCATTGGCGGCAAGGTAGCGGGTAAGGGCATCCTGATCCAAAGTGCCACCCGCTGCGAGGGAAAGGCTCGAATGCTCAAGCAATGAACGAGGCGGCAGTTTTTGTGTCAGTGCATTCAGCGTTGTGACTACAATGAGCCTGCGGTGCTGAAGTGCCATCAACTCTGCCAGGCAAGCCATACGCTCTGCCATAATCTGCTGACGTGGCGATACACGATCATAGGGCAGGCAATCCCAGGCCGGGAAGGTCAATATCTGCGCTTCAGGATTAAGATGAATCAGTTGGGCGGCCACTGCTTCGCGTTCGCGATCACTGGCTGCTACAAATAAGACAGGTTTGCCAGTGTTTTGCGACAGCCTGGATGCGACCCATCCTTCTGCAGCTGGTGTCACATCGGAATAGATAAGATGCTGAACGGCGCTCATATAGCGCGGTTATGCTGGAAATAATGGGTGCGGTCAATAATTAGGGGGATGTGAGTGTGCGTTGCTTTTTCAATTTTGAATCAACATATGCCTGCCATTTTTCTTCTGGAAAAAGGGGGAGTTGTGAGGGCTGCGGGTCTGTATATTTATCCTTACCCATTCTGCCCAACTCCAGCGCCTGTAAAGCCCCGATACGGCTGAGAAAACTGGGGTAATGCTCACCATCTTTAGTCAGGCAGTATTCTGCGTGGATATCCTTGTATTCAAAGAAATCAATTGCCCGATCGATTTTTTGTTCATGTTTTGTGCCTTGGGCTGCGGTACTGAGGGCTGAAAAAATTCCTTTCATGTCATATTCAATGTCTTTGATATGGTGATAGAGATGCGCCATCAATTCAATTCCTGGCCCGACGCCATGACTTTCAGGTGCTGCCCCTTTATCTGCCAGAAACTCTGCTTTTATTCCGTGCTCTTCCGGCATGATTGTGTGTGTCATTTCATGCATTAATATAGTTTTTATTACATTGGGAGGGAGTTTCATGGCGGCCGTGGTAATAGCCATCACAGGGAAATTTGATATCGTCGATTGAGTTGCTCCGATAAAATCGCTCTCAATAAGAACGACTGTTTTCGGGCATTGTGCCTTACTGGCTTTTGCGCATTCTTCAAAGATCGTTTTCAATCCAACGGTGTATTTTAAATCAATTATCTTGCAAGAGGGCGCCATATATTGGGCCTTCATAATTTCGCAAAAGTGGTGCATTAATTTATCGTGAGGTAATTCCCTTACTTCATCCTCGGGCAAATATGTCGGAAGGTTAATTTTATCTGTAAGCAGCTTCTTGAAATATTGACGAGTTAAAGGATAGCGATGCTCCGCCTGGATGTATCCATCAGTAAACCCCTCTTTACCCAAAGGATTAGGTAATCCGATGCCTTGTGCCCACTGACTGTATTTCTGCAGCATTAAAAACCCTTTAAATGCAGTATATCAGCCTATTGTTAAGGAACAGTGACGTTAAGGTCTGTAACTGAGGATGCGCGCAATCAGAGGCGCATGCTGGGCTGGTGAAGTGCCGGGTTGTGTAAGCCATTGCCAGATATCCCAATCATCCTCTTCCAGTAATAGTGCAAAATGATGCATTTCCTCATCATTACACAAGGGGAGGTAGTGCGAGGCGAAAGGGCCCAGCACGCCGTCTGTCTCCTTACATCCGCGATGCCAGCTCTGGTAGAGCAGCTTTTTACGTGTATCGTCCATTAAGCCCTTGTTAAGTTGTTTTGATTACTCTCGTGCAGGATAGTTGAACCCTGCAAAAGTACAAGCCATGCTCCATACCTACCGCAAACATGACGCTGTTATCGTTGTATGTCAGAATAATGAGAAAAAAGTTGTAGAGATAGCGGCTGTTAATGATCGGGCAGAATTACTTATAGGCTATCGTGCTGAGGAGCTTGTAGGTAAGCCACTGGCTGATTATGTTTCGGCAAAACTGGCTGCTCTCATCAATGAAGAAGTTGATTTTCGCGATCCGCAACGTGACTTCGGCGATGCTTTCAGCAAAACTTATGAATTTCAGTTTATTCAGAAGTCGGGCGAGCAGGTGGATTTTCGCCTTCGACTAGTCCGCTCGGAAACAATTGGCATGAATCCTGTTTTTCACCTGGTGTTGCAGGAAGAGTCAGTTTTTCGCGAGCATGAGGCATTCAAGAAAATTCTGAGCGAAAATTTTAAGGGACATGAAGTTATCGACGAGGCAACGGGATTACCGGATCGCGGCTCCCTGCTCAAAGATTTGGAGATGGTGCAATACTATACCAAAAAGCGCGAGTTCTCCGCTTGTTTTGCCATAATGGAGCTGGATGATTTCGATGTACTGCAAAAGACCAAAGGCGATGCATATTGCCAGCAGGCGCTGAGCAACGTCGGAAAGTTGTGTCGACAGAAGTTGCGTAAGGAAGATGCCATCGGAAAAATGTCGGCGCGCTCCTTAGGCGTGGTGCTGATGCAGATTACACCGGAGTCTTCCCGGATTGTGCTGAACCGGTTGCGCTGGTCGATCGGGTCCATGCCTTTGATTATGGATGATGGGAAGAAACTTGAAGCAACTGTCAGTGTAAGTTTTGTCATGCTGAACGAGAACGATCCGGAAGTGCTAATGCGCCAATGCGAGCAAATGCTAAATGAGAATCGCAACAAAGGTAAAAACCTATTACATGAGGCGGGCTAGCTGACACCATGATAGAAAAGCTGCTTATCATTTCGCTCGTTGTACTGATGGCAGGCTACATATGGTATGTCTATATCATGCGCAAACGCAGCGAGGTGGCAGAGGCGCTTGCGGCGATTGATATTCACCTGCGGCAGCGATTTGATCTGATTCCCAATATCTTACGTATCGCGGCAAAATATATGGAGCATGAGCAGATGCTGATGGCCAGCATTACGGCACTCAGGACCCAGGCGCTTGCTAAATATGATCATGCCGATGCAGCATCGCTGCAGGAGCATTTTAAAACGGTTGAGATGCTTTCCTCGCAGATGGGAAAATTCGTGATGAACACCGAGCAATATCCTGATCTTAAGTCTAATGAAGCCGTGAAGGATGCAATGCATGCTTATATTGAAGCGGAAGCACAGATAACTGCTGCCCGGCGCTTTTATAATTCTGCCGTGAAAGAATATAATAATGCAGTGGAAATTTTTCCCGGTAACATTATTGCCGGTCTTTTAAACCGCAGGCCGATGCCAGTTTTTGAAATTGCGGAAACGGCACGGCTGCCCATTCAGTTCATGCCGAGCGGTAGCATGGAGAATGTGGCTATAGCGGCTGATCCGGCTGCCCAGATTGAGTCGCCGCATCATGCAAAAATCAGGTAATATCTGGCTGGACTGGTTTAGATTTTTTGCGCTGGCTTTAGGAATATGGAAAGAGCCAGAAAATCCGAAATTCGATAATTCGCTAAAACCTTCATTCAAAGCTTATTACCGTCAGCATATTTTTCCATTATTGCCGCGATATGAGAGCCTTCGCAGGGCTGCTCTGCGATCGTTTCGTATACGGCTTTTCTGGTTTTCGCTGGCGCAGGTTCTGCTGTCGCTTTTATGGCCTTTGAGATTTATTGGGAGATGGTTATCAGGCAATTTAACGCGTCCGCAACCCAGTACAAATGCATCATGGAATCTCTGGAAGTGCTTTTCCCGAATAGAAAAATACAAGGCGAGGATAAGGGAGGATATCTATCCTTTAATTGTCCGCTCTGTGGGTGAGGAGTGGACTTATGAGGCTGAAGGCGGTGTTTCTGTAAATATTTTCCAGCCTTTTCTGCCACTGCCTGAGCATACGATCGGGCGTACTTACGACTATCTGGGCGGTGAATATAAAGGCGTGAAGATTGAATTCGTGGCAGCGGAATTATTCTGTGAAAAGAGAGATGGGCCGAAGTTAGCTTTCAAAGGATTTTTCCTATATTGCCGTCTTACAAGACCGATAAAAGGCGAGGTTGTTATTAAACCGCATCGCAGCCTTGCTGGATTATGGGGCAATAAGCCACCCGAGGGGATGAAGGAAATCCACCTTGAAGATGTGATTTTTTCGCGTCGGTTCGATGTATGGGGAACTGATCAAATCGATGCCAGGCGCATTCTGACTCCGAGCCTTATGCAGCGGCTGCTGCGTCTGACAGATGTTATGACAAACAGGCAGATCAGTGTGAGCTATAAGAATCAGGGCGTGCTGTTCATGATTCCCAGTGAGTATAATCATCTGGTGGATCCTTCGTTTGCAGATCGGGCAACTTTTATGCGTGAGTGCAATCTCATTTTAGCTGCGATTAATGATATCTGCCGTATAGTAGAGGTAATGCGCCTCTATCGGAGAGTTTCCCTTTAATGCGTCCGAAGCAACTGCATAGCTGGTTTACTCCCGTTGAGAACCTTAAAGGGGTGGGTGAGGCTGTTAATGGCCATCTGCGACGGCTTTTTAATACACCCAACCGTGAATTGCCTCGCTTTAAGGACCTGGCTTTTCACCTGCCGGTGGAAGTAATAGATCGGCGTAATACTGCCTTTGCCAGTGGAGAGATTGCTACTCTGCATGTGAGGGTCGAGCGGCATGATGCGCCTCCGACTAATCGACGAAGTCTTCCTTACCGGATTACCTGCCGTGGCGAGAACCAGCTTCTCACTTTGGTTTTTTTCCATGCGAAAGGAGACTACCTGCAGCGACAATTGCCTATTGGGCAAGAACGTGTGGTTTCCGGCAGGCTTGAAAATACAGGGCGTGGCTGGCAAATGGTGCATCCCGATGCTATTGGCATGCCACATGAATTTGGCAGCATTGCAAGGCTGGAGCCGGTTTATCCGCTCACGCAGGGGCTCACCATGCGTAAGCTTTCGCAGTTGATACAGCAAGGCCTGAAGTTGTTGACGCCTTTGCCGGAATGGCAGGACGAGCATTGGCTAAAAAACAAGGGATGGTCAGATATACTGACATCGCTTAAGGCCCTGCACTCGCCGCAAAGCAGAGAAGAGCTTACTACGCTTTCGCCTTACTTTCAGCGTCTGGCTTATGACGAATTACTTGCAAGCCAGCTTGCATTAGCCCTGATTCGGGAAAGATTGAAGCGCAGCACAGGGGGATCGGTGATTCAGCCAAAAGTCGGTGGAATTATCGCACCATTAGAGGCCGCTTTGCCCTTTACGTTGACGCAGGGACAACAGAAGGTGCTGGAAGAGCTCCGCGCGGATTTTGCTTCAGGTCAGCGTATGCTGCGGCTTCTACAGGGGGATGTCGGCAGCGGTAAAACCATAGTAGCGCTCATGGCTATGGCGCTGGTGGTTGAGGCGGGATACCAGGCGGCACTTATGGTGCCTACTGAAATACTGGGTCGCCAGCATCTGGCTTTCATGCGGCCGTTGCTGGAGAAAATAGGAATTGAAGTGGTGATGTTATCCGGCGCCACTGAGGCTGCAGAAAGGCAGAGGGTTCTTGCCGGCCTGGCAAGTGGTAAAATTCCCCTGGTGATAGGCACTCATGCATTGTTTCAGGAATCAGTCGATTTCCATAACCTGGGACTGGCCGTGATTGATGAGCAGCATCGTTTTGGCGTTAACCAGCGCTTGGCGCTGGCGGAAAAAGGCAAGGCCACCCATATATTGCTAATGACGGCAACTCCTATTCCGCGCAGTCTTACCATGACGTTATTCGGAGATATGGATGTTTCGCAACTGACGGAGAAACCAAAAGGCAGACAACCGGTAGCAACGCGTGCCGTGTCGCTCGGTCGGGTGGAAGAGATGCTGCAGGCCGTGCAACGCGCGCTCGATGCCGGGGAGAAGATATACTGGATATGCCCGTTGGTGGAGGGGGGCGAGGAGGAGAAAGAAGAACTGGCTGCTGCAACATTGAGGCACAAGGAATTTGCAGCGCGTTTTGGTAATCGTGTCGGCCTGGTTCATGGTCGCATGAAGGCAGAAGAACGCGAAACTGTTATGGCTCGGTTTGCTGGAGGACAGGATCGCATGCTGGTAGCAACGACGGTAGTAGAAGTAGGTGTTGATGTGCCTGATGCTACAATCATGGTTATTGAGCATGCTGAACGCTTTGGCCTTGCGCAGCTGCACCAGTTGCGCGGACGGGTGGGGAGGGGGGATAAACCTTCCAGCTGCGTTCTGCTGTATGGCGATAAAACAGGTGAAATTGGCCGTGAGCGCTTACGAATCATGCGCGAGAGCAATGATGGGTTTTATATCGCAGAGGAAGATCTGCGCCTGCGCGGCAGCGGTGAAATTCTAGGCACCAGGCAAAGCGGCATGCCTGAATTTCATTTTGCTGATATTGGCAAAGATTCAAAGCTGCTGCAGGCTGCCCGGGATGAATGCAAGCTGATATTGCACCGGGATCCGAGCCTTACTTCTCCACGGGGTGAAGCACTTAAATGCCTGCTCTACCTGTTTGAGCAGGATAAGAATGTGAGGTTACTTGCTTCGGGCTGAAATGGCTGATTTGACCATTCCCAATACGATATCGGCCGCCTGTTCGCTGGGTGTATCGGGATGAATGCCGCGCAGCAGGGCAATTGCCTCCTGTGCTCCTTCCACCTGATGCTGGCGGGCTTTGGAATTCGCTAATAATTCTTCGATTGCCGCGGTTAGCTTCCGTGGTTCGCAATCTTCCTGCAGCAGCTCGGGAATAAGCGGTCGATCAAGCAGCAGATTAAGCAGGCAAACATATTTCACTCGCAGCATCTGGCGTAACATGCGCGCTGTTGCGCGTGAGGTTTTATACGTTACGATCATGGGAGCGCCGGCAAGTGCAAGCTCAAGCGTTACCGTGCCTGATTTTGCCAGAGCAATGGTGCTTGCCGCAAAGGCATCCCGCTTGGTTGCATCATCACTGACCAGAACAATTTTCATCGGCCAGTTAATGCGACGGAACTTATCACGCATTTCTTCAGCTAAGTGCGAAGGGCTTACCACGACCGTTACCATTTTGGGGTAGTCTGCACGCAGGCGCTGAACGGTTTTAGCAAATATGGGCAAATGCCTCTCGATCTCGCCGCGACGGCTGCCAGGCAGCAGCGTGAGAATAGGCATATCCGGCGGAATATTATGTGCTGCGCGAAAACGCGGCCCATTGCCCGGATTGAGTTTCCACTCCTCGACAATCGGATGCGCGACAAAATTGCAGGGCAGCCCCACTCTTTCAAAATAAGGCGGCTCAAAAGGCAGCACCACCATTAGAAAATCAAAAAGCTTTGAGATTTTGGCGGCACGCTCAGGTTTATATGCCCAGACTGTAGGAGCAACGTAATGGACTAGTTTGAGATGTTTTCCATAACGTTCCTTGCGCAGCTTCTTAGCAATACGGAAGTTGAACCCTGGCGAGTCGATAGTCACCACGCAGCGCGGCTGCAGTTTGACAATATCCTTCACGGTTCTGCGCAGGCGCGATAAAATACGAGGCAGCGATGGCAGGATTTCCACAAATCCCATGATGGAAAGTTCATGGAACGGGAAAAGGCTCTGGAGTCCTTCTGCTTCCATGCGGGGGCCTCCCACTCCGGCGAAACGGATTTTGCCGTTAGTTTTTGCCTTGAGGGCGGCCATCAGCCTGGCGCCCAGCAGGTCGCCGGAAGGCTCGCCTGCCACGAGATAGACCAGCGGTGAAATTTCAGGCTGCTTGAGCTGCATGGAATCCCAGGATGAATAAGCCAAGCTCGTTAGCCAGGCGGATTGTTTCCTCTTTTCGGATCATAAGCGATCCCTGTGCTTCCAGCGCCAGTCCGGCGAAACCAGCTTCGTGCAGGTTACTGATGGTTTCCGGTCCTACCGAGGGAAGATCGACGCGGTTTTCCTGTCCCGGCTTACGTGCCTTAATCAATGTGCCTTTGTAGGTATCATTTTGCGAAAGCATGTTGCACCGGCGGATTAATTCATCAGTGCCTTCCAGGGCTTCTACCCCCAGTACCTGGCCATTTCGAAGGATGAGAGCCTGACCGATATCAAGTTCACCGATTTTCTTTATCAGCGGTATGCCTCGCTCGATATCCTCCTGCGCCTCTTTCGAGGGCTTTACCCGGGTGAGCATTCCCGCTGGGGTCAGCAAATCAGTCAGCAGTGTATCTGCACCCAGAATAGTGAACCCTTCTTCTTCAAAAATCTGCACAATAGCTTTAAAAAGTGTGTCATCGCCACCAAAGAAAGCCTTGCCGATGCGGCCCAGCAATCGTGTGGTCAAGGCAGAAGGTTTGAAAGCTTTTAGCGGAGGCCGACTCAAGCCACCTGCCATCAAAATGTGGGAAACTTTCTGTTCACGGAAAATATCAAGCGTGAGCGCAATATCCGCCATTTCGATCCACTGGTGGGGAATTTCATCTAACGGCTCTGGCGAAGTATCTCCTTTTACCGCAAGTACGAACATATTGCGGCCCTGATCCCGCGCAGCCTGAATCAGTAAAGCAGGGAGGTCGCCCCGGCCTGCAATAAGGCCAATGCGACCTTCAGTGCTTGGGGATGCAGAGGGATCGGCTGCTTGCTTCATGGATGAACTCCAGGATTTCCAGCACTTCCGGCTGAGTGGAAAAATCTTTTCTTACTTTGTTAACGCGCTGCTCCAGCACAGAATTATTTTCCTCAAAGAGCATTTTATAGGCATTGCGCAGGGCATGAATAGCTTCCCTGCTAAAGTTACGGCGCTTGAGGCCTACCAGGTTCAGACCGGCGAGGTTGGCACGTTCGCCCATGACCGAGCCATAAGGAATCACATCATGCTCAACACCGGAAAGGCCACCAATCATGGCATGGCGGCCAATGCGTACAAATTGATGCACCGCGGCTAAGCCGCCAATCACTACATTGTCTCCCACATGCACATGCCCTGCCAGTGTAGCATTATTGGCAAGAATTACCTGGTTACCCACCCGGCAATCATGTGCTACATGCGACGCCATCATAAAAAGGCAGCGATCGCCTACTTTCGTCAGCATTCCGCCCCCTTCAGTGCCCGGATTCATTGTGACATGTTCACGGATGGTATTTTGTTCACCAATTTCAAGCCGAGAGGGTTCCCCCTTATATTTGAGGTCCTGGGGTGCATGCCCTAGCGATGCGAAAGGATAAACCTTTGTACCACTGCCAATGCTGGTATGACCGTCAACGACAACGTGTGAAATAAGCTCTACGTCGTCACCCAGCACTACATTCCGGCCAATCACACAATAGGGGCCGATGCGTGTATCTTTCCCTATTTTTGCGCCTTCAGCGACAATAGCGGTGGGGTGAATATGGCTCATTATTGATCCATGATCATGGCGCAGATTTCAGCTTCAGCGCATTTTGCGCCATCAACCAGCGCTTCGCACTGGAATTTCCAGACATTGCGGCGGCTTTGAATTTTTTTGACGTGGATATGCAGCTGGTCGCCTGGACCGACTGGCTTACGGAATTTCGCCTGATCGATGGACATGAAGTATACCAGTTTTCCCTCAGCATCTTTGCCCATAGTATGGACCACCAATACCGCACAAGTCTGTGCCATTGCTTCAATAATCAACACGCCCGGCATCACCGGCGCACCCGGAAAATGGCCTATAAAGAATGGTTCGTTCATGGTTACATTCTTAATGCCGACCGCACTCTCAGCCAGTACAATTTCTTTTACCTTATCAATGAGAAGGAAAGGGTACCGATGCGGAATCATCTGCATGATTCGCTGGATATTCAGCTCGGTCACGGGCGCTTCAGCCGTCATGTTTTGCTCCTTTTTCTTACAGGTCCCTAACTTAATGAAAAAATAAGAGATGTCCAGATTGTAGGGCAGTTATTCGCCGGAGGAATTTCTGGATTTAGCCAATCGGGCCAGAGCGAGTGTTTGTCGATGCCAGTCTTTGACCGGAACAGCCGGCGAACCACCCACGGCGGTACCCGCTGGAATATCCTGCATCACGCCGCTTTGTGCGGCCAGTTTTGAGCCGGCCCCTATTTTTAAATGTCCCGCCACTCCGACCTGGCCACCTAAGACTGCGCCGTCCCCTATTCTGGTGCTGCCGGCAATCCCTACCTGCGCTACAATTATGCAGGCTTTGCCAATCTGAACGTTATGGCCGATTTGCACCAGGTTATCAATTTTACTGCCGGCACCGATGCAGGTATCCGGACCTGTGCCACGATCGATGCAACTGCCAGAACCTATTTCCACATCGTCTTCTATAATGACACGGCCAAGCTGGGGCACTTTAACGTGCCCGGCACGCCCCATCGCGTAGCCAAATCCATCCTGACCGATATTAACCCCGCGATGAAGGATAACACGGTTGCCTATGATGCTATGGCTAATGGTGCTGCATGCACCGATCTGGCAGGATTCGCCTATTTTCACACCTTCAGCGATAACGGTGTTGGCGCAGATTATACTGTTTTTGCCGATTTCAACATTTTCACCAATAACCACACCAGGATCGATACAGCAGCCTTCACCGATTTTTGCTGAGTGGGCGATGATAGCGCCGGGAGCGATACGGGCCTCCGGATGCTTTCGGGGGTAAAATCGCTGGGCGATAAGCGCATAGCAACGATAGGGGTCCTCCGTCAGCAAAACAGCCATGGAAGCGGGGGCATTGCCAGCGAATTTACTTTTAACGAAGCATGCGCCGGCTTTCGATACCGCAAATTGATCGAGATATTTAGGATTATCGAAGAAACTTAAATGAGATAGCTCCGCCCTATCGAGCGGAGCTACATCTTCCAGTGCAATAGTAGGGTTACTGTCGCCAAGTAATGTGCAACCTGACCACTCTACGATTTGCGCAAGCGTGAAGGGGCCGTGATTAACAAAAAACCGGTTGTCGACCATCCGACTAGAACTTCACCTGTACTTTAGGCAGGCGCTTGTTGAGCTGTGTCAGTACTTCATCAGTAATATCCAGCGTCGGTTCGGCATAGAGCAGTTGCGAAGTAGGCACTACAATCTGAATTTGTTTTTCCTTGGCTTTTTCGCTCACGATATCCATCACGGATTTCTGAATGTCTGCCAGTGCATCAGCAAAGGCTTTATCCAGTTTGGCTTTTTTAGCCTGCACTTCGCGTTGTGCAGTGGTGGCCTGCGAGCGGAAATCTTTCACGCGTTTTTCAAATTCTTCCTGCGAAAGTACGGAACGCTGCTCTGACAGTTTCTTTTCTTTAGCCTGCAGGTCCTGCTCCTTCTTAGTCATTTCTGACTGAAAGGATTTCTGTTGGTTTTCCAGGGTTGCTTTTACCGACTTTGCAGCCAGTGATTCGCGCATGATTTCCTGAATATTCAGTACAGCTATTTTAGTATCCGCCTGCGCGGTAAAGGGCAGGGCGCAGATTAACAGGGCAATAAAGGTACGAGCGAGTAACATAGATCTCCTTAAGGGGCGTAACAGGTTGAGTAGGGTGTTGTTATCGCTAAAAATGAGAAAGCACAAGGGGGTGCGCTAGAAACGGGTGCCAAAATTAATATTGAAGAACTGCGTAAGGTCTTCATCTTCCTTAACCACAGGTTGGGCAAAATCAAGCCGGATGGGACCAAAAGGTGATTTCCAGCCAATTCCGAGACCTGCAGCTACGCGAGGGCTTTTATGTTCCACGATGCCAGGATCGCTTAAGCCTGAATCCCACAGGCTGCCTGCGTCTACGAAAGCTGCGCCTGAGAAGCCTAAATCGTCCGGCAGGCCCAGGGGGAATTGCAGTTCTGCCGTGCCGACATAATAAGTTCTGCCGCCGAGCGCATCATTGGTTACACGGTCACGCGCTCCGAGGCCGCCTACTTCAAAGCCGCGCATCTGGCGACCGCCAATGAAAAAGCGCTCGTTAATACGTATATCACGATCCCCTAGACCAAAAATGTTACCGGCAGAACCCGCCAGCTGGAAGGTCCATTGCGGCGCGATGGGGAAGAAATCAGCCACGCGCAACTCATGGCGCAGGAACCGGCTATCGCCACCCAGGCCCGCCGCTTCCTGGCTGAGGCGAAGATACCAGCCTTCAGTTGGCTCAAAGCGGTTGTTGCGGTAATCCCAGGTCAGGTTATGCCCCACTAATGAAGCGGTGTTGGTGCCTTCCTGGTCGCGAACAAAGCGGGATGCCAACGCATCAATATTGGTGATATCAATGGTTTCCAATCGGTAGAAAACATCGTGGCGGGTATGCTCGTTGAGTGCATAACCCATGCGGAGTGCCCCGCCCGTCGTTTCACGATCAAAGGCGCTCTGCTGACGGAAATCTTCACGGGTGCGGAACAGGTCAAAGCCTGCAGAAAGTTCCCGATCGAGGAAGTAAGGTTCTGTGAAGCCAATGTCATATTGCTGGCGCTCGGCCGCAAGCATGCTGTGGAAGCGCAGTTCCTGGCCTTTACCCAGTAGATTTTTTTCGGTAATGCCGAAATCTGCAAGTGGGCCGTCCACGGTAGAATAACCGGCGCCCAGCGTAATCTCGCCGGTGGATTGTTCCTGTACTTTTACATCGACAACTGTCTGATCGGGAGCACTGCCACGCTCCTGCGAAACGTCGACTTTTTCGAAAAAGCCCAGGTTGTTAAGACGTTGCTCTGTACGCGCAAGCTTGGAAGTGCTGTAAGGATCACCTTCCGCCAGGCGGAATTCACGGCGGATTACTTCATCAAGCGTGCGGGAGTTGCCATCAATATTGATCCGCTCGACATATACTTTGGGTCCCTGGTTTACTTTATAGTTGATTGCGATCTCGCGCTTTTCCGGATCGCGATCAAATTGCGGGTTAACATCTACAAAGGCAAAGCCCTTATCACCCAGTTTTTCCACGATGTGATCGATGCTGCTTTCTACTTCATCCGCATTATAGATATCGCCTGCTTTAGTCGTGACAACATCCTGCAGATTCAGGCCTTCGGTGCCGCTTAAGGCGGTTTTGACCTTAATGTCACCGAAGTTATAGCGTTCACCTTCATCGACCGTGAAGGTTAAATAAAAGCCATCGCCATCGGGTGAGAGTTCCGCGATAGCGGATTTAACCTGAAAATCGGCGTAACCTTGCTTTACATAGAAACGACGAAGTAGTTCCTGATCATATTGCAGGCGATCCGGGTCATATTTTTCATTGCTGCTGAAGGGATTCCACCATGTGGCTTCTTCAGTTTTTATGGCATCCCTTAAGGCATCGCTGCTGAAAATCTTATTGCCGATAAAACGGATTTTCTGAACATAAGTTTCAGGACCTTCGCTAATCTCGAATACCAGATTCACCCGGTTATTATCCAGTGTGATTACCTTCGGCTCAATCTGAGCGGAATATCTGCCGCTGCGGCGATATATCTGAATCAAACGCTGCGTGTCACTCTGCACCTTAGTGCGGCTAAACACAGAGCGCGGGCGCAATTCAATTTCTTTCTGCAATTCATCGTCTTTCAGGTGTTTGTTTCCTTCGAAAGCGATCTGGCTGATGATGGGGTTTTCCTGAACGTCTACTACCAATGTAACTTCATTAGGGCCGGCTGGCTGCGGAGTGAGTTCCACATCTGCGAAAAAGCCGGTAGCGAAAAGCGCTTTCAAGGCGCGATCAAGATCATAGCGGCCAAATTCCAATCCCTGGCGCAGTCCTATGTAGGAGAGGATAGTTTGCTCCTCTACGCGCGTATTGCCCTGGATGACAATGTTTTTGAGGACAGGTTCTTTCCCAGCAGCGAGGCAGGGAGATGAAATAACAGTCAAGGCACAAGTAACGAGGGCAAGAAGCTTCCGCATGAGGCACAATTGCCTAAAACCACGGAGGAAATCAAGAAGAACTAATGAATTACTCCGAAAAAACGCCAGTTAAATCGTTGATGAGGGTAAATGCCATCAGCA
>WBZO01001189.1_pt1 | contig 24824 bp, 30 predicted proteins | sample 5204261 | NCBI WGS metagenome assembly WBZO01 (sample SAMN12412400, study PRJNA552823) | activated sludge metagenome | isolation source: activated sludge from anammox sidestream of wastewater treatment plant... | place: USA: North Carolina | collected 2017-09
CGAATTCAAGGGCTTTCAGCTCGATCCGGGACTGCGTGAGCTTCGTCTCGCGGGGCGTGACATCGCCCTGCAGCCTCGTGTCTTCGACCTGCTCTTGTTCCTGGTCACTCATCGCGACCAGCTGATCTCGAAGGACGAGCTCCTCTCGGGCGTCTGGCGCGACGCCGTGGTGACCGAAGGATCGCTCAAGCGCGCCGTGAGCCTTCTGCGCGCGGCGTTGCGCCAGGGCCACTGCGAAGACGCCATTCGAACCTCGCCGCGCCAGGGTTACCGCTTCGTCGTCGACGATCTGCGCGAGGTCGTCCCGGGCGAGACACGCACCCTCTCCGAGCCGCTCGCGCTCGCGCGGCGGGCGCTCGACGAGGGCAACTGGGCCGCAGCGGCCGCCGCCTTTCGAGAGGCCGATGCCGCCGACGGCCTCGCCAGCTCGGACCTCGAGCGCTGGGCCGAGGTCGAGCAGTGCGCGGGGCATCCGTGGAATGCGATCGCGCCGCTCGAACGAGCCGTCGCCGCCCATTCGGCGGCGGGTGACGCGAACGGCGCAGCCCGCGCGGCGCTCGGTCTCGCGCATCTCCATTACGAGCGCATGGAGGTCAGCATCGGCAAGGGCTGGCTCAATCGTGCTCGCAGCGTTCTGGGCGACGGCGACGCGTCCCGCGAGCTCGGGTTGTGGGCGGCGATCTCCAGCCGCTTCGCGCTTGCCGACGGGGACTTCGATCGGGCGCTCGAGCACGCCGAGCGCGCGATCGCCATCGGGCGGGCCATCGAGGACGACGACGTCGAGCTCCTCGGAAGGAACTATCTGGGGATGGCGCTGATCGCGGTGGGCGATCTGCCGAGAGGGATCGCCGCCCACGAAGAAGCGGCCACGGTGGTGCTGACGGGCACCGCGAGCCCGCTGATCTCGAGCCTGGTCTACTGCGGGCTCATCTGGACGTGCCGCAACCGCGGTGACTGGGAGCGGGCGGGGCAGTGGGCCGCGAGCTTCTCCCGGTGGGGCGAGCAGACCTCCCTCCACGGCTTTGCCGGCACGTGCCGCCTTCACCACGCCGAAGTGCTGCACTACCGCGGCGAGCTCGACGAAGCCGAGCGCGAGGCCGAGCGCGCATGCGCGGTGCTCGCCGAGCTCGCTCCCTACGCTCAGGGGGACGGCAGCCGAGTGCTCGGTGACCTCCGCCTCGCCCAGGGTGACCTCGACGGCGCCGAGGACGCGTATCGACGCGCGCACGAGCTGGGCTGGGATCCACAGCCGGGGCTTGCGATGGTGATGCTCGCGCGTGGCAACCCGCAAGCTGCGCTGCGTGCCCTCGAGCGCGCCGTGGCTTCATCCAACTGGGGACATCGCCAGCGACGCGGGTTCTTGTTGGCGAGCTTGGTCGAGCTCGCGGTCGCCGCTCGAGACGAGCGCCGGGCGCGCGAAGCGCTCGAGGAGCTGGATCGCTATCTCGAAGAGCCGCGGCCGACCGCGATGGTTGCCGCGGCCCTGCAAGCGCGCAGCGCCGTCTTTGCGAGCAACGGGGAGATCGCTCGTGCGATCGACGCGATGAACGAGGCGACCTCCTTGTGGAACCGTATCGGGGCGTGCCTCGAGGTCGGTCGCAACCGGATGCGGCTCGCCGAGCTGTACCTGCGCGATGACGATCCGGAGGCAGCGGAGCTCGAGCTCTCCGCGGCCCGTGCCGTGCTCACGCGGGTCGGTGCGGTGAAGCTGCTCGCCGAGATCGACACGATCGCCGAGCGGGCTCGGCGGACCTAGGCTCTCGCGAGCTCGCGGGCTCCCGTCACGATCTTCGGCACCGCTCAGGAGCCGCCGGTGCCGAGCCAGTCGTCGAGCCTCGGCAGGACGAAGCCGAACCAGCGCTGCGGGTCGCGCTGGTGGTGCCACATGTGCCGCGTCCGCACCTCGCGGAACCACGCCGTCTTCGGCTTGTGGGCCGTGTGCGTGAGGAAGTGGATCCATTCGTAGACGAGCGTGGCGCCGCCGAAGATGGCGATGCCGGAGCAGGCGACCGCGGACGACGGCGCGAGCGCCAGCCAGAGGCCGACGTGGATGGGCACGAGAAACGCGATCGTGCGCGTCGGGAGGAGCGACAAGCCCGGGTCGAGCGGATCCTCGTGATGCTTGCGATGGACGCGCGCGGCGGCGAGCTCGATGTCGCGGCCGAAGATGCGGATCGGCTTCGCATGGAGGATGAACTTGTGCGCGATCCATTCCTGGAGCGGCCAGTAGAGCGCGACGCCGAGCACGATGAGCACCTCGGTCTTCCCCGGCGGTCCGAGAAACGGGCGCAGAGCGAGCGCGGCTACGAGCTGCGCCGCGAGCAGGCGAGGGCTGCCGAAGCGGAAGAACGATCGCGCCGCCGCAGGGAGCGTGCGCGGGACCTCATGAGCGGCCTTGTTCACGAGCGCCTCCTTCGCGGACGAGCACGCGTCCGCCCTTCGTCACCGAGGGCATCGAGCACCTTGTCGAACGCGCGCGCGCCGCGCGCCGTGATCGCGACCGAGAGCTTCGCCGCCTTCTCCGCGTCGCCGCCGGCGATCGCCTCCGAGAGCGCCTCGTAGTCGTCGGTCGCCGTCGCCTCGTCCGCCATCACCTGGCTGAGCTGGTCGACGACGGATCCGTACGAGACCGCGAGCGAGTTGAACGCGAGCTCGAACGCGACGTTCTTCGTCGCCGCGACGACGTGCTTCCAGAAGTCGAGCGCGAGGCGGGCGAGCTTCTGCACGTCGCCGTCCGCGGCGCGCATCTCGCGCACGACCGCCGCGATCGCATCGGCGTCCGCGCGCGTCGCGCGCTCGGCGGCGAAGCGCCCGATCGCCGGCGCGATCGCCGAGCGGAACTCGACGATGCCGCGAACGACGTCGACCGCGACCGAGCCGTCGGGCCGGACGAGCAGCGTCGCCAGGAGCTCGAGCCCGGCGGTGCGGCGGAAGTCGAGCACGCGCGTCGGGCCGCCCTGGTGGATGGCGACGAGCCCGGCCTGCTCGAGCCGCTTCAGGCCCTCGCGCACCGCGTTTCGGTTGACCTTCAGGAGCGTCGCGAGCGTCCGCTCGGCGGGGAGCGCCGAGCCCGGCGGCACCTCGCCCCCCACGATGCGCGCGCGGAGCTGGTGGAACACGTCGGCGGCGAGGGACCTCTTCGAGAGCGGCTCGAACACCCCACCAGCCTGGCCCCATTTGGTCATCTGGTCAACTGGTATTACCAGATGACCGGGCGGCCGGCGGCCCAGGTCCGCGCGATCGCTCTGGTAAGCTCGTCGCAGGATGCCCATTCGACTCGGAGCGGAGGCGCGTCGCCACGTCGGCTCTCTCATCGCGGACGGCTTCTTCAACGGCGCATCGCGCCTCGGACGGCTGCACCCGCTGGCGAAGCCCGAGCGGCATGCGGTCGAGAAGATCCCCGACATCCGCTACTTCGACGGGCACGGACCGCTCGAGGAGCACCTGCTCGACGTCTGGCGCCCGACGCACGCGACCAGCGGGAGCGTGGTGCAGCACCGCTACGCCGGACCGCCGTGGCCGGTGGTCTTCTACGTCCACGGCGGCGGCTTCCGCATCCTCTCGAAGGACACGCACTGGGTCATGGCGCTCTCGTTCGCGCGCCGCGGCTTCGTGGTGTTCAACGTCAGCTACCGGCTCGCCCCGCGGCATCGCTTCCCCTCGGCGATCGAGGACGTCTGTCGTGCCTTCGCGTGGGTGGCCGCGAACGCGGAGCGCTACGGGGGCGATCCGTCGCGCATCGTCCTCGCGGGCGAGTCCGCGGGCGCGAACCTGGTGACGAGCCTCGCCGTCGCGCTCTCCTACCGCCGCGACGAGCCGTTCGCCCGCGCCGCCTTCGACACCGGCATCGTTCCGCGTGCGGTCGTGCCGGCGTGCGGCGTGTTCCAGGTGAGCGACATGATGCGGCTCAAGCGGCGCAAGCCGAAGATGTCGTCGTTCATCGCCGACCGCCTGCACGAGGTGGAGAGCGCGTATCTCGGCGCGGGGCCGCACGAGCACTCGCTCGACCTCGCGGATCCCGTGCACGTGTTCGAGCGGGGCGCTCCGTCCGATCGCGCGATCGCGCCGTTCTTCCTCCCGGTGGGGACGAAGGACCCGCTGCTCCCCGACACGCGCCGGCTCGGATCGGCTCTGCGGAGCCTCGGGGTCGAGGCGGAGGAGAAGTACTACCCGGGCGAGCTCCACGCGTTCCACGCGCTCGTGATGCGCGAGAACGCGCGCCGCTGCTGGAGCGACACGTTCGACTTCCTCGAGCGTCACGTGCCGGGCGAGAGCCGGTAGCTCAGCCCGTCACCTTGCCCCAGGGCAGAGACCCCGAGCGCGACTCGCGCAGCCGGAAGCGTGCGATGGAGAGCGCATCGAGCCGGTCGCGCAGGCACGGGGCGCAGGCGAAGCCGTCGCCGATCGCGGCCGCGGCCTCGACGTCGCGCGTGCAGAGCGTGCAACGCGCGTGCGTGTCGGCATCGACACGAAGCTCCCCGCGCACGATCTGCCCTCCTCCGGTCACGTGGACGTCGATTCCGCTCATGCTTCCTCCTGCGCTGGAGGATCGCTGCAGTGGACGCCCCCTGCAAGAGACGACGGCAGGGCTCGGAAAAGCATCGTCCGAGGGGGTGGCCGGCGGCGGACCTCGGACTTACGACAGAGAGCATGGGAGAGGCGGCCGAGCTCCCGCTCGTCCTCGTGGTCGACGACGACGAGGATCACTGCATGATGCTCGAGGTCGCGCTCGAGACGCGAGGTCATCGGGTGCTCACGGCGCACTCGGCCCGCTCGGCGCTCGAGACCATGCGGGCCCACACGGTGGACGCGCTGGTGTGCGATCTCACGCTCGGCGACGGAACGGCGCTCGACGTGCTTCGCGACATCGGCGAGCGCCGTCCTCCGGTCGCGATCGTCCTGTCGGGCTTCGATGACACCGAGGATCGGGAGCGGTCGATCGCTGCCGGCTTCGATGCGCACCTGGTGAAGCCGACGCCGGTCGAGACGCTCATCGACGTGATCGCCCGCGGCCTCGGGCGTCCGCGGAGCGGCATCCAGCTGACGGACACGGCGGCGTCGCCGCGCGCTCCGGCGAAGAAGTCTCACGGCGCCTGACGGTTCTTCTCGTGGAGCGCGGCGCCGACGCACGCGCCGAGGAAGAACACCTGCGCGGAGTAGTAGACCCAGAGCACCGCGACGACGATCGCGCTCGCGCCGGCGTAGAGATCGCCGAGCTTCTTGTGCTGCACGTAGAGCGTCACGAGCATCGACCCGAGCGCGAACAGCATTGTGCTCACGAGCGCGCTGAGGGCCGCCTCGCGCCACGTCACGTCGGTCTCGGGCAGGAAGCGAAAGAGGACGGCGAAGAGCGCGAACGTAAGGGCGATCGACGCTCCGCCGTCGAAGGCCCAGAGCAGCACCGGCGGGGGCCGGGCGCCGAACGTCCCGAGCACCGCGAACGAAGCCTTCACCATCACGAGGCATGCGACGAGGACGGCGACGAGCAGCGTGAGCAGCAGCGCGCCGCCGTAGCGGATGCCGTACTTGGCGGTCTTCGTCCTCGCGCCCTCGACGACCTCGAGGTCGATGCCCCAGAGCTGGTTGAGCGCCCGGCGCAGCGCACGGAACAGCCGCGTGCTGCCGTAGACGACGAGCGCGACGCCGAGCGCGCTGCCCGAGGCCTCGATGCGATCGAGTCGCTCGGTCACCGTCCGCACCGTCTCGAGGCCCTCCGGCGCCAGCCAGCGTGCGAGGCCCGCCCACAGCGCGTCCTCGGCGCGCGACCTGCCGAACACGGATCCGACGATGTGGAGGACGACGACGAAGAGGGGCGCGGCCGACAGGAGCGCGTAGAACGCCACCGCCGCCCCGAGGAAGCGCGCGCCGCGCGCCGAGAAGAGTCTCGCCGCACGCCTCGGGATGTCGAAGATCGCCACCGGGACGAGAGGCTACCGTATCCTCGCGGTCACGATGGCGACGCATCTCCTCGTCGGCAACCCGACCGCGCAGAGCGGCAAGAACAGGGAACGCATCGACCGCGTGCTCGCGCTGCTCGCCACGCGGGGCATCGAGGCCGAGCTGCTGCCCACGCTGCCCGGCGGCGCGACGATCGGCGCCGTCCGCGACGCGCTCGACGCGGGCTCCCACGAGGTCGTGATCGCGATGGGCGGCGACGGCACGTTCCGCGAGGTCGGAGCCGGCCTCTACGCGAGCCGTGCCCGCGAGCGCGTGGCCCTCGGGATGATGCCGACGGGGACGGCCAACGATCAGGGCAAGAGCTTCGGCCTCGAGGCGACGCCGGAGGCGCTCGAGCGCAACGTCGAGGTGATCCGCGGCGCGAGGGAGACGCGCCTCGACGTCGGGCTGATCCGCAGCGGCGACGGGCCCGCGGCCTGCTTCTTCGACTCGGCGGGCTGGGGCCTCTCCGCGCGGGTGCTCGCGCAGCGCAACAAGGACCGCGCGCTCGTCGAGACGCTCGGGCCGCTCAAGGAGATCTATCGCGACCACGCCGTCTACGCGGGCGCGTTCCTCAAGACGTTCCTCGAGTCGTACGTGGTCGACGACAAGCTCTCGGCCGACGCGATCGTCGACGGCAAGCCGATGGCGCTCTCCGGCCTCACCGATCTCGTCGCGAAGAACACGCGCGTCTATGCGGGCGCGTGGATCCTCGATCGGTCGTCGCGTCACGACGACGGCGCCTTCGAGCTCGTTCCCTTCCGCGGGAAGCGCGACTGGGCGTCGAAGGCCATCGTGGATCTCGACGGGAACCCGGTCACCGAGGACCTCCTCAACGAGGTCGGCATCGAGCACTCGAAGCCGATCCGGTTCTCGACCCTCGAGCTCGTGCTCCGCGCGCCCCAGGGCGGCGCTGCGCTCGCGGCGCAGATCGACGGCGAGGAGTGGCCGGCTTCCGAGCGCGTGCGCATCGACGTCGAGGCGCGGGCCCTCCGGCTCATCGTCCCGCGGGAAGCCGTCTGATGGCTCGCCGCGTCTACCGCGCCCTCACGTTCGTCCTCTTCGCGCTCTGCCTCTGGACGATCTGGGCCAACGTCCTGTCCGACGACACGGCCGTGCGCGCCCAGGCTGGACAGCTCGCGCGCACGACCGCGGGCTGCGGCGACAAGTGCAAGGTCGTCGGGATGGAGGGCGATCGCGGGATGTTCTCCGAGTCGATCACCTTCACCATCGAGGGAAAGGGGCAGATCGCCGTCACCTGCCGTCGCGCGATGATCGTCGCGGGCGACTACGCGTGCACGGCCTCGAAGCCGTGACGGTGAGGCGTTCCGACGATCGCGCACCATGTCGGCCGTCCTCGAACGGGTGACGGCCAGACCGTTGCGCGACGCCCGGGCCGTGCGAAGATCAAGAGCGTGAAACGCCACTTCTTCGCGCTCGTCGCCGTCGTCGCCGTCTCCACCGCGGCTTGCTCGAAGAAGCTCCCGGGGGAGGCGGAGTCGACCGACAGCCTCACGGCGCGCGGCGGCATTCCCGACGACTCCATCAAGCCCAAGCCGATCGCCACCGGGACGGGCGCCCGCGTGGGCACCGCGGACGACGGCGTGAAGCCCGCGCTCAAGCCGACGCCGGCGCCGCCGTCGCCCACGCCGATCCCGTATCCGAACAACACGCGCGGCGGCGTGCCCGACGACTCGGTCAAGCCCGCGCCGGTGCCGACGATGCGCTAGTCGGGGCGGGGGCCGTCATCGTCCTCTTTGTAGTCGCGCAGCGCGATCGGCCGCGCGAGGAGCCCGCCGTGCTTGCGCAGGTGCAGGCGCTGCCCCGGATAGATCCCGCGGTGACCCGACAGGAGGAACGCGATCACCGCGACGATCATCACGTGGGGGAACGCCGACGATCCGAGCAGCTCCACGGCCATGATCGAGAGCGCGAGGGGCGTGTTGGCCGCAGCGCCGAAGACGGCGGCCAGGCCCAGCCCCGCGCCGAGCTCGATCGGCAGGCCGAGGAGGCGTGCGAGCACGCTGCCGAGCGTCGCGCCGACGAAGAAGAGCGGCGTGACCTCCCCGCCGAGGAAGCCGGCCGAGAGCGTCACGGCGGTGAAGACGAGCTTCGCGGCGAAGGCGAACCACGGCAGCGTGGGATCGGAGAACGAGCGGACGATCGTGGGGACGCCGAGCCCGAGGTAGTCGCTCGTTCCGATGAGCTTCCACATGACGACGATCGCCGCGCCGCCGATGAACATGCGGATCGGTAGCCGCGGGACCTTCGCCTCGAGCAGGTGCTTGAGGCGATGGGTGAGCTCGACGAATGCGATCGTCGCGAGCGCCATGGCGACGCCGACGACGCCGAGCTTCGCGAGGACGAGCGGCGTCAGCTCGACATGCCCGATCTGCGGATAGGGCGTGTGAACGACGCCGATCGCACGGGTGACGAAGTCGCCGACAACCGACGCGACGAGGGCGGGGAGGAGCGCGTCGTAGCCGATGCGCCCGATCGACACGACCTCCATGCCGAAGACCGCCCCGGCGACCGGCGTCCCGAACACCGAGCCGAACCCGCCCGCCATCCCTGCCGCGAGGAGGTGGCGTCGCGTCTCCTTCTTCACGCGCAGCCGGTGCGCGATCTCGTCAGCGAGGCTCGCCCCCATCTGCACCGCCGTGCCCTCGCGGCCGGCGCTCCCACCGAAGAGGTGCGTGAGGACGGTTCCGATCAGCACCATCGGGGCCATGCGCAGCGGGATCTGCGGAGAGTCCTCGTGGATGGAGTCGAGGATCAGGTTGTTGCCGCCCTTGATCGCCTTGCCCCATCGCTCGTAGACGAGCCCGATCACGACGCCCGCGACCGGGAGCGTGTAGATGACGAGCTCGTGCGAATTCCGGAAGTCGGTCGCCCGCTCGAGCAAGAGGAGGAACACGGCCGACGCCACGCCGCACGCCACACCGACGGCCGCGCCGAGCCCGATCCACTGGAGCAGTGCGTTCGCGCGAGCCTTCATCGTCACAACCTCCGTCTCGTTCGTTCGACGCCGGAGGTCGTCTCCTACGGCGCCGTCATGGCACTGCCGTAGGAGTCATTGGCTGCCGCGCCTGGTGGCGGCAGCGGTTGTCGGCGGACTCCACCGCCATCGAGGCCAGCGTCTCACCGGACGCGTGCAGAGTCAACGCTTCGCCCGGCCGCTCACGCGCGAGCCGCGAGGACGACCGCCACGACCAGGAGCATGACGAACACGACGGCGCGGAAGGTGCGCTCGGGCAGGCGGCCGTGGACCACCTCTCCGGCGACGAGGCCCACGACGAGCGCCGGCGCGACGACGAGCGAGAGCCGCGCGCTCGACCCGCCGATGCGTCCGCCCACGGTGTAGACGACGAGCAGAAAGCCGTTGAGCACGAGCCAGAGCGCGCTCATCGTCGCGCGGAAGGCGCCCTTGTCCGGCAGCTCGCGGCCGCACACGTAGACCACGGGCGGCCCTCCGGTCGCGAACGCGCCGTGGACGATGCCGGCGAGGACGAGCAACGCGCGCGAGGGCCACGGGCCGAGAGGCCGCTCGCTCGACGGGGCTCGGCTCATTCGCCAGAGCTCGATGCTCGCCAGCACGAAGACGAACACCGCGAAGGCGAGCTGCAACGTCGATCGCGGCGCGCGCTCGAACACGAAGACGCCGAGCGGCATGCCGGCGGCCATCGCCGGGAGCACGCGACGCCCGAGCATCCGCGTCTGCACGGCCCGCGCATTGCGCACGACGATGGCCAGCGAGAGCGCGAAGTTCAGCGGGAGCAGCGCCGGGAGGAGCCGGTCGAGCGGCATCACGAACGATCCGAGGGCCACGGCGATGATCGTCGCGCCGAACCCTATGGCGGCCTCGACGGTGAACGCGAAGGCGACGATGGCGATGAGCGAGAGCTGCTCGAGGAGCGCACCGTCGGTCATCGCGCCTTGCCGTTCACGTCGTCGACGAAGCGCTCGGTGGCGAATGCCAGCCGCGCCCCACGTGGCGTCATGGTCGGATGTTAGACGCAGCAGGCCTTCAGGGCGAGGCTGCGAGCGCGCGTCTTCGCCAGCGCGGCGGCAATTGCGTAGCATCGACTGCCATGGAGCCCGCACCCCTCCTCATCCTTGGAGGCATCCTCTTCCTCGTCGGCGTCGTCATCACGCTGGCGAACCTCAAGAACTGGAAGCGTCGGCAGCGCATCATCGCGACGCCCACGTCGCCCATCGCGCACGCGCCGGGCAACGGGGTCGTCGAGATCAAGGGGCGCATCCACCCGAGCGAGCAGGGGTTCGTGCAGACGCCGTTCAGCGGGCGTCACGCCGTGTGGTGCCGCGTCACCGTCCAGGAGCTGCGAAGGTCCGGGAAGAGCAGCTACTGGCACACCCTCCTCGCCGAGGTCGATGCGCGGTCGTTCATGGTCGAGGACGGCTCGGGCCAGCTCGCTCGCGTCATGCCGCACGGCGCGAACGTGCTCCTCGAGAAGCAGAACGTCGCTTCGAGCGGCACGTTCAACGACGCGGCTCCGCATCTCGAGGCGTTCCTCCAGATGCGAGGGTTGAAGAGCACCTCGTGGCTCGGTTTCAACAAGAGCATGCGTTACGAAGAGGAGCTCCTCGCGGCCGGCGACGTCCTCTACGCGCTCGGTCCCTCGCGTCGCGAGGCCGGCCCTCCCGTCCATGATGGGTATCGCATGGTGCCGGGCAGCCAGCTCGTGATGTTCCACGGCATGGGTCCCGAGGGGGAGCTGATCTTGACGAACAAGACCGAGCAGCAGCTCACGAACAAGCTCCTGACCGGATTCGTCGTCGGCCTCGTTCTCGGCGGCGTGGGCTTGCTCGTCGGCGCCGGCGGCGTCGTCGCGGCCATCGCGGCGAGCCTCTGACGCCCGCGCCGCTCGTGCGCTTCGGCGACGGCGGCTACCGCGCGCGGAAGCACGTTGTGACGTGATCGTCGACGAGGCCGCAGGCCTGCATGAAGGCGTAGACGATCGTCGTCCCCACGAACCTGAAGCCGCGCTTCTTCAGCGCCTTGGAGAGCGCGTCCGATTCGTGCGTGTGCGTCGCGATCGCGCGGAGCGACGCCGGACGGTTCACCCTCGCCACACCGCCGACGAACGACCAGACGAGGCGGTCGAGCGAGCCCTCCTCGCGCTGCAGGGCGAGGAGCGCCTTCGCGTTCGAGATCGTCGACTCGATCTTGAGCCGGTTCCGCACGATACCCGGATCGCCGAGGAGCGCCTCCACCTTGCGCGCGTCGAACCTCGCGACCTTCGCGGGATCGAATCCGGCGAACGCCGCGCGATAGCCGCCCCGCTTGTGGAGGATCGTCCGCCAGGAGAGCCCCGCCTGGGCCCCCTCGAGCGTGAGCATCTCGAAGAGACGGCGGTCGTCGTGGACCGCCACGCCCCATTCCTCGTCGTGGTAGCGGATCATCTCCGGGTCGTCCCCGACCCAGGGACAGCGGACCAGCGCTCGCCTGTCGCCTCGTCTCATCGTTCGCGTTCGAGAGGTACCGCAGTCTCGTGAGCGTGCGACGCGCGTCGCGAAGCGACGAGCAGAGCGCGCCCGGCAGGATTCGTAACCGAAGGTCTAAATCCTGCCGTGCCGGCTCTCACGCAGTGAGAGCAGAGCGCGCCCGGCAGGATTCGTAACCGAAGGTCTAGATCCTGCCGTGCCGGCTCTCACGCAGTGAGAGCAGAGCGCGCCCGGCAGGATTCGTAACCGAAGGTCTAAATCCTGCCGTGCCGGCTCTCACGCAGTGAGAGCAGAGCGCGCCCGGCAGGATTCGAACCTGCGACATTCGGCTTCGAAGGCCGACGCTCTATCCAGCTGAGCTACAGGCGCAACGCGATACGTTCCTGCATCTAGCACAGGTAGAGGACGCTGCCGATCACCTTGCGGGGCCACGCGCGGGCTGCGTCGCGAGCACGCGAGGATGCCGGGCGATGCGCGCGTCCGACGTGCCGCGCGCCGGGCCCGCGGCATGCACGCCACATCGCGCATGACCGAGCGCTTCCGTCTCCTCCTCCAGGCAGCCGCCGTGTCCGCCGTCGTCGGCGCGAGCGCGGCGGCCGTCGTCACGAGGTGTGGCGGACGCGAAGAGGAGCGCGACGTCGTCTCGACGACGTCGACGGTCACGCGCGGAGAGCTCGAGCCCGAGGAGGAGCCCGCCGAGCCCGAGCCTCCCGTCACGGCCGCGCCTTCGGAGGGCGACGCCGCGCCGACCGCGGAGCTCGCTCCGCCGATGGAGGGCGATGCTGCGCTCGACGCCGGTGTCGAGGACGCGGCGCTCGCCATGGAGGACGCGGGCGCGGAAGCCGGAGCGGAGGCGATCGCGGACGCGGGCGAGGTCGAGGATGCGGCCGTCGCGCGTGAAGAAGAAGAGGAAGGAGGAGCGCCCGACGCGGCCGCTGCTCAGGCGGAGGCCGCGCGCGAGCTCTACGAGAAGCTGTTCGGTGGCCCGACCTTCTCGGCCGGCGCGGGACGCTTCCTGAGCGAGCCGCCCGTCTGGGGCGCGACGGCGATGACGGCGAACCCCGACGCGGGCGCAGGGACGTTCATGACGACGCCGCCGCCGTGGGGGGCGAGCGCGATGACGCCCGATCCGCAGGCGGGGGCCGGGGAATTCACGACCGATCGCAGCTCGCTCGGGTACTTCCCGGGGCCGATCCCTCCCGTGCTCTTCGTGCCGCCGCCGCCCGGCGCGGCTCCGCCGACACCCGAAGCACCGCCCACTCCCGGGGCGCTGCCGCCGACACCGTCGCTGCCGCCGCAACCGCTGCTACCGCAAGCACCGGCGCCGGCGCCGCCCTGATCGTGGAGCCCGACGGCGTCACCAGATGTAACGCAGCCCGAGCTGCCAGTACTGCTGCGACGGCGTGTCGGACTGCCGTCCCTGTGGTCCGTCGAGCGGGCGCAGGCCGAGGAGAATCGTCCAGAGCAGGCCGACCTGGAGGTTCGTCCGGCCCGAGTAGTACGCGCCCACCCCGACCGTGTGGAACGTGTCGAAGTCGCCCGCGCCGCGAATGTGGGCCGAGCTGGCTGCGCGCGCGACGACGTACTCGGGCATCACCGCGATCGGGACGCGCACGGCCATGAAGTCGATCGACGGCGCGACCCCGAGCGCGAACGTGAAGTCGTCGACGGCGGTCGACTCGCGCACTCGCCGTACGGAATCCCATGGCTCCTGCGTGAACCGCGTGCCTCCCAGCTCGGCCGAGAGCTGGACGCCCAGCAGGCGACCGATGCTCTGCGCGAAGGCCAGGCTCCCGCTGTACGTGAAGGTCGAGAACGGCGTCTTGATCTCGTCGCCGAGCCTGCGCTGGAGGAGAGCGTCGAGCGAGTCGATGGGGGTGGAGAAGAGCGGATAGAGCGTCGCGATCTGGCCGCGCGTGTATCCGGCGCCGCCGCGGAGAGAGAGCTGGCTGCCCGTCTTGTCGCTGTGGAACAGGCGCACGATGGCGCCGCCGCCGCCGCCGAAGTCGTAGGTCGCGCCCTCGAGGAGGAGGCCCTCGAGGTTCGTGCTGATGAGCGAGCGCCCCGCCGCGGTGCCGAAGATGCCGAGCCAGTCGGTGAGCTTGATGCCCGCGTCGAGGCCCGTCGCGATGGTGACCGCGGTGACCCTGAAGGGCCCGACGGCCGTCGGCACGTTGTCGATGATCGACGAGCCGAGTCGGACGCGCAGACCGACGTACGAGGCGACGATCGAAGAAGCGACGAACGCGGGGAAGATGAAGACGTGACCGTCGACCCGCCGCTCGTCGCCTTCGGTCTGCTTCCTCTCGATCTTCGGCTCGGCCTCGCCTTCGAGCTCGGTCTCGATCGCCGGCTGCGGTGGGGGAGGCAGTGGGCTCGGAACGGGCGGCGCCGGCTCGGCCGGCTCGGTCTCCGGCTGGGCGGATGCGAGCGCCGGAGACAGCGCCGTGCCTGCCGTGATCAGCCCGATCACGCACGCGCGTAGGGCGACGCTGCTGCCGGCCATCATCGTTCAAGCTCGAGACGCGCGCATGGGGTGTCAATGCGACGACTTCGCATGCAGCGGGATGGCGCACGATCGGGCACGCCGCCTGCACCCTGCCAAAGCGATGAGCCTCGGCAAGGCGATCGTCCTCGGCATCCTCGTGCTCGCGTCCGGCTGCACGAAGCACGCGCAGTGGCCGGCGTCCGGCGAGCCCGTCGGCGTCTCGACGGTCGAGAGCGCCGCCGTCGTGCGCGATCCGCTGCCGTCGTGGAACCGAGGTCCGACGCGCCAGGCGATCATCGACTTCGTCACGCGCGTGTCGACGCCCGGCAGCCCGTCGATCGTCCCGGAGCAGGAGCGCATCGCGACGTTCGACAACGACGGCACGCTCTGGCCGGAGCAGCCGTTGCCCGAGGCGGCGTTCACCATCGCGCAGCTCAAGCTGGAGGTCGTCGGCAATCCGCTGCTCGCGGCAGAGGAGCCGTATCGCTCGATCCTCGACGGCGACGTCAATCGCCTGTCCTCGCTCGGGAGGGAGGCGATCTTGTCTGCGATCGCGCGGACCCACTCCGGGATGACCGACGAGGCGTTCGAGATGACGGTCCACACCTTCCTCCTCGATGCGCGGCATCCGGTCTTCGGCGTGCCGTATCCGTCGCTCGCCTATCGCCCCATGCGCGAGCTGCTCGCCTACCTGCGCGAGCACAAGTTCACCATCTACCTCTGCACGGGGGACGAGCAGGCCTTCGCCCGTGCGTTCGCGCCCGCGACGTACGGCATCCCGCGCGATCACATCATCGGCACCACCTTCGCCAAGGAGTGGGTCGTCGAGAAGGGGCGGGGGGAGCTCCGTCGGAAACCCGAGATCGTCTCGCTCAACGACAAGGAGGAGAAGGCCGTCAACATCGAGCGGTACATCGGTCGCCGTCCGATCCTGGCCGCGGGCAACGTGCGCCCGGGCAAGATCCGCGAGGGAGGCGACGTCGCGATGCTGACCTACGCCCGCGGGCGCGAGGGACCGTCGCTCGCGCTCGTCGTGCACCACGACGACCCCGAGCGCGAGCTCGCCTACGACGAACCCGACGGTACGACGCTCCAGGCGGCGAGCGAGCGCGGCTTCGTCGTGATCAGCATGCGCTACGACTGGGCGCAGGTCTTCGACCCGCCGCCCGGAGGTCGACCGACGTTGCCGGGAGCTCGATGAGCCGCGCGATCGCGAGGCGCTGCAGCGAAGGCATGCATGATGCACGCGTCGGGTCGGTCACGCGATGCTCGGAGGGAAACTCATGAAGCTATCCATCTCGACCCTTGGCCCGACCCTCGGGCTCCTTGCGGCCCTCGGGGCCGGTTGCGGATCGACGCCGGTTCCGGCCTCGCGCGTCGCATCGGCGGAGACCGCGGTGCAGTCGGCCCGACAAGCCGGCGCGGAGCGCTCTCCCGAGGCGAACGCCCAGCTGAGGATGGCCGAGGACGAGCTCGGCAAGGCCAAGACCCTCATGAAGGAGGGCGAGCACGACCAGGCCGTGGCGATGTTCACGCGCGCCGAGGCCGACGCCGCGCTCGCCTCTGCGCTCTCGCGTGAGGCGCAACAGAAGGCCGCGACCGACGCGGCGATGCAGCGCGTCCGCTCGATGGAGACGACGCCGATGCAGACGACCCCGATGCTCGAGCCCGGCCGGTGAGGAGGAAAGTCATGAAGCGATGGATGTCTGTTCTCGCTACCTCGGCGCTCGCCCTGGCGATCCTGGCGGGCTGCGCGCCGAGCCAGCCACCTGCGGAGCTCCGTGACGCGCGTGCTGCCTACGGTCGTGCGGCCTCGGGTGCGGCCGCGCAGAGCAACCGCGCGGGCCTGCTCGAGGCACGGCAGGCGCTCGACGCCGCGGAGCGCCAGTACAACTCCTATCCTGGCTCGGAGGACGTGAGGACGCTCGCGTACGTGGCTCGCCGCAAGGCGGAGATCGCCGAGGCCGACGGCCGGGCTTCCATCGCGCAGGCCCAGCAGCAGGACGCCGAGAAGGCGTTCTTGCAGCTGCAGGCGATGCGCGCCCAGCAGGAAGCGGAGAAGCAGCGGCAAGCCGCGACCGTCTCCGAGCGACGCGCGAAGATCGCGCTCGAGCGCCTCGGCCTCGCGGCGAAGGACGAGCCGCGAGGCACGGTGATCACGTTGCCGGGCGCCAGCATGTTCGCCACGAACAAGGCCGAGATCCTCCCGGAGGCGAAGCAGCGCCTCACCGAGATCGCGGACGCGGTGAAGCAGGTCGTAGCCGAGGCGCCTCAGGAGATGGGGCGCAAGATCTTGCTCGTCGGCTACACGGACAGCACGGGCAGCGATGAGCGCAACATGGAGCTGTCGCGGAAGCGCGCGGAGGCGGTGCGCACCTTCTTCTCGCAGCACGGCCTGGACGCCGCCAACATGGTGTCCGAGGGGCGCGGCGAGGCCGAGCCGATCGCGAGCAACGAGACGCCGGAGGGCCGCGCGGAGAACCGCCGCGTCGAGATCGTGATCACGCCGGGCCCGGGCGGCGCGACCACCACGCCTCCGGCGCTGCCGAAGCCGACGACGCCGAGCAGCGAGGAGCACCGCTGATCGCGAGATGCGATGCGCCCGAGCTCCGCCGCCGGTCTGGTCGCGACTCTGCTCGCGAGCCTGGTCGCGCTCTCGTGCTCGGGGGCGCGGCGCGCATCGAGCGCGCAGCCGTCGAGCGCGCAGCTCCGCGCTGCCGGCTCGCCCGAGCTCCGTACGGTGGACAACGCCGGCTACGTCGATCCAGGCGGGCGGACGCGACAGGTGACGCAGGGCGCCGGTCCGGCTCCGCTCACCCGTGAGGACGGCGTGCCTCCGCCGAGACGCGAGCGACCGTCCGGGCCGGTGACGCAGCCGCCCGCGCCCGCGCCGTCGTCGTCGTCGCCGATCCCCGCTCCTGCCGGCATCCTCGACTTCGAGGAGCGCGCCGCGCGCGCCCTCTGCGATCGCGAGGTCCATTGCGGTCGCCTCGGGCCGGGCGGTGTGTTCGAGTCCGCCGATGCCTGCATGACGGCGAAGCGCGAGCGCGTGCGTGCCGTGATCCACGAGACGCCGTGTGACGAGATCCGCGGCGATCGGGCCGCCGGATGCCTCGCCGCGATCCGTGGGGCTGCGTGCGGTGCGGCAGGTGCCGTCCTCGAGCCGCCCGCGGAGTGCACGTCGCGCGCGCTCTGTCCGCAGTGAAGAGGCACGTGCGGTGCACCGACCGCCGTCGAGGGGGATGTGATCATGATGAAGCATGCGAAGCCCGTGATGGTGCTGCTGCTCGCCGTCGGATCGTTCGGCGTCGTCGGCTGCGACGACAACGACGTCGGCGTGGTGCGCGAGAACTGGACGATCGACGGGAAGGTGGACCCGACGGCGTGCGCCGCGGTCGGCGCCGCGCAGATGCGCATGGTCGCGGTCGACGGCGCAGGCGTCGTGCAGGGCACCGAGTTCGCGTCGTGCACGGACTTCCAGACGACGATGCGACTGAACCCCGGCATCTACGACGTCGTGGCCACGTTCCTCGGCGCCGACGGAGCCGCGGTCAGCCGCTCGCTGGTCGTCTCGGGCTTCGGGGTCGCCGACGACGAGGAGACCATCCTGCGGTTCGACTTCCCGCTGGCGGCGTTCCCCGGTCGCTGACGCAGTCGACGAAGAGGCTCACGGGGCCGCGGAGAAGTCCGCGCTGCGGGCCTCGGTCAGGTACCAGGTGACGTCGGCGTACGCGTAGGGGCCTGCGCCGGCGGTCCTGGGATCGAGCGGGACGATCGCGTCGAGCGTGATCGCGAGGTAGCGATCGCTGGGGAGGTGGTGGAGGACGACGATGCCGTGCGCGTCCACCGGTCCGACCGAAGGGCGGGAGTAGTCGAGCGACGAGGCGTCGTGGATGTCCTTCACGCGACGGACGCCGGTGGCGTGCGCCACGCGCGTGTCGCGAAGGCCGCGGATCGCGTCGGAGTAGAAGAAGCCGCTCCCCGTCCCGCTCGTGCTCGCGATCGACCAGAACGCGGCGAGGCCGTTGCCGGGCGCAGGCGCGACCGTCGCGGAGGCGCGATCGCCGTCGAAGGTCACCGCGAGATGCGACGTCGCCTCGGGCCAGCGCTCGACCTGTCCGCTCTGCACGGGCCTCGCCGACGCCGTCCCCGCGCTCCGAGGCGAGACGGAGCCGTCGTCACCGCCGCAGGCAGCGAGCACGGGCCACAGGACGACCAGCAGCGCGCACGCGCCGAGGACGGGAGAACGCACCATCGGCCGACGATGCTATCGGCCGCGTACCGCGCGAGCGAGGCGCGCGCGGATCGAGCTCGACCGTCCAGGGCGCGGCGAGGTCTCACTTCGCGGAGGCGACGGGCGACGGTCCGTACTCGTACGAGATCTCGGTCGAGCCCTTCACCTCGACGGTCATTTGCTGGTTCGGCCCCGCGACGGTGACGCTGCCGACATCGCTGAGCGACGCGCCGTGGCTCAGCATCGTCGCTGGCTCGGTCAGCATCGTGCCGCTCATCCCGTAGCTCGCGGTCCTCACGGTCACCTTCGACGGATCGCCGCCGGCATCCTGGACGCGAGCCTTGACGAGCTTCACGGCGGCGGCGGACATCACCTTCGGATCGACCTTGAAGTCGACCCGCAGGCGCGCGCACATGACGGTGCCGCACATCTCCTGCCGCTCCACGGTCACCTTCCGCGACGCGACGAACGAGCCCGGTGGGTTCGTGATCGTCCACGAGGAGCCCGGCGTCGCGTGCTGCCCGATCGTCTCGCCGAAGAGCACGCGGTACCGGTTCGCGACGATGTCCGCGAGGTACTGCGGCGTGAACGTCTGCTCCACCTCCTTCTCCATGCCGGGCGCCGCGAGCTCGCGGAGGCGCGCGGCCGTCTTGTCGAGCCCGCGGACCTCGACGATGTTGCCGTCACGATCGAGCACGAGCTCCGCGCCGATCCCGGGCTTCACCTTTCCTTCCGCGAGGACCTTCCCATCCCTCTTGAAGGAGGCGGAGACGAGATCCTGCTTCACGTGGTACCGGTCGCCTTTGCGGTTGATCGCGACCTTCCACTTCAGCTCCTGCTCGTCGGAGCTGCGTGCCTCGGTGCCCGCGATCGACCGCTCTTGCTTGTGGTGATCGTTGCGCACGAACTGCGTCCCGTCGGGAGGCGCAAAGCGAAACGTCTGCGTCGAGACGGGGGCTTCGGCCGCGGACGTGAGAGCGGGCGATTGCGCGGGCGGCGCGGACTCCTTCGAGCATGCGGCGGACGTGGCGCCGAGGCACGCTGTGACAGCGAGACCGAGGCGTGCGAGACGATTGAGCTGCCGGACGAACATGACATCCCTCCTGGGACTGGTATCGCGGGAACGGGTGCCAGGACCGTGCGGCGCAGCACCCGTCGGCGGCGAAGGCGTGAATCGGACCAGACCGGCGGGACGTCGCCGCCGCATGTCGATCCTCGCCGTCCGCAGGGCACGTCGGATGCTCGGTGCGTCGAGAGGACAAGAGAGAGGGGGATGCCGTGGTACGGACGAAGTTCGTGTTGGGTGCGGCGCTTCTCGGCGCCTGCGTGGTTCTGTGGCCCGGCGGCGCGAGCGCACAGGAGGAGAGGAAGAGTTACCTCGACGAGACCCTGCCCGCGCCGTCGAACACCTTCGAGGCCAAGCTCGGGACGGGCTACACGCAGGGCTTCGGCAACATCTCGCCCGGCCGAGGCATACCGAGCTCGGCCGGTGCAGGGCTCGGCATCAGCCTCGATGCCGACTACCGGATCAACCGCTTCGCGTCGGTCGGGCTCGAGACGCAGTACCAGCAGTTCGCGACGAACAACAACGACGGCTCCTACGGTCTCGCTCTGAACGTCGGCGCCACGTACCACTTCTCACCCGAGCGGCGCGCCGACTTCTGGGGGCGCCTCGGCGCGGGCTACCGCATGCTCTGGGAGTCCGACCCGTTCGGCCGCGTCGGGGTGACGGACATGTACCACGGCATCACCGTCGCGACGGTCAAGCTCGGGTACGACCTGCGGACCTCGAGCGACGTGGCCATCGCGCCGGTGATCGGCGCCGATCTCCAGAGCTTCATCTGGAAGGACGCCGAACGGTTCGGGACGCCGCAGTGGGGGAGCTTCATCTACGCCGGAGTGCAGGGGAGGTTCGACGTCATGCCCCAGCCCCACGGCGCCGTCGTCGTCACCTCTGCCGGTCGCTGATCGCGTGGCGTGACGAATGCATCGAGCGACACCATGGCATCGCGACTCGAGCACCAAGGTTCTCTGTCCAACGGCTCCGCCTCGAGGCGCGTGCGCCGGCGCCTGTCCGTGCTCGCAATCGCGATCGCGGCCGCCGCCGGCGTCGCGGCGTGCGGGACCAAGACCGCCGTCACGCAGGTCTGGTCGGCGCAGCTGCCACCCTCGATCGGGCCCATGCGCAAGATCGTGGTCATGGCGACGCGCATGGACGAAGCGAACCGGCGCGTGATGGAGGACTCGCTCAGCGCCGCGCTCACCGAGCACGGCGTCGAAGGCATCCCCTCGTACCGCCTGTTCCCGGACAAGCTCCCCGACCGCGATCAGGCGAAGGCCGCGGTCGACGCCATCGGAGCCGACGGGATCCTCACGGCGAACTTCAAGGGGATCCGCGAGCAGCTCAGCTACTCGCCCGGGTACTACGCCGGCGGGTTCTGGGGCGGATACTACGGCGCGGGCTACGGCTACTCGGGCGGGTACGCGTACACCGACGAGATCGTCAACCTGGAGACGACGCTCTGGGACACGCGCGCGGGCGATCAGGTCGTGTGGGCCGCGCTCACCAACACCACGAATCCTTCGTCCGGACGGGACTTCGTGAAGAGCGTCACGAAGAAGGTGATCCCGGAGCTCGCCGCGGCGCACTTCATCCCGCCCGGTCCGAGCAAGGATTGATCGCGCAGCGAGAGGTGCAGTGATGACGAGCATCCACCTTCGACGGCTCGCGAGCGGTGCGGCGGCGCTCGTCCTCGCGGCGGCCCTCGGCTGCGGCGGCCCGAGCACGTCGGTGACGCAGACCTGGAAGGCGACGGTGCCGACGACGCCGGCTCCGATGAGCTCGATCCTGGTGTTCGCGGCGAAGATGAACGACACGAACCGTCGCGCGTTCGAGGACGCGTTCGCGCAGCGGCTGTCCGGGTACGGCGTCGTCGCGCGGCCGTCCTACGAGCTGTTCCCGGGCGCGCTGCCCGACCGCGACACCGCGCGGGCCGCGGCGGAGAAGGCGAACGTCCAGGGCATCCTCGTCGTGACCAACGAGGGGACGAAGGAGGTCTCGACGTACGTACCGGGCGCCTACGCCGGCGACTTCTGGGGCGGGTACTACGGCACGCCGACGGGCATGGGGGCGTACACCCCGGGCTACGTCGCGACGACGGAGATCGCGAACCTCGAGACGACGCTCTGGGACACGCGCGAGCCGGGCGGACGCCTCGTGTGGTCCGCGGCGACGCGCACGGCCGAGCCGTCACCCGGCGGGAAGTTCACGAAGAGCGTCGTCGACAAGGTGGTGCCGGAGATCGCCAAGGCCGGTCTCATCCCGCGCGGCGCGAAGTGACGCTCCATGGCGCTCGCGCTGAAGCTCGTCGGTGTGATCGCGGTGATGGCGTACATGCTGCAGACGGGCCTCGCGACGCCGAGGGGAGACCTGGCGAAGTGCGCGCGGCATCGAGGTGAGCTCGCGCGCGCGATCGTCATCATGCTCGTCCTCGGCCCGCTCCTGGCGCGCTTCCTCGCGGCGGCGTTCGCGCTGCCCGTTCGTCCCGCCGTCGCGCTCGTGCTCCTGTCGCTCGTCGGGGTGGTGCCGCTCGCATCGCGTGGTGCGCGCGGCGCGAGAGCCGACGTGTCGTTCGCGGTGATCCTCACGGTCGTCCTCGGGAGCGTCGCCGCGTTCACGGCGGCGCCGACGACGCGGCTCCTCCTCGGCTACGCGGGACCGCTCGAGGTCCACGTCGGATCGCTCCTCTTGCAGATCCTGGTGCTCCAGGCGTTGCCGCTCGCCGTCGGCGTGCTCGTCCGCGCGAGGACCGAGCGTGCGCGTGCGCTCGAGAAGGCGCTCGGCGTGTTCAACACGGTGCTGCTCTCCGCGCTCTTCGTCGCCGCGCTGGTGCTCTTGCCTCGCTACGGCGCTGTGCGATCGCTCGGGCTCCGCGGTGTGCTTGCCGCGCTCGTCTTCTCCGCGCTGCTCGCGTGCTCGAGCTATCTGCTCGTCGGGCCCGATGCCGCCGGGCGCCGGACGCTCGCCGCGGTCGCGAACATGCCGAACGTCGTGCTCGCGCTCCTCGTCGTCGGGAGCGCGGGCGTGGACACCGGCTTCGCCGTCGCGGTCGTCGGCGTCTTCGTGGTGCGCCTCTTCACGGGCATCGCGATCCAGAAGCTGCTGGCTCGGGTGGCCGCACCGGCGGCGGCCGCGCGGCACGCGTGATCCGAGCCGTTTCGGCACGCGCACTGCACGGGTTCGAGATGGAGGCGGTATGCGGACGTTGCGCAGGCGCGCGGTGGCGGCAGCGGCGGTGTTCGCGGGCGGCATGCTCGCGGTGCTCGAGGTCGCGAGCTGCATCCAGAACCCGAGCCTGGAGGAGCTCGCGAAGGAGACCGTCGTCATCACCCAGTTCGCGCCGGGGACCGACTTCGCTTCGTATCGCACGTTCGCCATCACCGATTCGATCACCATCCTCAGCCGGAACGAGGGCGACGGAGGACAGGTCGAGAGCGGCACCGCCGATCCGGAGATCGCGAGGCAGACCCTCGATGCGATCGCTGCGGAGCTCTCGAGCCGCGGCTACCAGCGCGTCGATCGCACCGCGCAGCCGGATCTCGGCGTCTCGGTGATCGGGGCAGTAAAGCAGAATGCGGTGGTTCCCTACGGCGCGTGGTGGGGCTACGGCGCCGCCGCGGGCGCGAGCTGGGGCTTCACGGGCGCCGCGTTCAGCACCGGGATCACGTCGTCGGGCATCGCGCTCTGGGCGAGCGGCGTGCTGGTGATCGAGCTCTACGACCTGCGCGCCGCGCGGCAGGGGACGTCGCCCGCCCAGCCCGTGGCGCTCGTCCCCGATGCCACCCTGCCCGACGGCGGGGCCGGCGCGACGATCCCGGTGGTGTGGGCCGCCTTCATCTACGGCGTCGTCGGCGCCGGGCTCGAGCCCACCCTCCAGCAGGCGCCGATCGCCAGCATCGAGCAAGCCTTCGAACAGTCGCCCTACCTGAAGACTCCCTGAGACCAGGCAACCACGGAGATGCCATGAAGCGCCCCATCGTCCTCTTCGCGAGCCTCCTCGGCCTCGCACAGGCCGCGACGAGCGGTACGGCCCACGCGGATCGCGAGATCGGCCTCGGCGTCAGCTACGACCCGCGCGTCCCCGTCGGCAGCTTGCGCGATCTGGTCCCCGCCGTGGCGGTCGCGGGCGTGCAAGGCAAGTGGGAGTACTACGCGATCGCCGACACGCTCGCCCTCGGCTTCGACGTCCAGTACCACTACTTCCAGGAGGGCACCCAGACGAGGACCGTCCCGTTCGAGAACGGCGCGGCGACCGCGACGTTCACGCGCTACGCGTACCTGTTCTCGCTCATCCCGACGGTACGCTGGTTCCCCGGCGGGTCGACGCTGCGGACGTTCCGGCCGTTCCTCGAGCTGGGCGCCGGCGTCACCAGCGCGACCGGCGCCGTCCTCGCGAGCGATCTGTCGCGCCGCTCGAACCTGGGCGGCTTCGTCGCCCAGCCGAGCATCGGCGTCGTCTGGGCCCTGATGTCGCGCGACTCGCTCCACAGCGCATCCACGGTGAAGCCCGCGGAGGACGAGCCGTGGACCGCCTGGATCCCGAGCAGGCGCAGGGAGGCGATGCTCGGGATCTCCGCGAGCCTCGCGTGGGCGTTCACCACGGCCGACGTGCTCACCGCGAAGGACATCAACTACGTCGGCGTGCAGCTCGGCGTCTACACGAAGCTCTGAGCCATGCGCGCCCAGCGATGCATCTTCGTGCTTGTGCTCGCGCTCGCGGGATGCGGCGCGGCGAGCGGATCGCCCGTCGTCAAGACGACCGGCGCGGAGGTCTCGAGCATCTCGCGGTACACGACGTACACGTTTGCGCTCGCCGAGCACGCGCCGGAAGGCTACGCGCGTCGCATGCCGCCTCGCCCGGAGGTGCTCGAGCAGGTGCAGCGCGACGTGGACGCCGAGCTGCAGAGGAGGGGATACCAGCCCTCTCCGAACGGTGAGCTCGTCGTGCGCATCTCGACCGGGAGCCGCATCGTCGAGGACCAGCCGACCGGCGGGGCGGCCGCCGTCGGTGCGCCGGCCATGGAGGAGACGGAGGGGGCGCTGGTCATCGACATCTTCGAGCGCGACTCGGGCCGCCAGCTCTTCCACGGGTTCGCGCACGACGTCATCCGCGGCGAAAAGGTGCAAAATGCACAGATCGCCAAGGCGGTGTCGAAGATCCTCGAGAAGGTGCCGGCGCGCTAGCGTCGCGCCGAGGCCGCGGCGCGCGACGCGCGCGTCGATCCGCCGACGTCGAACCGGCCCTGTACGCCCGCGAAGATGAACGTGCTGAGGCGCGGATCGCTGATCGTCGTCGCGACGTCCCCTCCGTCCTGGAAGAGGAACATGGTCGCGTCCGCGCCGACGTACGGTCCGAACGCGACGTGCTCGTCCGCGCGGAGATCGACGCCGGCGCGCACGCGCGCGAGCTGCCATCCGTGCGAGAGGATCGTGGGCCCGAAGGAGGGGTTCTCCCAGAGGAAGCGGTAGCCCGCGCCGACCTCGAGCCACGGATCGACCCGCTGCGCGGGGCGGAAGTGGTACTGGCCCGCGAGCGACGTCGTGAAGCCGCGAACCGCGTTCGCCCGCTCGGCGACGAGCTCCTGGTACTCGCCGGACCACAGCACGGCCCAGCTCGGGTCGATGCGGTATCCGAGCCC
>WBZO01001893.1_pt1 | contig 24772 bp, 25 predicted proteins | sample 5204261 | NCBI WGS metagenome assembly WBZO01 (sample SAMN12412400, study PRJNA552823) | activated sludge metagenome | isolation source: activated sludge from anammox sidestream of wastewater treatment plant... | place: USA: North Carolina | collected 2017-09
CCAGATTCGCGCCTATCTTTCTACTGCCCGCAAAAATGGCATCAAGGCTCTCGCCGCTTTGCGCCTTGCTTTTGCTGGCTCTCCTTTCTTGCCCGATTTTGTTACTCCTTTACCCTGAGCAGTTACGAGTTTTGCCCGTTTTTTGCCGTTCCTGCGGTAAAATTATGCCATGAAAAAACAGAGAATCATCCTCGTGGACGATCATGAAGTGGTAAGGCTTGGGCTGAAATCCCTGCTCGAGAGACATCCGCAATTCGACGTAGTGGGCGAGGCGGGTTCGGCGCGCGAGGCGCTCGAAAAGACCGAATCCCTCAAACCCGATGTAGTCGTGATGGACATCCGCCTGCCGGGCACGTCGGGCATCGAAGCCTGCGAGCAGATTGTCAACCAATATCCAAACACAAAAGTCATCATGCTCACCTCCTATGCCGAGGATGAAATGCTCTTCTCCGCCATCCGCGCCGGGGCTTCGGGTTACATCCTCAAACAGATCGGCAGCGAAGACCTGGTCAAGGCGCTCGAATCAGTCGGCAAGGGCGAAGCCTTGCTCGACCCGGCTGTCACCCAGCGCGTCTTTCAGGAAGTGAGGCGGGCCGTCAAAGAGGAGGAAGCCGCGGCTTTTGCCCATCTCAGCCAGCAGGAAAAACACGTCCTGCAACTCGTCTCGGAGGGCAAAACCAACCGCGAGATCGCCAGAAACCTCTTCCTCGGCGAAGGAACGGTGCGCAACTACGTCTCCAGCATTCTCTCGAAGTTGAACGTGAACAACCGCGCCGAAGCGGCCGCCTACGCGGTCGAACACAACCTGCGCGATTACATCTCCTGATCAAAGGCGCTGCCCATGAGGATAAAGCACGGATCACGCCCCGGTGACGCCGTGTCTTTTTTCATCCACATACTTCGCTCATGTTTCCCTTCACAAACCTTACAGACGGAGTCGTTGTCCTGCGCCCTTTCGAGTTCGGCGAAGAGAGCGGGCTTTACAACGCCGTGCGCGAATCCCTGACCGATTTAAATCCCTGGATGACCTGGGCGACCGAGCGCTACACAGCGGACACAGCCCGCGATTACATCGCCGTCGTCCGCGCGGAATGGTCGCGCGGAACGATGTACGCCTTCGCCATCGCAAACGCAGGGACGAACGAAATCATGGGCGGATGCGGACTGAGTCACTTTCACCCGATCTACAAATTCTGCAACCTCGGCTACTGGGTGCGCTCGTCCCGGCGCGGCAATGGGTACGCCGGGCGCGCCGCCAGGCTTGCGGCGAAATTCGCATTCGAACGGGCGAACGCCATTCGCGTCGAGATCGTCGTCGCAAAGGATAACCATGCCAGCGCGCGCGCAGCCGAAAAAACCGGCGCGCACTACGAAGGGATTCTGCTCAACCGAATGACGGTGCGGGAGAAGATTTACGATGCCCGCATGTTCTCGCTTCTTCCCTCGGACTTTGGGTTGGTCGCGCGTCTATGAGCCGAATCCACGCCGGGGGTCGATTCGACTCCCGAAAAAAGTCCTATTGACTCATCCCTGTCTTTTCAATATGATGTGGATATCATTTCAGAACAAGGAGAGAGGTTTTCCATGAATGAATCAAAGGCAATTCATGAACGGAAGCACGTCTGGCGCGACGAAGTCCTGCTCATCGTCGGCATGTGTGTTTTCGTGGGCATCGTCTACGCGCTGGACGGCGCCCTCAAGCCGCAGTTCACCCCGTCCACGCTTTTATTGACCGGGGTCTTCCTCGCGCTCGTGCCAGCCCTGATCTGGCTGGTCTTCTTTTATATGCAAGACAGCGCCGAACCCGAACCGAAAGGGTTTGTGCTGGGCGTCTTCGCGCTCGGCGGTCTGTTCGCCGCAGGGGTCGGCGTGCCGGTCGTCGAGAATTTGTTCCGCGTCTCGCATTGGATCTACACCGACACCGTATCGAAAATCATGGGCGGCATCCTTGTGGTGGGCTTCACGCAGGAATACTTGAAATACGCCGCAGTGCGTTACAGCATTTATAACTCGCATGAATTCGACGAACCCACCGACGGCGTGATCTACGCCACCGCCGCGGGCTTGGGATACGCCACCGTGCTAAACATCAACTTCGTCGTCTCCAACGGCGGCGTGGATCTGGGCGCGGGCATCATCCGCATTGCGGTGGTCGCGCTGGCGCACGCGGCTTTTTCGGGCATTACAGGGTATTTCCTCGGGCGCGCCAAATTCGAATCCGAACCGATCTGGTGGATGCCGCTCGGTATCACGCTGGCGGCGGTCTTCAACGGCGTCTTCACCTGGCTGCAGGTCATCGTCACCCAGCCGACCATCACCCTGAGCGGTTCGACCACCAATACCTGGATGGGGCTCGTCCTGGCGGCGGTCGTCGCGCTGGCGACCACCTGGGTCATCCTCATGCTGGTGCGCCGAAGCGTCAAATCCCTGCAAGCAGGCAGTTAGGAGAATGGACATGGCTAACAAACAAGGTTCCCTCGGCGACCGTTTCGCCGAGATCACTGTCATCCTCGTCACTCTCGCGGCCCTCGTCGCAGGATGGTTCTTCAAGTCGGGCGTGGAAAACGCCTCGGTCCCGTTCGAAGCGGAAGGCGTCTCCGCGCAGGCGCCGAAGGGCTGGATTCAATCCACCGTATCGGGCGGGGAACTCCTGAAAACCGTGGACATCAACTCCACCGGCTTCGCCACAACCTACGTCGTGAGTCAGGTTGCAATCGCTCCCGAAGCGACCGCCTCCGAAGTGGCCGGAGCGGTGATATTAAAACACGCGCAAGACCTGCTGGCCTTCCGCGCGTTAAATCAGCAGGAAGTTACTGACATCAACGGGCGCAATGCCTTTATGATCGAATATGTCTATGTGGAATCCAACCCGGATGCGTCTCAGGCTCAATTCCCCCGGGTTGTGCGCGGCATGGACCTTGTCTATCTGGCGGGTGAACGCGCCATCGTGGTCTCCTTCCAGGCGGATGAAAAGAATTACGATCTCGACCTCGGAAGGTTCTACAACTTCCTCCAGTCCATTAATTTCTAGAAAAACGAGGACACTCATGAAACCAAATCTCCTCAAACATTTTTGGATCTTTCTCTCCGCCCTTGCCATTGCCGCGCTGGCCTGCAAGGCTGGCATTCCCGCCATAGAACCGGTCACCCCGACAGAGGATCCTTCCGGCAATTCGACCCCCGTAGCGGACGACCTATCCTCCGCAAATCGCGCTAAATTGATCTCGGCCACCGTGCAAATTTGGGGCATGTACAATGAAGGCAGCGAACTGGTCGCCGGGTATGTGGGATCAGGCACGATTCTGACCCCCACGGGGCTGATACTCACCAATGCGCACGTCGCCAGCCCCGCTTCGCAGGGAGAACCGGAGCTCGAACCCGACGCGTTGGGCATTGCGATTATCGTCTCTGAAGACCAGCCTGCCGTGCCTTCATACAGGGCGAAAGTTCTCGCCGTGGACGGCTTCCTTGACCTCGCCGTGATTCAAATTACCAGCGCGTTTGACGGCTCTTCCATAGACGTAAACAACCTGAACCTGCCCTATGTGGAAATGGGCGATTCAGACAGTATCCATGTTGGGGATGACATCAATATTTTCGGGTTCCCTGCCATCGGCGGGAACACAATCACCTTCACCAAAGGCGCCGTCTCAGGGTTCTCCTCCGAAGACCAACTGGGCGACCGGGCCTGGATCAAGACCGACAGCACCATCTCTGGCGGCAATTCCGGCGGGCTCGCGGCCGATAACAACGGGCGTATTATCGGCGTGCCGACCATCGCCTCTTCCGGCGCGGAGGACACCGGCGGACGCGTCACTGACTGCCGCATCATTCAGGATACCAACGGCGACGGCGTAGTCAACGAAAATGATACCTGTATCCCCATCGGCGGATTTCTTAACGGCGTCCGACCGGTTAATTTTGCCCTGCCCCTGTTGGAAGCAGCCAGGAGCGGCAAGCAATACACCAGCCCCTATTCAATTCCCGGCGTGGTCAGCAACCCCGGCAGCGGCTCTGAATCGGCGACTGGATTCGTCTGGCTGGACACATCGTCCAGCACAACCGAATGCGCCTGGTCGGATAGTGTTGTCAGCGGTTATCAGGATAACGCCCTGTGCATTGCCACGCAATTTACCTTCAGCGGCATGACGCCCGGAGAACTGCTGGTGGAGTACTGGTACTTGAACGATCAAAAAGTCGCCGAATATAGTTACGCCTGGGAACTGGGCGAGAGCGGTTCTGGTGTGACGTATCTGCCCAATAACGGCGACCCCATGCCCGGCGGCGTTTATCGTCTGGAACTGTTCGCCGGAGACACGCAGGTTCACATGGGCAATTCCACCGAAATAACCGTAAGCGGCGGCGGCGGAGAACAGCCCCAACAGCCTTCGAGCGGAGATACCGTCACCGTTTATGGCTTGATCTACGACGCGGCGACCAACAATCCGATTTCCGGCGCATACGTCTTCGTCCTCACGCCCGGCACAACCTACAACCAGTGGGCGGCGGCCAATTACAACGATAGCTACGTCAATGCGGCGCTTCAGACCGGCGCGAACGGGCAATACAAGATCACCGGCATCCCGCGCAACACAGAATTCACGCTTGTCTTTGCGGCGCAGGGTTACTACGACTCATACGCCGATAACCTGATGGCGGGACCGAACGACCCGGAAATGAACGAGATCAATGTGGGGTTGAGCAAGTAGAGATTGGTAATTGGTAATTGGTAACCGGTAATAGAAAAGCGCTCCTGAGCAATCAGGGGCGCTTTTTGTCGGCGGCGTACTATCCGAATGAGAATTACTTTTCCTTCTCCCCGCTCGCCTTCATCCACGCCTTCTTCATCGTCAGCGCGTCCTTCTCCATGATCGGGCTTTCGCACAGGATGCGCCCGCCGCAGTGAAAATCGTTCAAGGCTTTGAAGAGCGCATTGAGATCCAAATCCGCTTCTTTCAACGGCAGGTGGTTCTTCTCCCCCTTCGGTCCATACTCGATGCCGGAGAGATGGATATGCAAATTTTTCAAGGCGCTGGTTCCCAAATTTTTGCCGTATCTTTCCAACAGACGCGACCACTCATCGTATGTATTCATCGAGCCGTCGCCGGGGCGGGCGTGGAGGTGGGCGAAGTCCAGGCATGGCTGCACCCTATCCATCGCCTTGCTCATCGCAAGCGCGTCGTCAAACGAGCCGAGCATGGCGGATTTTCCCATCGTCTCGGGGCGCAGGGTCACTCGGTCGCCATTCTTCTGCAATTCCTTCACGCAACCTTCGAGGCGCGGCAGGGCGGTCTTCAACACTGCGGCGGGGTCGGCGCCAAAATACGAGCCGGGATGAAAGATGATGTCCGTCGCCCCGGCGAGAAAGCCGTAATGCGCCGCGTCCATCAGACGTTTGCGCGATTTGGGCCACTCGTCCTTGTCGGCGTTCAGGTTGATGAAATACGGGGCGTGGACGCTCAACACGACGGAGTTTTCCTCCGCTGTGGCTTTGATCGCCGCGCACGTCGCCTCGCTCACCCGGACGGATTGCACCCAGCCCAATTCGAGCGTATCCAAGCCGATGCCTTTGCTGAAGGCAATCGCGCCGATTGTGCCGCCGGGCTTTTTGGGCGTTCCTGCGGGCGAGCCGACGGTTCCGAATTTGAAAGATAAGGTCATGAGTGGCTCCGGAGGGTGATTGGTGATTGGTGATTGGTGATTGGTAAATTGGTAAATTGGTAAATTGGTGATTGGTAAATTGGTAAATTGGTGATTGGCGGTTGGCGGTTGGCGGTTACAAGTTACGAGTTACAGGTTGCATGGTACAGGAGAAGCGTCGGGGGCATTGTCAATCGGAAATCTAAAATCGTAAATCGTGAATTTTCTGCAACAACGGCGGGCCTAAAATTAATAACCCGACCAAAACCGCCGCGAGGGCCGCAACCAGCGCTGCGGCCGCGCCGACATCTTTACCAATTTTGGCAAGCGGATGATGTTCCTGCGTGGCGAGGTCCACGATGGCTTCGATGGAAGTGTTGATGAATTCGGCGATGAAGACCAGCGCGGCGGTCAGGACGATGATCGCCCAGTCTTGCAGGGATAACTCCAGCCACAAGCCGAGGAAGAAGACAACGGTTGCGATCAGGCTGTGAATCCACGCGTTGCGCTGGGTGCGCAGGACGTAGCCCCAGCCCTGGAAAGCGTAATGAAAGGCGCGGACGCGCGAGAGGAGAAAATCTTTCACGGCTATTCCCGAATCTGGATGCGCGAAAGGCCGAGTCGCTCCAGGACTTTGGCTTGTTCGGCCCACATGACGGCTTTTTCTCCGTCTGTGGCGTGATCGTACCCGAGCAAATGCAAAACGCCGTGGACGACGAGCAATTGCGCTTCGGCTTCCACGCTGTGACCGGCGTCCTGCGCCTGTTGGGTTGCGCGGGGAATTGAAATTGCAATATCGCCAAGATACAGCGACTCTGTCTCCGGGTCCACTTCGGCGGCGGGGAAGGAGAGAACGTCGGTGGGGGCATCCACGCCGAGGTAGTCGAGGTTGAGTTCGTGCAGGCGGCGGTCGTCGGTCAGGATGATGGATAAATCTGCATGGACGGTATCCGCTCCGGGCGGGGAAAGAGGCGGGGCGAGTTCGAGAGTCAGCAATGCGGCGCGTTCGAGCAGGGCTGAGTCTTGAAAATCCATCTGGTTGTCAATGTGAATCATTTTTCTTTTTTCGGGGTTAATAGCGTTGTGTCCTGGTCCGGCACGACGGCTTTGGGATATTGAATGCGCGGATGATAGGTGCCGCGCAGGGTAGTGACGAAGGACTCGGTGATGAGTTTGAGGTCGCGCAATGTCAGCAGGGTGTCGTCGAGCTGGTTGTGTTTTTGCACAGTCTGGATGACGCTGGCGACCAGCGCGCGAATTTCATCGTCGTCGGCGGGGCGTTCGGCGCGGGCGCGGGCTTCGGAGGCGTCGGCGAGCATGAGCAGGGCGGTTTCGCGCGAGGCGGGGCGCGGGCCGGGGTAGCGGAATTTTTCGATGTCCACTTTGGTCACGTCGCCTCCGGCGGCTTCCATGGCTTGATTGTATTGGTAGTTTGTGATCAGCGTGCCGTGATGTTCGAGGATGAAATCGTGCAGGCGGAGCGGCAGGCGGTGTTTCTTGGCAAGTTGAATGCCGTCGGGGACGTGACGGATGATGGTGGCGGCGACTTCCTCGGGGTTGGCGTCTTTGTGGGCGTTGAGATTTCCCTGGGCTTGATTTTCGATGAAGAAATTCGGGTTGAGCGCCTTGCCGATGTCGTGAAACAGGGCGCCGACGCGGGTGAGAAGCGGGTCGGCGCCGATCTTTTCGGCGGCTTGTTCGGCAAGGTTGGCGACCTGCAAACTGTGTTGATAAGTTCCGGGCGCGTTTCGCAGGAAAAATTGCAGAAGTTGAAAATCGGGGCGGGAGATGTCGAGCAGTTGCAGGGCGGTGGTCAGCCCCAGCAGTTGGGCGAACATGAATTGAAGCAGGAGCGCGACGCTTGCGGCGGAAAACCCGGCCATGGCGCTTGCGCCGATATATTGAAAAATGCCGAGCCAGTCGAGAGTGATGAGCGGGATGCGGAACGCCAGCAGCGCAACCATGCAGGACAGCGAAATGGTAATGCCCGCAACCAGAAAGCCCCAGAAGCGGCGGGCGGGCCCGAGCGTGAGAAGCCCAATGAGGGAGGAGAACAGGTAATAGGGAATCAGATCGTAGGCGTTGGGCAGACCAAACCCGGCAAGGATGGCAAGCGGAATGGAGAAGACCAGCCCCACTTCGACGCTGAACAGGGCGGTGAACAATAATCCGGCGGCTTGAATGGGGTAGCCGTAGGGGGCGAGTGTCCGCCCGGCAAAGAGGCGCGCCCCCGCCAGGACAACGATGAACGTCAGCGAGACGACCAGCAGGTTTTTGGAGTTATTCAGGAAGGTGAGGCGCGGGCGGCGGTAAAAATAAATCGGCACGAACGCGGCGCACAGTAAAACCATTGCGCCGGAGGCGGCGATATCCTCCCAGCGCTGACCGGGGCGGATGATGCCCAATTGTTGAAAGGCTTCCATGTCGGCGGGGGTGATGATCTCCCCGGCTGGGACGATGGTCTCGCCCGCCTTGTAGGTTTGCACAATGGGTTGAACGGAATCGCGCGCGGTCTTTTTGGCGGCGTCAGTCAATTCCTGGCTGAAGAAACTGTTCGGCACAACAAAGGGGGCGGCGAGTTCCGTCACCAGCGCGGATTGTTGTTCGTTGAATGTCAGGCTGACAAACGAGGATATGCCCGCCTGCGCCGATTCCAATTTATCTTCATAGATGGCGCGGCGCATGGCTTGTTCCAGCACGCGCACAGATTCAGCCTGAATCGCATCCCAACGCGAAGGCGGGACGCTGAGCAGGTAGGTCACGGTCTCAGCCTTCAGACGCAGATCGCTTAACGCCAGGAGACTGGCTTCCTTTTCGCTGGAAGTCGCTTCGACATTATCGCGAATGGATGTAATATTTTGCAGGGAGGTTCGCAGGCGTTCGATCTGTCCGCGGGCGATGGCGGGGTCGGGCGAGCTATAAACCGGCTGGACGGCGCTTTCCGCCGCCTTGCGCGCCTCTTCGGTGCGAATCTCGCTGACGTATTCGATGTCTCGCGGCGATTGAATGGTGGTCTGCGCCACATCCCCCTCGCCCGCCGTTTCCACGCCCGACGTCGCCCCCAAAGGCGAGATCAAAATAACGAACGAAGCCAGGCCGACAATGCCGACCAGGCTGTATTGCAAAACGCGAGTGGAACGGGGAACGGGAACCCGCGGGGCCATAGACTGCCAGGTTAAATTAAAATTTGACCTACTTACTTCGCAAGCAATTCCCTGACTGCGGCGCTGATCATGTCGTTCGGGGCGCGTCCCGCCACTTTGGGCATGACGGCTTTCATGACCTTGCCCATGTCGCTTGGGGCGGCGGCTCCCGTCTCGGCGATGGCGGCTTGCACGAGCGCGCGCAGTTCCTCAGCGGGCATGGCTTTGGGAAGAAATTCCTCCAGTATTTTTATTTCGGATTCGTTCTCTGCGGCCAGGTCGGGGCGATTGGCCGCCTTTGCCTCTTCCAATGCCTCGCGCCGATTCTTGACCTCTTTTTGAATCACGGCTGTAATGGCCGTCTCATCCAATTCGACTCGTTTATCCACTTCGATCTGCTTGATGGCCGCCAGAGTCATACGGAGCGTGCGCTTGCGGACTTCGTCGCCGCTCTTCATGGCGGCTTTCACTGAATCGTTGAGTTTTGTTTTTATGTCCATGAGGAGGATTATACCTTTCTTGCGCGGTTGCATTTGCGCTGCAACCTTCGGGTGGCCGTTTTGAATCGCAGCCTGAAGGTTGCAGTACGGGTTATTTATCCACAAATCTTGCGAGCATTTCCGGCGTTAGTATTTTTCGCAGCAGATCGAATTCATGCGCGGTGCGTTTTGTGGCGGCGGAGATGGCGTAGGGGAATTTTGGTCCCTGGGCGGGTTCGTCGAGGTTCATCCAGCCGTGCGAGTCTTTGGGCAGGAATTTCAGAATCAGCGGGCGCAACGGCTTGAAGAAATACAGCGCATCCAACGGGAAGTAGATTTTGCCAGAGCGAAGGCTTGGGCTTTTGATCAACTCTTTCTTTAGCGGTTCAATCTCAGGCGGGGGCGGAGGCGCGCCGTCGTATTGATCCAGCCAGAGGGTCACATAATTGCTATGGGCGTAGAAATCCTGCGCGGTGTGAAGCAATCTCCCAAACGCGATCCACGCGCCAAGAATGCCCGGCGACAGCAATGTGGCGAGCAAATATCCGCGCTGTTCGATGATATACCGGTCGCCTTTGTCGAAGGCGTTGTTGTCGTAATGAATCTCGTCGTGACCGAATTGATTCCGAAGCGAATCCTGTTTGAGGTTGGCGGCGACGATGATCTCCAGCGCGCGCTCGCTGAAATGCGGCGCGAGCGCTGCGCGGGTCATTTCGATGTGATAGCGTTTCAACATGCGCGACATTATAGCAGTAAGTCGGAATGACATTCCGACTTACGAAACGCATAACTGTGTATAATGCCCGCATGACTTTTTACACCGCAAAAGGCGACGACGGCACGACGGGCTTGCTCGGCGAGGGGCGCGTGCCGAAATATCATATTCGGATGGAAGCGATCGGCACGCTGGATGAAGCCTCCGCCGCGCTGGGGCTCGCCCGCGCCCAATGCGCCGCGCCTCAGACTCCCCGAATCCTGGTCGCCGTCCAGAGAGATTTGTACTCGCTGATGGCGGAGGTGGCCGCGACGCCCGAAAACGCGGAAAAGTTTCGCGGCATTGACGACGAGCAGGTGAAACGGCTGGAACATGAGACGGATGAGTTGAGCAAAATCGTCGAGATGCCGCGCGAGTTCATCCTGCCGGGAGATTCATTGGGCGGCGCGGCGCTTTCTTTGGCGCGGGCCATCGTCCGCCGGGCGGAGCGGCGCGTGGTGGAGTTGTTCGACGGCGAGGAAGTGGTCAACCCGCATTTACAGCGCTACCTCAACCGGCTGTCTTCGTTATGCTTCGTTTTGGAATTGCTGGAGAATCAACATGCGGGCAGAAAGACATCGCTGGCGAAGGCGGAATGAATACGCAGGGGCGACCCGCCAGAGTTTTATATGACCCCGTTATGCCCGAAAGGGTCGCCCCGCCGGTTAAGGGCGCTCGGGATTTGGGCGGGTCGCACTCACAACCATTTGGGTTGCAACGGCAAGGGCGACCCTCTGTCGGCGCAACGAGGTTATTCAGGATTTGGGCGGGTCGCCCCTACACAAATTAACAGGGAATCATGACCGGAACCGTTCTCAACATCATCACAGTTTTAATCGGCGGGGGAATTGGTCTGCTCTTTGGCGCGCGCATCCCGGAGCGTTTCAAATCCACCGTCATTGCGGGGATGGGTTTATTCACGGCGGCGATGGGCGCGCAGATGTTCTTGAAAAGCGAAAATCAGTTGATCGTGCTGGGCGCGATGCTGGTCGGGACTTTGCTCGGCGAATGGATGAAAATCGAAGATCGGTTGCAGGCGTTCGGCATGTCGCTCGAAAAGCGTTTCTCGTCCGAGGACGAAAGCGGAGCGGGATCGCGTTTCGTGCGCGGATTCATGGTCGCCTCCCTTTTGTTTTGCATCGGCCCGATGACGATCCTCGGCTCGATCCAGGATGGGCTGACGGGCGATTATCAATTGCTGGCGGTCAAGTCCACGCTGGACGGGTTCGCTTCGATTGCCTTTGCTTCCACGCTGGGGGCCGGCGTGTTGTTCTCGACGATTGTCATCCTGATCTTTCAGGGCGGGATCAGCCTGCTCGCCGGGGTTCTCAGCGCGATCATCAGCGACCCGATGATGAATGAAATGACCGCCACCGGCGGGGTGATTTTGGCAGGGTTGGCGGTGAGTAATTTATTGGAGATCAAGAAAATCCGCGTGGGAAATTTTCTGCCCGCCCTCGCCATCGCGCCATTCATCGTGTGGATAGTTGGGAAGATATAACAAATTATTTCTTTCCTCGAAACCAGCCTCGTTCTTTCATAGTCAATCTTCGGTGGCAGTTGGCGCACAACACAATGCACTTTTCTATTTCCGCCTGGATTTTGGAAACTGGATACCCACCAGAGACCATCACGCCGACAGCTCTTTCTTTTCTTCCATTGTGATGGAATTCAAGGACAACAGGATCAGCCTCGCCACATTGTTGACATGGATGAGCAGAAAGGTAGTTTCACGCAAATTCTCTTGCCACCTTACGCGCCGCATCTTTTCTTTCTTTGACATTTTTCAAATGCCTCTGTTTTGCATCCCCTTCATACCATTTCTTGTTAAAATATTTCCTGCAATCGCGACAGGTCTTCTGTCTAATTCCGAGAGTTTTCCATCGCCATGCAAAGGCTTCATCATCTTTATCCTGTTTACAGTGATCGCATTTTTTCATATTTACTCCGCAACCCATATATGTCGTACCAGAATGCATCTTTAAAATCAAAAACGACAAAGTTTCTATTAAACCATGTCGTTTTCAGGTGACTCCGCTCAGGGTCGAACTGAGAACCTAACGCTTAAGAGGCGCTTGCTCTGCCATTGAGCTACGGAGCCAGGTTGCGCGGGCGGTATTATACCGCAAAGGGTTATTGTGTCAACAAAAATTTTGCGTTCTTGTAAAACAAATCTGTAGGCTTGTTTTACTTGAGTACAGCGGTATATGCGAGCGCGAACAAAACCTGCGGGACGAAACTCAGAACCACAGTGGCGGCGGCGGTGGAGACGATGGTGAAATCCAGCCAGGGTTCGCGCCCGACTTCGGGGTCGCCTTCCTTCATGTACATGTTGACGACGACGCGCAGGTAGTAGAACGCGGAGATGAGCGATGTGATCACGCCGATCAACGCGAGTCCGGGGAAGCCGCCTTCGAGGGCGGAGCGGAAGAGGTAGAACTTGCCCACCATGCCGATGGTCGGGGGGAAGCCGATGAGCGAGAGCATGAAGACGGTCATGGCGAGGGCGAGGATGGGGTGTTTTTTGGCGAGTCCGGCGTAGTCGCCGATCTCCAGCCCGCGCCCTTCGGCTTTTTCGAGGGCGATGACCGCGCCCCATGTGCCAAAGTTGCCGATGGCGTACGCCGCAAGGTAGAACAGCCCGGCCGCTATCGCCGTCGGGGCGACGCGCTCATTTCCGTATGGGACGAACGCCATGAGGATGTATCCTGCGTGGGCAATGGCGGAATATGCCAACATGCGTTTGATGTTGGTCTGCGAGACGGCGATGACGTTGCCGGCGATCATTGTCACGGCGGAGAGCGCCCAGAGGATGTCCGTCAGGTTGGGGGCGAGGGCGGGGAAGGCGCTGACGAATACGCGGAACAATGCGACGAAGCCCGCGATTTTTGCGCCCGCGGCCATGAAGGCGGTGACGGGCGTCGGCGCGCCTTGATATACGTCGGGAGTCCACATGTGGAAGGGGACGGCCGCGACTTTGAAGGCGAAGCCCACGAGCAGGAACGCCGCTCCGATGGTCAGAATCAGGCTTGAGGTCCCGGAAGAGGCGGTGTGGGTGAAGATATCGGCCAGGTTGGTGGAGCCGGTCGCGCCGAAGATCAGAGCCGTTCCGTACACCACAAATCCGCTGGCAAATGCGCCGAGCAAAAAGTATTTCACGCCGGATTCTTCCGAGGCAACTTTGCGGGCGATGGCGGCCAGGACGTAAAGCGGAATGGAGAGCAGTTCGAGCGCGAGGAAGACGATGATGAGGTCGTGGGCCTGCGCCATGAGCATCATGCCGGTGAGGCTGAAGAGGAGCAGGGTGTAGTACTCGCCTCTTTCGAAGCCCATGCGTTTGACGTACCCATAAGCCAATGCCACGCTGAATAATCCGCTGGCGAGGAGCAGGATGTTGGCGAAGGTCGAGAAGCCGTCGAGCGCGACCATGTCGTTGAAGCCGGAACCTTCCATGCCGACCTGCGTGATGGAAAATCCCAGCGCGGCGGCGATGCCCATTGCGGCAAGGACGGCGGTGATTCCCCGGCGGTTGGATGGGATAAGGAAGGCATCCGCCAGCAGGAGCAAGGTTGCCCAGACGGTGAGGATGAGGTAGGGGGTGAGGGTGTAAAAGTCGGTGTAAGTAGGCGGCGTCATGAACGCTCCGAGTCTTCGTCATTGCGAGGAGGGCGCTCTCCCCGACGAAGCAATCTCCCGTTATGCCGGGATTGCTTCGGGCAAAGATCAAGAGCGCCCTCGCAATGACGATAATTTATAGCGGCAAAGCAGACAGCAGTTTCTCCACCGCGGGGGCGAGGATGTCGAAGAAGGGTTTGGGGTACAGGCCGATCCAGAACATGAAGACGAGCAACGGGAGGATTGTGATGATTTCGCGCCAGTTGAGGTCTTTGAGTTCGTGGTGGCGGGTGATCTCTCCGGCGGGGCCGAGGAAGAGTTTTTGGAACATGTAGAGGAGGTAGATGGCCGCCATGATGACGCCGAGGGCGGAGACGCCCGCGTACCAGGGACTGCCGATGGCTTCCGAGCCGAACGCGCCGAGCAGGATGGTGAACTCGCCGACGAAGCCGTTGAGTCCGGGCAAGCCCATCGAAGAGAGGGAGGAGATGAGCATGACCGTGCCGAAGATCGGGGCGATCTTCCACAAGCCGCCGTAGACTTTGATCTCGCGCGTGTGGGTTTGTTCGTAGATCATGCCGATGAGGAGGAACAACGCGCCGGTGCTGATGCCGTGGTTGACCATTTGCAGAATCGCGCCGGAGACGCCTTCGACGTTAAGCGCGAAGAGTCCGAGCATGACGAAGCCGAGATGGCTGACGGAGGAATACGCGACAAGTTTTTTCACGTCCGCCTGGGCGTAGGAGACTGCCGCGCCGTAGATGATGCCGATGGCGGCGAGGAGCGCGATCCACGGGGCGGCCTGGACGGTCGCATCCGGGAAGAGCGGGATGTTGAAGCGCAGGAAGCCGTAGGTGCCCATCTTCAGCAAGACGCCGGCGAGGATGACGGAACCGGCGGTGGGCGCTTCGACGTGCGCGTCGGGCAGCCACGAATGCAGGGGCCACATCGGGACTTTAATGGCGAAGGCGGCGGCGAAGGCGATGAAGAGGTACATCTGGGTCGAGGCGGCAATTGTGCCCGTCGCGTACAGGTCGGGCAGGCGCGCAAGCATATCCGGGACGTTGAAGGTGTCGGCTTTGATTCCGAGGAACAGGATCGCCAAAAGCATCAGGATGGAACCGGCCATGGTGTAGAGGAAAAATTTGAGGGCGGCGTAGACGCGGCGCGGTCCGCCCCAGATGCCGATCAGGAAGTACATCGGCACGAGGGTGAATTCCCAGAAGATGTAGAACAGGAATAAATCCTGCGCGAGGAAGACGCCGGTCATGCCCACTTCGAGGAGCAGGAAGAAGATCATGAAATCCTTGACGCGCTCGTCCACGGCTTTCCATGTGGAGAGGATGGAGATGGGCGTCAGGAAGGCGGTCAGCAGGACGAGCAAAATGCTCAAGCCGTCCACGGCAAGGTAGTAGTAGATGTTGAATCCCGCCACCTGGATCCAGGGATATCTGGCTTCGAGTTGCAGGTCGGGGTTCGATTTGTCGAACATCGAGAAGACCCACAGGGAGGCGGCCAGCGTGACCAGCGACGCGATCAGAGCCGTCCATCGAATGGCGTTTTTCTGCCCGGAAGGGATGAAGGCGACGACCAGCACGCCGATCAGCGGGAGGAAGGTCAGGAGGGTAAGAGGTTGCGAGAGAAATTCCATGTTTGGTCCTCGGAAGAGAGATCGTTGAAGGTTGCAGGTTACAGGTTACAGGTTGCAGGTTACGGATTGCGAGGTGGGTTATTTGAAGAGGATGTAAGTCAGAATCAGCACGACGCCGAGCAGGACTGAGAGCGCGTAGGAGCGGACGAATCCGTTTTGGATCTTGCGGAGGTTGCCGGAGAGCCATTGGGTGAAATCGCCCCAACTGTTGAAGAAGGAGTCGATTCCCTTTTGGTCGGCGTAGCGGTTGAGAACGATTTCGCTCAGGAAGTTGTACGTTCCGGCAATCGCCGTGTCATGCACGAAGTCGTGCCAGAAACGCCAGTCAATCACGTCGGCGAGGAATTGGGAAATCTTTTTGAACGGCGCGACGACAAGAACGCCGTAGATTTCATCCACGAACCATTTGTTCTCCATGCCGGTAAAGGCGAAGCCAAGCGGTTTCTTGAGCGGGTCTGTTTGATTCGCCTTCAACGGGTTGCGCCCGTATATGAGCCATGAGATGAAGATGGCGAGCGCCGCCAGCGCGGTGGAGATTCCCGCCACCGGCAAATTCAGCGGAAGGGATTCAACTTCGCCGAGCGTATATCCCAGCCAGTGACCGAGATTGTGAAAACCTTCAAAGGGCAGATTCAACGCGCCTCCTGCCACGCTGAGGACTGCCAGCGCGACGAGGGGCAGAGTCATCACCTTTGGGCTTTCCTGCGCGGACTTCGCCGCGTCGGTGCGCGCCTCGCCGAAGAAGACCATCCAGATCTGTCTGCCCATGTAGAAGGCGGTCAGGAAGGCGGCGATTGTCAGCATCCAGTAAATGCCGGGGAAGTGTAATTTCGCGTCGAGCAGGATTTCATCCTTGGACCAGAAGCCCGCAAACGGGAAGATGCCCGCCAGCGCCAGCGCGCCGATTATGTACACCCAAAACGTGACCGGCATGGTCTTGCGAAGCCCGCCCATGTTGCGCATGTCGCCGGGATCGAAGACTTCATGGGAGCCGGGTTCATGGGAGTGCGAAGCGTTGTCGTGACTTCGCCGACGACGGGAGTCGTCGGATTCCTTTTTATGGGCGGCATGATGCGCGTGCGCGTGATGTCCGCGCTCCAAGCCGAGGATGACCGAACCGGCGGAGAGGAAGAGCAGGGCTTTGAAGAAGGCGTGCGTGATGAGGTGGAACATCCCCGCCACGTACGCGCCCATCCCCACCGCGGCGACCATGAAGCCGAGTTGTGAGATGGTGGAGTACGCGAGGACTTTCTTGATGTCGTACTGCCCAACGGCAATTGTGGCGGCAAAGAGCGCCGTCGCCGCGCCGACCCAGGCGACCATATTTTGAGCCTGCGGCGCGGTGGCGTAAATGGGCGCGGAACGGGCAACGAGGTACACGCCAGCCGTCACCATTGTGGCGGCGTGGATGAGGGCGGAAACCGGGGTGGGCCCCGCCATTGCGTCCGGCAGCCAGACGTACAGCGGGATTTGGGCGGACTTGCCCGCCACGCCGATCAGCAAAAAGAGGGCGATGGCAACCGTCAGCGGGGAGTTGACGGCGGATAATGAAGCCGCCCCAAGAAATACGTCGTCAAATTGCAGGGAGCCGAAGTTCCAGAACATCAGGAAGGCGGCGATCAGGAATCCGAAGTCGCCGATGCGGTTGGCGATGAAGGCTTTCTTCGCCGCGTCGGAGTTCGCCCATGAGGGTCGGGCGAGCGTGTCCATCTCGAACCAGAAGCCGATCAGCAGGAAGGAGCAAAGCCCCACGCCCTCCCAGCCGACGAAGAGCATTAAGTAGGAGTCGCCCGAGACGAGGATCATCATCGCAGCGATGAACAGGTTCAAATAAATGAAGAAGCGGGCGAAGCGTCCCTCTTCATGTTTGAAGCGCACATCCTCGCGCATGTATCCGATGGCGTAGATGTGGATGAGCGTCCCGACGCCCGAAACCACGAGCATCATCGTCGTCGAGAGCGAGTCGACGCGGAAGGTCCAGTCCAGTTTGAGGTTGCCGATGTGAATCCACTCGGCGAAGGGGACGCTGACGGCCTGTCCGTGGTTGATCCCCACCGAGTGCGCCAGCAGGGCGGAGGCGATGAAGGCCGTCCCTGACGCAAGGCTCGCCACCGCGCCGACGGCCGTTTCCGAAAGCCGTCTGCCGAAGATGGCGTTGATCAGCAGACCGGCCACCGGCGCAAAAATCAGCAGCGGGGCGAGAAAATAAAAACCTGTGTTCATTGATTCGCTTAAGTGCATGGAAGTCTCCGGGGAGAGAGAGTAGAGAATAGTTGAGGAGTGAGTAGTGACCGGAGAATAGTATTTCAACTATTTATCTAATCTCTAATCTCTAATCTCTAATCTCTAATCTCTATCCCTTCAAGGAATTCATCTCGTCAACATTGATATTCCGCTTCGTCTTGAAGATTTCCACGATCAAGGCGAGACCGACCGACACTTCGGCGGCGGCGACGGCGATGACGAAGAAGACGAAGATCTGCCCGCTGAAGGCGCCGTGCAGGTTGGCGTAAGCCACAAAGGCAAGGTTGGCGGCGTTGAGCATCAATTCGATGGACATGAAGATGATGAGCGGGTTGCGGCGGATCAGCACGCCGAGCGCGCCGATGATGAACAGGATGGCGGAAAGCGCGGAATAATATTCGATGGGGATCATTGTGCCTGCCTTGTCTTTTCCTGCCGCGAAAGGACGATGGCGCCGACCATGGCGACCAGCAGAAGGATGGAGGTCACTTCAAAGGGCAGGAGGAATCGGTTGAACAGTTCCAGCGCCATGGCGCGCAGATTGTCCACCGTGTTGATGGAAGCGTCCGGCAGGGCGGTGTGAGCGCGGGTCTGCACGCGCGCGACGAGAACGTAAACGGACTGCACCGTCAGCACAACGGCCAAGATCCCAGCCAGCGGCCTTTGCCAGGGGAGCGGGTTGGCGGGCGGCAAATTCTCCGCGCCGAGGAGCATGATGACGAAGAGGAACAGCACCATGATCGCGCCCGCATAGACGGTGATCTGCGCCATGGCAATGAAAGGCGCGCCCAGCAGCAGATAAAAGACCGCCACGGTGACGAAATTCAACACCAGAAAGAGCGCCGAGTATACGGCGTTGCGACTAAACAGCATCCCCAGCGCGGTCGCAATGGCGACGAGGGAAAGGACGAGGAAGACGATGAGGTCGGGGGTCATTGAAAACCTTTGGGCGATTGGTAATTGGAGATTGGTAATTACCAATTACTAATTACCAATCTCTAATCTCTGGGATCCTGCATTTCTGGCACCGAGCGGGTGAACACGCCTGATTCAACTTTACGTGGTGTAAGCATACTCTCCGAAACAACCGGCTCTAACAATAAATCCTTGGTGTAGATCGCTTCCTGCCTGCTGGTAAAGGAAAGTTCGTAATTATCGCCCAGCACAATCGCCTCGGTCGGACAGGCATCCTCGCAGAATCCGCAATAGATGCAGCGTAGCATGTTGATCTCGTAGGTCGAGGCGTAACGTTCGCCGGGCGAGAAGCGTTTCTCGTCCGTATTCTCCGAGGCTTCGACGAAGATCGCATCCGCGGGACAGGCGGCGGCGCACAACGAACAGCCGATGCACTTCTCCAGTCCGTTCTCGTAGCGCTTCAAGACGTGACGTCCGCGAAAGCGCGGGCGGACGGGGCGCTTCTCTTCGGGATATTGATACGTGACCGTCCGCTCAAACAGAAAAGAGCGCAGAGTCTCGCCCAGCCCTTTGGTCAATTCAACAAGGGGTTCAAACACGCCCATCAGATTTTCTCCTCAAGTCGCGGAAGACAAAGACGACTGAAATCAGAAGCGAAAGAATGGAAAGAACCGGAATACTCCAGAAATAAAGCCGGTTGCCGGTCATATCGGACAGCAAAATGCCCGTCGCCGTGATGAAGGCCAGCGCCAGCGAAAGCGGAAGCAGAACCTTCCAGCCGAAGGCCATCAGGCGGTCGTAACGGATGCGCGGCCAGGTCGCGCGCACCCAGATCATCCCGAAGAGCAGGATGATCACCTTGGCAAACAGATAAACGGGTCCAAGGAGCGGGAACTTATCCACAAACGGGCCCAGGTAGCCGCCGAGGAAGAGCGTCGCCAAAATCATGCTGACCACGATCATCTTCTGATATTCCGCCATGAAGAACAGCGCGAACTTCATGCCCGAATATTCGGCGTGGTACCCGGCCGTCAATTCCTGCTCGGCTTCGGGCATGTCGAACGGCGCGCGGTTGACCTCCGCGATGGTCGCCACCCAGAAAATCGCCGCGCCCACCGGCTGAACGAAGACAAACCACAAGCCGCGCTGGGCGTTCACGATGTCCAGCATACTCATCGAATTGCCCAGGATGATGGCGATCACAAACGAAAGCCCCAGCGCCAGTTCATACGAGATCATCTGCGCCGAGGCGCGAATGCCGCCCAGCATGGCGTATTTATTATTGCTCGACCAGCCCGCCAGCACAATGCCATACACCGCAATCGAAGCGATGGACATCAGGTACAACGCGCCCACGTTCAAATTTGCAACGTACAATGTGATCTCGCGCCCGAACAAATTGAACGACGTCCCAAGCGGGATGACGGCGGCGATGATCAGCGACGGCACAACCGTCATCACCGGCGCAAGTATGAAGACCGCCTTATACACTTTGGCGGGAGTCAATTCCTCCTTGAAGATCAACTTCACCGCGTCCGCGATGGGTTGCAACAAACCCTGCGGGCCCGCGCGATTCGGTCCCACCCGCACCTGAATACGCGCCAGCGCCCGGCGTTCGTACAACGTCAAGTAGGCGAAACCGCCCAGCAAAATCAAACACAGGATCAACCCCTTCAAAAACCACTCGAGCCACAACGTCCAGTCCGTCATGATTTCACCTTTGCCACCGCAGGTTCATGAATTGCAATTCCCATACTGCGCGGGATCAACGCCACGCCGGACGGAATCGTCTCGTCCAATTTAAGAACCGCCTCCCCGCCCCCGCCTTCAAAACTGATTCGCGCCGTCTGCCCGGCCTGCGCGCCAAATTTTTGCGCCGTCTCCGGGTTCACCGCAATGAACGGCTCGCCAATGCGCTCCGCCAAAAATTCCGCCGTGCGAACCGTTACGCCCAGATCGTATAACTTGTTGATCGGAATCGCCAGCAGTTCCTTTTCTTTGGGACGAAGAGCCGCCTCTTTCCGGACCCGGGGGATTTTCACCGTTCCTCCGGCCTGAGCCAACGGGATGAGCTGGACTCCCATGCCCTTCGTATTCTCGTAGGTCGCGCCGCCGTAATACAAGTCGCTGCGCCCGACGATGGGCCACTGCTCCTTTACCTGCGCCAGCGTCTCGTAGCTCAATTCATTGAACGCTTCGATCGAGTTCGCCAAAATCTCGAACACCACCGAAGCCGCCAATCCCTGCAAAATGACGCCCATCTGTTTGGCCAGCAAGGCCGTGATGGCATAGTCCGGTTTGCTTTCGCCCTTCGGGGGAAGCGCCGCATAGAATCTTTGCGCGCGCCGCTCGCCGGAGACAAACGTGCCGTCGCGCTCGGTGAACGCCTGCGCCGGGAAGACAACATTCGCAATTTCGGTCGTCGCCGATTCGCGGATTTCCTGAACCGCCACGAACTTCGCCGCCTTCAAGGCTTTGGCGAGGTTGGGGTCGTCCCCCGCCGGGTCTGCGCCGACGATGTAAACCGCCTTGCCCTTCAGCGCCTTCTCCAAATCCGCCGACGGCCGCCAGCCCGTCTCGAACGCGCCCTGGTCGTTTACCCTCTGCCACACGCCGATCAACCCGTTGTTGGCGGAACCGATATGCCCGGTCTCCTTCAACAATTCGGCGCAGGCCGAAGCCAGCGCGGTGGTCCCGCTCACGCCCAGCCCCTCGCTTCCATAGAAAATCAGCGCGTTCTTCGCCTTTGCAAATTCGTCGGAGATTTTGCTTTTCTTTTCAAAATCCTGAATCGTCTTGACTTCATCTCCGTACGCATAGCGGACGGTATATTTCGCAAAGCGGTCCAGTTTGGTCGGGCGTGGGTTGGCCACGATCAAGGTCGCGCCGCGATCGGCCGCCTGCTTAATCCTCAACCACCAGATCGGAGCCTCTTCATACAGATCGGAAGCGACGACCAAAATCGCGTCGCCCGCGCCCATTTTGCCGAGATTCGTCCCAGCCCCGACGCCGACCAGTTGCGTAAACTCGCCGCCGCCCATATCGGAATATAAAATCGCCTCGCCGCCCGCCGTATCCGCCAGCGACTTGAGGTTGAACAAATCCTCGGTCGAGAGCCGCCCCGAAGCGAGAATGACAAAATCCTTTTTGTTCGCCGTGAAATTTTCCGCCGCAAACTTGACCGCCGTATCCCACGAGACGCGCGAGAGTTTTTCGCCCTTGCGAACCATGGGGCGGGTCAGGCGTTCCTTGCCTTCGGTATAGTGATAGCCGAAGCGTCCCTTGTCGCACAGCCAGATTTCATTCACTTCCTCATTCTGGCGCGGCATGACGCGCTTGACGACGATCTCGCCGCCCGCCTTCGCCTCGCGCCGCGTGTTGAGCGTGGTGTTGCAACCCACCGGGCATTGCGTACAGATCGAAGCCTCCGCCTTCAATTCCCACGGGCGCGCGCCAAAGCGGAAATCCACCGTCGTCAACGCGCCGACCGGGCAGATGTCCGTTGTGTTGCCGGAAAAGACTGAATCGAAGCCCGGTTCGGAGGTCGAAATGATCTGCGTATATCGTCCGCGTTCGTCGAAACCCAGGACCGCCTCGCCCGCAATATCGCTCTGAAAACGAATGCAACGCGCGCATTGGATACAGCGCTCGCGGTCGAGATAGATCAACTCGCCCAGCGGAATCATCTTGGCCAGATGCTGCTTCTCGTCGTAATTGAAGCGGCTCTTCCCGGGGCCGTGCGCCATCGTCAGGTTCTGGAGCGGACATTCCCCGCCCTTGTCGCAGACCGGACAATCCAGCGGGTGCGAGGTCAGCAAAAATTCCAGCGTGCCGCGCTGTCCGTCCGTCGCCTTGTCCGACTGGGTCAAAACCGCCATGCCTTCAGAAACGCGATTCGTGCAGGCTGTTTCCAGTTTCGGCATAAACTGAATCTTCGGCTGTCCGTTCTCCATCACCGGTTGATTCGTGGCGCGGTCCAACACGGGGCGCCCAATTTCCACCAGGCACATGCGGCACATGCCCACCGGCTCCAGTTTGGGATGATGGCAGAAGACGGGGATATCCACGCCCGCCAGTTTCGCCGCATCCGCAACAGTAAGACCCTCCGGCACAGTGACTTGCTTTCCGTTGATCGTTAGTGTGACTTGTTTGCTCATTAAGTCTCCGAGAATAGAGACTAGAGAGTAGAGAGTAGTTGCCTGCTCACGACGACTAATCTCCAATATCTAATCTCTAATATCCTTTATCCCTTCACTGCCTTCTTGAAATCCTCCGGGAAGCGCTCGATGCCCGTCACCACCGCCATGGTGGAGAACTCGCCCAGCGCGCACAGGCACTTGCCCTGCATCTGCTTTGCGACGTTCAAAAGCAATTTCACATCCTCGCCTGAGCCGTCCCCGTGATGGATGCGTTCGGTCAGATGCCGCATCCAGTGATTGCCCTCGCGGCAGGGCGTGCATTTTCCGCAGGATTCATGCTTGAAGAATCGAATCGTCCGATTGACGACCCAATCCATGTTCACGGTATCGTCCAGCACAATGACCGAGGCGGAACCCAGGTCGGCGCCGAGCGCGCGGACGGCGGCGTAATCCAGCGGCGTGTCCAACACTTTTTCGTTCACCGGAATCAACGACGAAGACGCGCCCGCCGGCATGATGGCTTTGATCGGCCGCCCCTCCTGCACGCCCATGCCGTGTTCGTAGATCAACTGGCGGAAGGTCGTCCCGAAGGGCAGTTCGTAATTGCCCGGTTTGCGCACGCGTCCCGAAAGCGAGAAGAGCTTCACGCCCGCGCTGTCGGCTGTTCCCATGCTTTTATACCAGTCCGCGCCGTTGGCGAGGATCATCGGGACGTTGGTGAACGTCTCGACGTTGTTGATGATGGTCGGCTTGCCGTACAACCCCACCGCAGGCGGGAACGGCGGGCGAACGCGCGGCTGTCCGCGCTTGCCTTCGAGCGACTCGAGCAACGCCGTCTCCTCGCCGCAGATGTACGCCCCCGCGCCGAGGTGCGTATAAATTTTCAGCGAGTAATCTTTACCAAACAATTTTTCGCCGAGATAGCCCGCCTCTTCCATCTCCGCGATCTTTTCGTCGAGGAATGCCGCCACCTGCCAGAATTCTCCGCGCATGTAAATATAAGCCGCGTTCGCGCCGACGGCGTAACAGCCGATGGCCAATCCCTCCAAAAACTGGAAGGGGTTGTTTTCCATGATCTCGCGGTCTTTGAACGTCCCCGGCTCGGACTCGTCGGCATTGGCGACGACGTAATGGGGCCAGTTCTTGTTGTCAATGAACGACCACTTCACGCCGGTCGGGAAGCCCGCCCCTCCCCTCCCGCGCAATCCGGAGTTCTTGACCACATCCGTCACTTCGGTTGGCTTCATCTTTGTGACGGCGTTCTTGAACGCGGCAAACCCGCCGTTCTTTTTATAGACGCTCAATTTATTGATGTCCGGGATCTCCCGGTGGCGTAAAAGGATATGTGTCATAAGTCTCTATTCTGCCAGTGGAATGATCTGCCCTTCGCGGCGGGCAACTTCGATGACCAAACTGCTGTCGTCTTCCTTGTATTGCCTTTCGCCAACGGGAATCGGCTCGATGCGAACATCCGTCCTGGCCGCAATGCGCCAGAGTTTTGACCACTCTTTATGCGTCCGCTTTTGGTCATAGCGCGGAGAAACGACAAGCAGGTCAATATCGCTCCATTCACGCTGTTGACTTCTAGCATACGATCCGAAAAGAACACCGTAACTGACAGGCGCTCCATTTTTTTGGACAGCCTTCAAGTACATTTGAACAGCGCTTACAACGCTTTTATCAACCATTCAAACAACTCCTTAGTTTGTTTCATCAAAGCGTTGACTTCCGACATGGCGGGGGCGATCCCAACGATTCCTGATAGCGCCCGCGAATACTGTAGGGGTTCAAATCCGCCAGCAGGTTGGTGTACTTTTCACCCAGTTTCAAACCGGCAGCTTCCGCCAGTTTGGGAAGGTTATGGATAAACGGCGGAATATCGCGGGTTTCCTTTATTACATGCGCTTTGAGCGCTTTCTCTACGGCAAGGTGCAGGGCAAACAAACCCATCCAGATACGTTTACCCTTGAGCAGGTAAACGGCATCGCCCCATGCTTCAAGGGCGCCGTCCCGTAACTGACTGATTTGCTTTTCGACATTTAGCATAAGGCTTATTCACCAATTACCAGTTACTCTTTCCTCAACGCCTCGATGAGTTCCATCGTGCGGTCCACCGTCATATACTCGTGATACTTGATCCCGTCCGGTCCCTGCGTTTGGAACATGGGAGCGCGGTCGCAGGCGGCCAGGCA
>WBZO01002362.1_pt1 | contig 24750 bp, 44 predicted proteins | sample 5204261 | NCBI WGS metagenome assembly WBZO01 (sample SAMN12412400, study PRJNA552823) | activated sludge metagenome | isolation source: activated sludge from anammox sidestream of wastewater treatment plant... | place: USA: North Carolina | collected 2017-09
CATCTAACAAGGAGATATGCGGCAGATGACTCGACCCCTATCCGACCTCGTTCCGCTGCGGGATACCAGCGCATGGCCGGGCTACGACTCTATCGAGATCATCCCGCGCGTCTACGGTCGCGCTCGCATCAAGCCGCTGCGCTACAACGAGGCCGGAACACTATATGTAGTGTCAGACCATCCCATTGCCGGGGTCGATTCGGTGACAATCGATGGCGAGACGGTCGATTTCCGCTGGCGCAACGGCGCGGATAGCAGCGGCCATGCCGTGGCCTTGCTGGAATTGGCGGAAGCGCCCGATACCAGCGCCAGCCTTGCCGCCGACGTACGCGGTCTGAGCGGCAATCCTGCTGACATTTTAGCGGACATTTACCCGCGTTCCGACCTGCAAGACTTCGCGATTTATTGCAGAAATCAAGGTCTTGAGTTGGGTGGCACGCTGGACACGAAAATTACCGTCCGGGCAGCGATCCAATTCGTTTTGCAGCAGGTTGGAGCCGTTTGGTCAGCCGGCCTGATGGGATTTGCCGCACCATTCCCGCCGTCCGTAGACGGGCCGATATGGGCGAGCTTTGGCAAGCTGGATATCTCGGATTGGTCTACGGAGTGCGCGCTCGATGCTGTTGTCACCCGCGTGACCGTCCCATTCGATTGGGACTATGCGACCGGGAAGGCGCTGCAATCCGTGGTCCTGGAATCCTTGCCGGCATCGCGCGAGCATGGCGTCCGAGAGTCCGAGTTGTCGCTGCCTTGGGTCCGATCCGCTCGCCAAGCCGTAGCCACCGCTACCGCCTGGCTGCAATGGCGGGCGCGGCCGTTGTGGACGCTCCAGTTTTCGGCGGGCGTGCAGTACCGCAGCGTGCAGCCCGGCGGATGGATCATGATCGATCATCCGCGTTTGCCGATGCCTGGCGCTTATGTGGTCACCGATATCGATCCCGGATACGGTAGCAACGCCGGGGTCAAGATCACGGCGACAGCACCGGCCGGATTGACGCCGGCGGTATCGATTGTCCGGCAATCGTCGGCGTTCGACCCGATCACGACCGATTACAGCATCGATGCCGGCGGCGATTCGGTGGCGGTCACCATCACCGATAATGATGGGAAAAAGCTGCCGGGGGCGAAGGTGTGGGTTGACGGGAAGGGTCCGATCACCGCCGATGCCAGCGCGAAAATCAGATTCGCTGCCACGCCGGGCAAGCACGTTCTACGAATCGAAGCGGACGGCCGCAGCGCCACGACCACCGAGATTACAATTTGATGTAGAATTGCGCATCGGATGCGAGAGTTAGAGCCTCGCGTCCGACACTTCCCGCGACAACCTGACCGAGAGGCAGCCATGAGCAAGATCAAGTCTAGCACTACAATCGCGAATGTCATCGAAATTCAGCACGGGCATCCGATGGTTTCATCGCTGAGGTTCGCAGAAATCTTCGAACGCAATCACAAAGACGTGCTGCGGACCATCCGAAAAGAGTTCTCTGAAGAAATAGATCGGCGCAATCTTGCGCCGATCAACTACATCGACGCCGGAGGAAGAACGCAGCCAATCTTCTGGCTCAACGAGCGACAAGCCCTGTTTGTGATGCCGTTTATCGGAGGGAGAAGGGCAAGGGAAGGCCAGCGTAAGCTGGTAGATGCCTATCTCTACTACCGTTCCGCTTACTCAAACCCACCGCGCAAAACGCTGATTGCCGAGAAGCGATCGGCACACCGCAAGATGATGGACGCGCTCATCGATGCTCGCGCCGAAGCTGGAAAAGAGACTTCCCAGCACAACTTCATGGTCGAAAATAAGTTGTGCAATTTCGTGTTATCAGGAAATTTCTCAGCAATCGACGAAAGCGCGATGTCCAACGGCGAACTGGAGTTACTGGAAAAAATCAGAAGGCGCAACGAGTCGATGTTGATGTGCGGACTGGAGTATCAGGACCGAAAAAATCGGCTGATAGCGTTCGCGGCACGAGACCGAGTAGCCATATCCGCATGAAGCGCACGCGCAAAATCAGCACGCCGGGACGCACCATCGAGCTGACCGTTCCGCTCGGGCCGTTGGCTGGCGCTGAGCCGATCCCCGGATGCGAGCCGGCCGTAACTGGCCTGTACTGGTTTTCGGATTCGAGCGGGCTGTTCGATCAGGACGTTGAGGCGGCTTACATCTTGCCGGAAGGAGCGGCCGGGCCGGTGCTTGGCGTGGCTGGGCTAGTTGGTGAAGATTGCCGATTGCCGGTGACGTGGACCCAGGTTTGGACGCCTGCCAGCGGTACGGGGGGCGATCCTGGAACGCTTGAGGATGGCGCGCGGCTTGAGGTATACCCGCTTGCGGATACCGTGCCCGGTGTTCTGGAGGTGTCAGCCGAGCACGACGGCAAGACCTACGGCCCGATCCTGCTTACCGTCGTCAAGTACGCCTGTTATTACATCCCTTGCCCGCCGCCGGCGTCGAATATCTCGGGCTGGTTGCGCGTCCCTGATTCCTATACCTATTCGAGCCATACCGGCGATCCGTTACAATGGTACGGGTCAAACGACGGCTCGATAGGCGTGGCTCCAAGCAACATTGTTACCGTCAACTTTGCGTCCATCCCGGCAACGAAGGTTTGGATTTACTGCAACGATGGCGGCGCTGGTTACTACAAAGTCAACGGCGACGGCGTGACCCGCTATCCGCAGCGCGGTGCGTTTTCGCCGCCTTGGGCCGGCAGCGGCACGCCGGTATCGATCATCAACTTGTCATCGCTGGAGCTGCATAGCGATGGCTACGGCTCGCCATGGTATGTTTTTATCCGGTAGTGGATTCAGCCGCCTAACGGCCAGAATCAGCCGACCGCAAACGGAGATATCGATGAAACCTGAAACAAACTCAGAAGCTCGGCGCGCATTTTGCGGTCGGGGGGATTCGGTTGTTGGGCCTCGGCGCATCCAAAGAAAGCGGATTCGAGGCTGGAGGATGCCGCCGAATACAGTAAGCGTATGCCGGCCCGGGATGTTCGGTAACCCGTTTCTTGTGTCCGAAGAACGTACGCCTGCCGAGGCTGTAACGGCATTTCGCTTCTGGCTGACGGTAGACGGCTGCACAGCCGGCATTCCAGAGCGCAAGCGGATAATCCTGGATGATCTGCACAAACTGCGGGGCAAAAACTTGGCTTGCTACTGCAAAGAGGGTAATCCGTGCCATGCAGATGTGCTCCTGGAGCTAGCAAATTTGCATGCAGCAGCCCATAGCTTGCCTCATGTCTGATTCTGCCAAAACGATCTTCCACCGCGCTCGCGGAGCACCGGTGGACTGCCATGTCTTGCACTTTGGCGAGCCCGATCACTATCTCGATCAATGCCTATCAAGCCTGGAAAACGAGCCGGTCAACGTGCTGATCGTGCGCGGCGGGTTTCCGGGCAACATCGGCGCGGCAAGAGCTTATGCCGTGTCGCTGGGGATCGCGCCATACTGGACATTTGTGGATGCCGACGACTGGCTAGCTCCCGGCGTCGCTGGCTGTTGCACGATGTTGATGGATTCAAGGACCGATTTGGTGGGCATCTACACCGATTACCAGGGCGTGGCACATGACGGCGCATTGCTCGGGATCGCGCACAAGGCAGCCTGGACGCCGTTGTGCCTGCTGTCGGATTGCTGGCAGGTGCTGCACTATCACCAGTACCGACGCGCGCCGACGATGCAATACCTACCAGGACTGGCAAACGCGCCCTGTTACGAGGAGACTTACATCGCAGGATTGTTGGCAAGGCATGGGGATTTTAAGCACATCCCCGAGGTGGGCTACTACAAGCGCGACGGCGGTCAATCCATCCGTCTGCAAGACGCCGCGCTGCTGCGGCGCATCTATCGTGAAATCACGCCGTCAATCTTGGAGGCCAACAAGCGATGGATCGGGAAGAAGCTCGCCGCTTAGGACGGCAATTGCTGGGTGATCGGGTAACGGCGCTGGCCGAAAAAACCGGTGTCGCGGCGACGGTGCGAGCGGTGGAACGAGCCACCGGTTGGCGCTGCGGCTGTGAGCGGAGACGGCAATGGCTGAACAGATTCGGGAGGTAACATGCTCAAATTGATCCGAGGCGACACGCTATCAATCGCGATTACCGTGGCCGATAAAGACACTGGAGCCGGCATCGATATCTCGGGCAAGCAACTTACCTTTTCGGTCAAGGCCAGCGTAGCCGATGCCGATGCCGATGCGCTGCTGAGCGAATCCGTGATTTTCCCAGCGGATTCGGAAAGCGCGGCTGGGCGAGGATCGCTGGTGATCGGAAGCGATAAGACCTATGACCTGACCCCAACCGCAGACGGCACAACGGCTTACTACGACTACGAGCTACGCACGTTTGGATCGCCGGATGTTGTTGAGACGCTGGAATATGGACTCTGCAAGATCATCGGCGACGTGACGCGAGGGCCGGACGAATGAACATCATCCTAAATGCGAAGATCGAGCGCAAGACCATCGCGGTTGCATCGAAAGTTGGGCAGCCCGGACAATCCGCTTATCAGGTCGCCGTATCGAATGGTTTCGTTGGGACCGAGGCGGAATGGTTGGCGTCTCTGGTCGGAGCGGATGGCGCACAAGGTCCGCAAGGCATTCAGGGCGTCCAAGGTCCTATTGGGATTCAAGGACCGGCCGGCGCTACTGGAGATACCGGAGCTACCGGATCGGCAGGGCATTCTCCTACCGTCATTTTCGGGAGTGGAGCTGACGCTGATCGTCTCACGATAGATGGCGTAGCTTCAGGACCTCATCTCACTGGCCCGCAGGGGGCATCAGGGGCGGAGGGCGCTCAAGGTCCAGCCGGAGCAACCGGTCCACAAGGCCCGGCTGGCGCTGATGGATCGGCTGGTGCTCCTGGAGCCGACGGGCATTCGCCGGCCATCGCATTTGGGGCAGGCGCAGATGCCGACAGGCTCACGATAGATGGTGTGGCATCCGGCCCGCATTTGACAGGGCCGCAAGGAGAAACTGGCAATCAAGGCATTCAAGGGCCTACCGGGGCAACTGGAGCAACGGGGGCAGCCGGGGCAGCAGGACAAGGCGTGCCGACCGGAGGCACATCCGGGCAAGTGCTCGCCAAGGCCAGCGGGACCGATTACGACACGCACTGGGTAGATCAATCTGGAGGTGGCGGCGGGACAGTAACCGCCGACGTTTCGACGCCAGCTAGGATTTTGCTCAAATCACTTTTCGGAGGGCTCTAATATGGCCGTTACCGCAACGCCGGCGATGCCGCAAGCCGCGAATAACAAATGCACGATCCTGCAAAACAGCGATAGCACCAACAAGGTCACGATCTTTACTGCCGGCGCAAATGGATCGCGTCTCGATACGCTATCGGTGGCGTCTACGGATACCAGCGCGATCAATCTTAATCTATGGCTTACCGATGGGACAACTGAGATATTACTCGATTGCGTTCCGATACCAGCCGGATATGGCACTAATGCGGTAAATCGCGCTTACGATGTATTATCCGTATTGTCTGCGGCAAAAGCGGACGGCGATGGGATTAGGCAAATGTGGCTCAAATCTGGCTGTATCCTAAAGGCTGCAGCATCGGCAGCCATCACATCCGCAAAATTCGCTTACGTCTATTGCGAAGGAGCCGATCTTTGATGCGCAGCATATCAACGAATAGAATGATTCGCCCTGTTGGAGCGAGAGGAACAACTCGGGCTAAATCATCTAACTGGACGCCAGCTATTTTATTTTCTTCTGGAGCTAAAGGGTTTTGGTACGAGGCTAGGAAGTCGAAGTTATACAAAGAAAGCCCGGCCGTTAATCCTGTTTCAGCGGTAAACGATTCTGTTGGAACGATAATAGACTTGTCGCAAAATGGAATAAATGGAATACAAACAACAAGCGGAAACCGACCGATATATAAAGAAGATACCAACGGGATAGGATATATCGAGTTTGACGGCGTAAATGATTACATCGAAATCCCATCCATTGGAGCTGGATTAAAAAGAACTATTTGGATATCTGGATATTTAAGAACTCGACCAACATCTACTGCTATTATTTTTGAACTTTCTCAAAATTATAACAATAATCCTGGTTCTTATTTATTAGACATGGAATATGGTTCTAAAACAGATTTTACGGTTGCAGCCAACAAGTCATCTGGAGTAGCTAATACGTGTTTCTGTGCTTTATCAGAAAGAACATCATGGTTCCCTAGCGTTTTAAGAATAGAGTTCGACTTTGAATCTACAAGCAATTATCAATTGCAAAGGAGGGCTTTTATAGATGAATCAGAATTAACGCTGATTACAATATCAACAAACTGGGAATTAAATGCTAATATGCAAGGAATTCAATTTCCTAATACTAATCATTATCTTGGATCTAGATATTCTGCGCTATACGCATCACAACTAAATGTTTATGGAATTTTAGTAATTAACGATATACCAAACGCTTCTACCAAAGCAAAAGCTGATCGTTATATGCGTAATCTTTTCTTGAAGGATTATTAGCTCTAGCGATATCGTAGCGCCCGCATCGCTGCGGCCTGTTCTTCCATCGCCGCTGCTTTGCGTCGCTCGACGTTCAGCGCTTCAACGCGCTTATCTTCCGCCTTGCCTTCCTCGATCACTTTCGCGCGGGCTTGATCGGCCGCTCGGTTCGACTCCGATAGCTGTTTGGTAACCGCGATTTCTTCTGGCCGCAATCCATCCCCGCTCCCTTTGAGCGGAGTCACCTTCATCGTTTCTCCGCCTCCAGTTGGCGAACACGGCATTTGCTGAATCACCGGCGGGGCTCCAGGCGTTGCGGCCGGGCATTTGTAGATCGTTTGCCCGAGCGCGGGATCTGCTAGCAGGATGATGGTTAGGGATGTTGTCAGTATTTTGGCGTTCATGCGCGCTCCTCTTTTATCGGCAAGTCAAGGGGACGCATCGAACAGGTCCCCTTCCGCCTTTCCGTTTCGCCGAGTTTCGTAGGCCGTCTTCCGGTGGTGAACGGCGTCGTAGCACAAATGGCAGCGCTGACACAGTGCTAGTAAATTGCTCGGGGCGCAATTTTCTGGCACATGATCGAGATGCGCTATGGTGAGAACGATCATGGATACTTTTTCGCCTTCCATCGCCCACGTCTCCGCTTGAAAAATATCGTCTGTCCATGCTTCTCGTTTGCGCGGACGCCAGACGTGATTGGGGACTCCACACCGCTCGCACCGGTGTCCTGCGCGCTCTAATATCGCCGTGCGTATCTGCTTCCAATTCTTCGGATAGCGGTGCTTGTTTTCAGGCTTGATCGGCATTTTATATATATCCTGTGCTGCAACCTTGGGTTTCTCCCCGCTTATGGCTCGCTCTCAGTCTCTGGGTTTATCAACTCTCTTGGCTCGCTCGAACTCAATGGGTTTCTCATCGCTGATGGCTCGCTGATAATCCATGGGTTTCTCAGCGGGATTGGCTCGCTACCGACAATTGGGTTTCTTAACGATTCTGGCTCGCTCTGAGCATCTGGGTTTCTTAACGATTCTGGCTCGCTCTGAGCATCTGGGTTTCTTAGGAATTCTGGCTCGCTCGAACAGTTTGGGTTTCTTAGGCAATATGGCTCGCTAAGACCAATTGGGTTTCTCCTGCATCATGGCTCGCTCGGATTTAATGGGTTTCTCGACGGAAATGGCTCGCTAAGGAGACCTGGGTTTCTAAGACTTCATGGCTCGCTACGTCTTTGTGGTTTTCTCTGGAACTTTGGCTCGCTAAGCTTCCATGGGTTTCTTTTCGGCTTTGGCATTATTGCCTGCCGTGAAACATCCCTAGTTTGCCTTCGCAGTAAGGCGAGGTACCTGGCAAGCCTTCGATGGCCCGCCATTCCCTATGCAGATCGGAAAGGAACTGCTTGATCATATACCGCTTCGCCATGTTGTCGCGGTGGCCTTTTGTTTTCTCGGCATGGATCGGATTGCTTTCCAGCCGATGCTTGTATCCACGATAGATCGGCGCATAAACCGGATTTGCGAGCTTGATGAACGAAGGAGCGAGCACGCCGATCAGCTTGGTTTTCAAAAATGGGTTGAACGTGATCGACTTTTTGCTAGCAATTTCTCCATCTCGATTCGTGTATTCTACATCTATGAGATGCTCTGCTTTCCTGCTTCTCCCTCTCCCATCGCCGCAGACATCGAGCCCGGCATACATCCAAAGCGAGGATGGATATTTGGCTTTGCTGATGTCGATTTCGGAGATAATAACGCCGGCCATTGCCGGTCCAATCCCTCGAACACCATCGAGGTAGGCAGTGAATATCGGATACTCCGAAAGCACGTTGCCCAAACGAACGAAATGCCTGTTTTCATCGGATTCGAGATCGACATATTGCCCGATCAGGCAGAGTTCGGTATAGGATGATATCAACTCATCTCCTCTGAACGACTTCTGTTTTGGATATGTCTTAACGCCATCCGTTATTTTCTTGTACCGTCCGCGCAAGTCGGAAAGGATTTTCTTTCCTTCCGCATCGAGTGCTTCGTCTTCTGATTCTCCAGGTTCCTGCCCGAGCTTTGCCTTGAAATTGCAAACGATACGGTTCCCCATTTGGATTCTGAGTTTCTGTAGATCGTATGCTCCACGCACCATCACGCGCAGATCGTGCCGTGCCATCTCGTTTGCCATTGCGTTCTCCTGTTTGGATTTATTTATGAAGCGTTTGGTTACTGGATTAGTTTAATTTGCGCTTCTGAAACGGGCGGCGGCTCGTCGTCGAGCGTGATCTCAGGTTCGACCGACTCGGATGATGGGAATACCATCTTGATTTCAGGTTCGGTGTTCAATTCTTCCCAAGCGTCTGGGTCGGCCATATCCTCCAACAGTCCAAGAGTGTCAGGGGTGCTTAGGCGTTGCACGATCTTGGCATCGTCCCACCAATCGGGGACGGACACCGGAACCGGACAGATAAAAGGCTTTGAGATGATGGCGATGATGGTTTTCATATGGATCTCATTCGATTACACTTAAGTTATCATCAAAAGGGGCAGGATTGCTGTCTCCAAATCCGGCGGCAGCCAGCGATTCCGGCGTTGCGGCTTTGCCTGGAGCTGGATTGAGCGGCTTTCTGGACTTGTCCATTTCCTTGATTACTTCTCCGAGTGCGACGTATATCGCGTTGTCATCGCTCCATTTCATCCTTACCTTTTCGCCAGCAAGCCATTCCTTGCGCTCTTTTGTGGATGCCAAAGATTCCAAGACAAATTCTGCTTTTCCCGTGTCGTAAGCTTCCGATTTTTGTTCGGATTTATTTGTCGACCCGGTAGGTACTAGCCTGTAATCTTGTGGCCTGCGGCGGGGAAGCTTCAGGCTGAACGTAATTGGCTCTTTCAATTCAGGGCTCCCCTTTACCCGGATTCCTGGCTCTGTCTTTACTCCAACACGAACCATTTGCACGTGGATCGTGACCTTGTGGCCGATCCACTTGTCGGTATCGCGCCCCCACATTTCCTTGAGAGCTTCGGCATTTGTCCGGTTAAGTAGCCAGCCTCGACCCGATTTTGATTCGTCGAAATAGATCACGATCCGGTCGCGTATTTTTGCTAATCCTTTTTCTCCATCGTCTTTTAGTTGCTCAACCTTTTCGAGAGCGATTCGCGATATCGTCAGCGTCGGAGACTTGTCACCAAGCTCGGCCGCGCTGATATATTGCCCTATAAATCCAAGCATCATGTCCATGTCTATACCTTCAATCCAAAATCATTGATGGATTCAGATGGGAAAGACCACGCCGGCAGCAAAAGCGGACGCCTTTCTCCGGCATAGCGCCCAGGCCAGATTCCTGATTCTTGGCACTCTTTGACCTTCGCAAGCAATTCTCCTACTTCTTCGGCTCCGGCCCACAAATCGTCTTCTGATAGCTCGAATATTGCCGTATCGTAGGGCGGATACTTCTCGACAGCGATGATAATTACTTCTTTTGGCTTCCAGCCATATGCCGACCCGATGCCGTTTGCGTAGTGCGCGAGCTGGCAATGATAGCCATAGCGTGCAGCTGACGCTCCGAACTCTCGCTCATCTATCGAACGACAAGATTTCAAATCGATCAATATTCTGTTCAATTTGCGTGAATAATCCGGCTTCGCTTTGCATCGTAATCCGGTAATAGGATCATTCCAAAACAGAGGAATTTCGATGCGCGCTCCACAAATGTCCAGAATATCGCCAGCGGCCTTTTCTACAGCTTCGGCCATCAAGACGCATTCATCGAACTCATCGCAGCCCACGATGGTAAGCCCTGGATTGTCTTCCTTGAATGACACCCATTCCTTTCCGCGCTTGAATCCTCCGTTCCAAATTGCATATCTAGCAACTACCGAAGATGGCTCCAACACAAGAGAGTGCAGGAGACGGCCAATTGCAAAATCACTGCTATCCGGCCTTCCGTTCTCCAACAAGTACCTGTAAGCCATCGGTGACTTACGCATGGCTGATAGAGTTGACCAATTGATTCCTGGAGCAGAGGAATAATCGTCCATTGTTTATCTGCCTTTGATATTTCTAGGCTGCGGAGGCGGTGGTATTTGATTGATTGTTGCCATCACAACCCTAGTGGCCATCTTTACTTGACGATCATTAATCCCAAGCGCATCTCGCATCATCTGAGCCGGTCTTTTAAATTTAAATATCATTTCAGTCTCTCCGATTGCGCGCGAAATTCGTCCACATCGGCGGCAAGCTCTATCAGCATAGCCTCTAAGCTCTTGTCTGGATGGTAATCGCCGCGCCGCCAGTAATCGATTAGCATCCCGGCGCAAACCACGACTGCGGAGCGCGCTCTTTCGTAGTCTCGCGCCGAAGATAGAATCATGCGAGAAAGCCCGCGTCCCGTCCTGATGTGATCTTGATTTAATGAAATCATCTCATTCTCCAGTTGAATTCAAGTAATCGAGATAAGAGGATATTTCCTCTTTCCAAGCCCCTTTGTTGCAGAAATTTGTAACAACAAGCTTTTCTTTCTTCTTCCCGTAATGGACATGACCTTCCTTTGAATACCAAACATCGCTTCCATTCGTCGTTACATTTCGAATTGCTCGTATCTCGTGAATCACGATAGAGCCTTCGTGCTCTTCGTAATCCACTTCTGCCTCGTGCTCGACACCATCGATTTCCATGGTTCCTTTGTCGTATATCAGCATAGCTGATCCTCTTTCAGACCTAGCTTCTTCGTCATCGCGAACCACGCCGCGCACCATTCCGCCGCCGTCTTTTGATCGGCAGCCGCGCGCTTGATGATTTCCTGCCGAGCCGCCTCGCGCTGAGCCGCTTTCCACTCGAATTCGTTCATGTTCGTCTCCTAAAAAGCCCCCGGACCATGACCGGGGGAGTAACCACCGCAGGGAGGATTGGCCCGGCGCTGGCTCATGGAGGCGAGCGACTTGCGTCGGGTTGACCAAATAATATTTGGGTTAATGGGCGATGTCAACAGTTGACCAAAATATTTTTGGTGGGTAAACTTACGGCATGGAAACAGTGAGATCGGTACTGGAATCGGCTGGCGGCTTCGTGGCCGTCGCAAAGGGGATCGGCGCTAAAAGCGACGAGACGGTTCGGATGTGGGCGGTAAAAAACAGAGTCCCAGCTAGATGGATCTCTAAAGTTTCTGATTTTACAGGAAAATCAAAGGAATGGTTTTGGGAATTATACGAAGATGAGTGGAGTTGATTATCCATGTTGATAATCCAATCTGAATTACGAGTCGGCGACCGCGTTGCAAAGCGTACCGGCGACTATCATGCGGATGGCGAAATCCTGGCAGTATTCGCCAAACGCGACGGAACACCGCGCATCGTCGTTGAATTCGACGTGCCGCGCGGGCTGTGTTTCGTCATGCGTCCAGATCAAGTTAGCATTACCCATCAACCGGGCGGGGCGGGGTCAATTCCTCGGGGGTCGATACCGACGATCACGTCTAGCCCGACCCTTTTAGACGAATCGCTCCCTCCTATCCCTGGAATCTACTCTCTTGCGATCTCGGATATTGGGAGAGAAGACGATGATCGGCTAGAGCGCAGGGCGCTTGCCCTGGAACTCGATATTGCTGGATGTTTGGATGCTAGGTTGCCATGACTACAAAAATTAAATACAAAATATGCGCTAGACATCCAGATAGCGAGATACTTTGTGTCGAAATTTTAAGAGAAACGGATAAATTTATTTTCATTAAAGCAAACCCAAGTTATTGTGAAAAAGGAGAAAGAAGTGTAAAGAAAGAAGGATACGACGAATACCATGATACATGGGAATCAGCTCATAATGCTTTGATGAAATATTCCGGCATAAAGCTTGAATCAGCAATCAAAGATTTAGACAGAGCTAAATCTATACACGACAGAATAAAAGGGATGAAAAATGACGGAGCTAGATAACAAAGAAGTCAAGCTCGCGGCGAAGATGCGAGCGATTGCTGATGCCGATGGTCTTTCCGTCAATCATCCTTTACGTAGCAGAGCTGCGGCATTAGACGCATGCGCGGCTTTGGCCTTCGTGCCCGGCGGCGCTCCTCCAGGCGCACATCAAGCGTATCGACACGCAATGGCCGAAGCGCGTGCCATGTTGCGCGCTTACAAGTGTAGAGCGCGATGATCGCTGCCATCTTGATCGTCTCTGGCTGCTGGCTCATCGCGGCATTATTAGCCGGGATGATCGCAACCGCTTGGCTGTGGTGGTGGAACAATTGAAACCAAAACTGAGCAATGCGCCCTGGGAAGATTGGGAACTCGCTATCCTAGATAAAGCGGTTAAGGCCCAAACGCCATGGCGAGAAGTGGCCGAAAAGCTGCCGAGGCGGACGCCAATAGCGTGCGCAATTAAAGCCAAAAACAGACACAATAAAGGGCGGCTTAATGTTTGGAGCGAACAAGAAGATGCCGTGATCGCCAAATATTATCCGGCCCTCGGTTGGAAAGGCGTAGCGCGGAATTGGCCGAAAGGACTAGCGGAAAGATCGGTTGGCGCGATCCATCAACGAGCCGTTCGCCTCGGGATCGTACAGAAGAACGAGAACAATCCGGCTTTGGATCGCGCGCTGCGAGAATGCTATTCGGACGGGAAGATGTTTCCGGTCCAGCGCGTGGCTAAGCTCCTCAATATCCCGCCGAAGAAAGCGCAATACCGGGCGCGCTGTCTCGGCCTTTCAGTTCGACCGCATCCCGTCAAAAAGTGGACCGAATTCGAGGTCGCGATGCTGGAAAAGCATCCCGAGTTATCGGCTATTAGCATGTCCAAGAAGCTCGGGAAGGCTGGATATAAAAGAACGGTAACTGCGGTCGTCCAATTTAGAGAAAGGCATGGCCTGAACGGAATCGGAGATTGGATGAGCCCGTCAGAAGTCGGGAAATTGCTCGGCGGTTTCAACGACTCGGCCGTTGCTAACTGGATCAAGAATGGATTGCTCAAAGCGAGAATGAGGGGATACGCAGGCGATAGAGATCATTATCTAATCTCTCAGGAATCGCTGCGCAATTTCGTTCTCGCCAATCCGAACAAGCTTCGCCAGCACTGGGCGCTCATCGATCCGGTATGGCTCATCGGCGGCTTGATTGCGCCAGAAGCAGGCAATATACGCACGAATAAGCAGCTCGCATGAATACGAGCCCACACCCCGCACACTCGCGCCATCCCTTCTTCTCGGGATGCTCCGTCGGTCACTGCGGCGCTCGCCGGTCGATCCGTCATGACCGGGCATCCGATAAATCGGATGCGAAAAATGACGGACTCCATGTTCATCCTCCTGTTATGACCGAGCCCGGCGGTATATCCGGGCGCTTATTTGGATGATTCCAGGATGAGCGCAAGAGATAACTCGATTTCTACTTATAGAGTACCTGTTTTAGATAAATGCCAAATTTGCAACGGACCTACTGTGGCCGTTCATTATAGGATGACTCCGCCGATTAAAGGCTGGATTCGATGCAATGCTCACGGGTTCGTTCGAGACGTAACCGACAGAGAGCACACAAAATTTCTGGAATCAGCGAAAGACAAGAGCAATCCTAACCAATGACCACATCCATGACCATCGACGAATCCATTAACCGTCTCCTGACTTGCGCCAGCGATGTGCATTGCCCGAGAGAGGAAGCGTGTTTCGAAGTAGCAAAGTTCGCAAAATCGATCAGATCTATTAAATCGTCTAGTCCTGAAGAGGAGAAGGATGCGGACGAAGTTGAAAACTACGCGCCGGATTGGAGCGCTTCATAATGACTTTCGGCCTGCGCGGAGACAAGGTTCTGGCGAAAGGCCGGCTAAAAGTCGGCGTCATGAATGATATGGAAAGTCGATATGCTAAGCATCTCGAATCGAGAAAGATCGATGGCGAGATTGCGTGGTACAAGTTTGAGGGGGTCAAACTAAGGCTAGCTGACAACACGTTTTACACGCCAGATTTTGCCGTGATGCTAATAGATGGGACGATTGAGCTGCATGAGACAAAAGGGCATTGGACCGACGATGCGCGCGTGAAGATCAAGGTAGCTGCCGATATGTATCCATTTCGGTTTATTGCTTTGAAAAATAGATCTAAGAGAGAAGGAGGAGGATGGATTGATGAGAATTTTTGATGACAAGTGAAAAACAAGACGAATTTCTATCTATCGTGAGAGAGACAGAATAAAGCGGCCAACCAAGGCATCCGTTGTTTTTGAAAGGGGATTTGATTCCAATTCCTTATGTTTAAGGGATAAATCTTTAGACTGCCGCACTAGATTGAACATCATCCAAAGGAAACTAAATTTTGGCTCCTGATATTGCCAATCGAGAAGCGTGAAGAAAATGAAAAGCTGCAAAACGTGTAAATTTTTGTCCGTCCCGTTAGACAAGCGCGGGCGAATTGTCGTTGACAGCAAACGAACGTACCGATGCGATTTTCAAATACCGATTCCGCCGCTTCCCGATAGCGTAACTAAATCGGATTTTTTTAGATGGCATTTCCACCGGGACTACATGACTGGGGACAAAGGGACCGAATGTCCGACGTGGGAAGAGCGGGTACGGGTGGATGAAAATCCGCTTGCCATGCGCCAATGATAAAGCGTATGATCTTCACATCGCCGCAAAATCGGCGAACGGGTTCCGCCAAGACCCGAAAGACGAGGGCGCACGAGCGCCAATCTGGAAACGGATGCGCTTTTTTTATGCCTATCACATCGATGATGGGCGCATGGGGATGTCTCGCGACATGCTGGCTTCCCGAGTCTCCAGTTCTTGGCGGACCCTATGCGCCCGTCGCCATATCGCGGCGGCTCTAAGATGAATTAGGAGCTTGCCATGACTAACTATCAGCAATTTATCGATTCAAAACTGGCTCTATCCGATCTCGTTGGATTCGATCCTTCAGATTTTCCAGATTTGTTTGACTTCCAATCGTCAATTGTCGATTGGGCGTGCCGCAGAGGCCGAGCGGCAATTTTCGCGGATACCGGACTCGGGAAAACAGCGATGCAACTGGCCTGGGCTGACCAGGTCGTCAAGCATACCGGTAATCCAGTTCTAATTTTGGCACCTCTTTGCGTGGCGCAACAAACCGTGCGCGAAGCCGAGCGCATGCAAATTGATGGCGTCCGGTATGCTAGGACAAAAGCGCTCGTTATTGGAAGTCGGATCGTCGTAACTAATTATGAGATGATGGACCATTTCGACCCATCCTATTTTTCTGGGATAGTACTCGATGAGTCGTCTATTCTGAAGTCCCTAGATGGGAAAATGCGAACCGCCATCATTTCTCGTTTTTCGAATACGCCCTACCGACTCTCCTGCACGGCCACTCCCTCTCCAAACGATTATATGGAGCTAGGTAACCAAGCAGAATTCATAGGAGTCATGAGCCGAGTGGAAATGCTCGCCCAGTTTTTCACTCACGACGGCGGAGATACCTCTAAATGGATACTGAAAGGGCACGGTAAAGTAAGGTTTTGGGAATGGCTGGCTACTTGGGCGGTTTGTATTCGTTCTCCAAGCGATCTTGGATTTGATGGGTCTCGTTACGAGCTTCCGCCAATCAGCTTTACCCAACATACCGTCGATGTCCAATTCGTTAAGGAAGGTCAGCTTTTCGGTTCCGTTGCCCAAACTCTGAGCGAACGCAGAGAAGCAAAAAGATCGAGCATAAAAGAAAGAGTTGAGAGAGTTTCGGCTCTAGTAAATTCAGATTCTGACTATTGGATCGTATGGTGTCACCTAAACGACGAATCCTCTGCATTGACGAAGTCTATTCCAGGCGCCGTTGAAGTAACAGGATCGATGGATCAAAAAGAAAAAGAAGATCGCATAATGGCGTTTTCTAGAGGAGAAACGCGCGTCATCGTCAGTAAGCCATCGATCATGGGATGGGGGCTTAATTTGCAACATTGCGCTAGGATGTGCTTTGTTGGCCTTGATGATTCATATGAATCCTATTACCAGTCGATAAGGAGATGCTATCGATTCGGTCAGAAAAGGCCGGTTGAAGTGCATCTAGTTAGCGGCGAAGGAGAAGGAGAAATCCTTAAAAACATAAAAAGGAAGGAGGCTCAAGCAAAAGAAATTGCGAGCAGGATGCTAGAGCACATGCGCGAGTTTTCGCAGAAGGAAATACTCGGAATGTCTAGAGAAACGAACGATTACACAAGAAAATTAGAGTCGGGTGATGGCTGGAAACTCCATCTTGGTGATTGCGTAGAAGTCGTAAAAGAAATCGATTCTGACTCGATAGATTATACGATATTTTCTCCTCCTTTCGCTTCGCTTTACACCTATTCCAACTCGCCGCGCGACATGGGGAATTGTCGCGATCATTCAGAATTTTACCGTCATTTTGAATTCTTGATTGGAGACCTGTTCAGGATAACAAAGCCTGGGCGTCTTTGCAGCTTCCATTGCATGAATATCCCATCAACCATCACGAGAGATGGCGTTATCGGAATCATCGATTTTCGCGGAGAGTTGATCAGACTTTTCGTAAAGCATGGATGGATATTCCATTCTGAGGTCGTTATATGGAAAGACCCAGTAACGGCCATGCAGAGAACAAAGGCAATCGGTCTTCTTTACAAACAACTCAAGAAGGATTCATGCTTGAGCCGGCAAGGAATCCCTGATTACCTAATCACGATGAGAAAGCCAGGGGAAAATCTTGAGCGAGTCACAAAGACAGAATCTGATTTCCCGGTTTCGGTATGGCAAAGATACGCCAGTCCGGTATGGATGGACATAAATCCGAATAAGACTCTGCAATTCAAATCTGCTAGAGAGAACGACGACGAACGCCACATTTGCCCTCTACAGCTAGAAGTAATCGAGCGCGGCATAGAACTATGGAGCAACCGAGGCGACACCGTTCTAAGCCCTTTCGCCGGGATAGGGAGCGAAGGGTATGTCGCCGTGCAGATGGGAAGAAAATTCGTCGGGGCAGAACTAAAGAGAAGCTATTTCGAAGTGGCTTGCCGAAATCTCGAAAATGCCGTTTTCAAGCAAGTTGGACTCTTTGAAGAAAGAGAGGATGATTGACGTGGACAAAATCATGACGCTAAAGGTTCTTCGCGATGAAGTAGGTTGCTTTAACAGTAATCGAGATTGGGATAAATTCCATACGCTACGCAATCTCGCTGAATCAATCGTGATCGAAGCGAGCGAATTGATGAAAGAGTTCCAATGGGACAATCAATTCGGAAATCCTCTCGACACCATTTCCGTAAAAGATGAACTTGCGGACGTGATGATTTACTGCATCTCGATGGCGAATCGAATGGATATCGACATAACGGATGCAATCATCGAAAAGATGAAGAAGAACGCCGATAAGTATCCGCTTCCAATCATAGCTTGCAAGCCATCTGGCCAAAGCGTATGATCCTCTCCAGGCACTTAGCAATGCCTTACTGTACGGCTCCCCGCACCGTGACGCGGTATTTTTTTGCCATATCATCTGATTTTCCTCTACGGGGGACTGGTCTGACCGCAAGGCTGACCGGCCGATTACAGTTTAGGCTGCTAAGGTCCCCCCACCCCATTCTATCGAATGGAATTCTCGGCTACCGGGAATTGAGATGACACATCAAGAGCTTGCCCTGCTTGCGCTTTGGAACTGGTTCCGCAACAATCCGAGCGCCACGTTCGAAGATTTTCATGCCGTTTTCAGGCGCGCCAAGGCCGCAATCAAGCGAAACCATGTTGGAGGGCTGTCATGACTCCACTAGAAAAAGCTAGGGCAGCAACCGCCGCGCTACGCGAGGCCGGAATCGATCCGATTCGGCTAGATCCCATCGAAAAAACCCGCGCAAATCAAACCAGTTTGCGTTTAGCCATCAACGGGAAATACTGGGATTGCATCGGAGCTGGGGCCGATCCAAACCCGAGATCATCAATCATGGGATATGCGATCATGGATTGCACGCTGCATCCGGTACGGCCATATCAAGGGAAAACAGAATCAGAGGTGCGCAATGAACTCTGACATACGGCTATCGATAGGTTGGAATAGGCATCCCAAGGTAGTGAAACTAAAGAAAAAACTTGGGTCAGATGGCGTTCTTGGCCTGGTTAATCTTTGGACGTTTACCGGAGAGCATAGGCCGGAAGGGATTTTGTACGGCATGGACGACGACGACATTGCAATCGCGGCCGATTATCCAGGCGATTCTTCGGCGTTCGTTGCCGTCCTGATCGATTTGCGGCTGGTGGATCGGGTCGGAAACGATTTGGCGATCCACGACTGGCGCGAAAACAACCCGTGGGCATTCGGCCATTCTGCCCGTAGCGAAAAAGCTAAAAAAGCCGTTCAGGCTCGATGGGATCGAAGGAACAACGTCAATCCAGACCCAGAAAACGGCGGGAAAAATACTATGAGTATGGAATATCATACTACGAGTATCGAAAAAACGGCCTGTAGTAATACTCCATCTCCATCTCCATCTCCATCTCCATCTCCATCTCCAAAAGAAGTAAAAGATACATCCACTATCGTGGATGTTCGTCCACTCGCCACGGCGAGCGTACCCGTCTCCCGGCCAGTTCTTCGATCCGTAAAACCGCCATGCCCGTTCGAAGCAATCCGCGACCTGTACCACGAAGCTTTGCCAGAACTGCGGCAATGCCGAGCGATGACCGAATCGCGCAAGGGACACATCCGTCAGAGGTGGCACGACTGGCCTGGTCCCGACCTGGAGCGATGGCGCAAGTACTTCGCCTATGTCCGGGAAAGCGATTTCCTGATGGGCCGAAAAGGCGGCCGCGATGGTAGGCCGCCGTTCGACTGCGATTTGGAATGGCTGACGAAACCCAATAACAGCGCAAAGGTTCGTGAAGGCAAATACCACGAGATAGCGAGCCATGGCTGAACCTGCATTACCTGCGCTGGCGAGCATGGAGGCCGAAATGGCCGTGATCGGCGGCCTGCTTACATCGCCTGTCGAGTTCGATGAAGTTGCTGCAATCGTCTCGCATGATGACTTCTCGACCGAACTGCATCGCCGAATTTTCGGCGCTATGACGTCGATGGATGCGGCTAAGCAGCCCATTGACGTGCTGACTATTGCCGAATGGATGGAAGCGCAAGGCACGCTGCGCGACGGCGACTGGGCCTACATCGCGACGGCGCAACGGAATACTCCGAGCGCGGCTAACGTGCTGGCCTACGCTCGCATCGTGCGGGACCGGTCGCGGCGGCGAGAGCTGGTGCGACTGGGGACCGAGTTGCAGCAATGGGCATTTCGGGAAGACGCCGAATCGGCGCTGGCGAAGCTGAAGGCCGCGATGGATGCCGTAGCCGAGAGCGCGGGGACGGAATCGGGTCTGGTGCCGATAAAGGCGCTGCTGTCCGGCGTGATCGAGGAAATCGATAGGCGATTCGAGGGCATAGCGCCGAAAGGAGCCAAGACCGGACTCGCTGATTTCGACGCGATGATTGGCGGGCTGAAGCCCGGCCTGCTGTACCTGATCGCCGGTCGTCCAGCAATGGGGAAGAGCGTATTTGGCCTGCAAATCGCCGAGCGCGTCGTGTCTGCGGGCGGAACGGCGGCCTATTTCACGGCCGAAATGCCGAACGCGGAACAGGTTGAGCGGCTGGTAGCGAGCGTCGGGCGCATCGATCTGGGCGCGCTGCAAGCAGGAAATCTGGACGATGAACGCTGGGGGAGAATGATGTCCGCAGTAACGAAATTGTCCGAGGCGCGGCTTTGGTTCGACGAAACTGGATCGCCGCTCCTGTCCGACATCTTGGCTAAAGCGCGAAGGCTGAAACGGCGAGAGGGATCGATATCGCTGGTGGTGGTAGACCACGCTGGGCTGGTGGAGGCTGGAGGAGAAAACCGACAGCAATCGCAATCCGTAGTGGCTAGGGCGCTCAAGGGGTTGGCGAAAGAGTTGTCTTGTCCGGTGGTTGCGCTAGTGCAGCTATCGAGAAGGCTGGAGGAGCGCGGAGACAAACGCCCGCTTTTATCCGATTTGCGGGACAGCGGAGAATGGGAGCAATCGGCAGACGTGGCGGCGATGCTTTACCGCGACGAGGTATACAGCCATGAAAGCCCGGATAAGGGCTGCGCCGAATTGCTTGTGCGCAAGCATCGCGGCGGCACTCTTGGAGTTATCCCGCTGCTGTTTTCAGGCCAATACGCTAGATTTGAATCTTTGGCTGGTGGATTACCCTCCAGCAATGCGCCTAGAGAACAAAAACGCCAATCCCGAGGAGTAGACTGGTGAACGACATGCCCCGCGAAGAATGGCTATCATCATTGAATGCTGGAGACAGAGCTTATTTGGCAGAAGGATTCCCTAGGCCAATTGTATCTGATGCGGCTATCTATAAAATCGGAAAAGGAAAAATCTGGATTAGAAAAAAAGATGACCCGCGCGATTATTGGGTTGATAGGAAAACCGGAGACAACGAATTTTTCCTATTGGGGTTTAAAATTTTCCCTAATGAAAGACTAGCCAATGAACAGAAATGAATGGCTCTCAAACCTAAAGTTTGGCGATCCGGTCTTGCTGCGCACGCAGCTACGGACTTACGATGCCGTAGTGGATCGGGACGATGGCGAACGGCTGTGGATTATGTTCGAGCTGAACGACACGCTGAGCTCAGCGGTTTGGGTGTCGCCGAAGACCGGCGCGAACGCGATCACGAAGGTTTCGATCCATCCTCTCCCGGCGCTCGATGCGCAGGACGCTCATGAATGCGTCAAAACTGGCGAATTCGGCGCGCTACGGGACGACCCGCCACCCTACCATTAATTCTCATTTTAAATTCGTAAACTCTGTCAGGAGCCTTAAGAAAATGAGCTTAGAATCGATTTCTGGAGATGGGTTGACGCCTCTGGAGAAGGCCCAGGCCGTCATGGCGGCAAAGCGAGCCGCTGGCATAAAAATTGTCGTGCTAGATCCCATCGCCAAGGCGAGAGCCAACCCTAGGTCGCTTAGGCTGGCGATCAACGGAAAATGTTGGGATTGCATCGGCGCTGGAGCCGACTCGAATCCGAGAGGAGCCATCCGCGACTGCACTATCCGAGATTGCACGCTTTGGCCTGTCCGACCCTATCGGAATTCGGATGACGACGACGAAGACGCCGCATGACCGAAAAATCCTGTTCCGAGTGCCGCCACTACCGACGCGAGCTAACAGGTTTTACCAGACAGATTCGGCAATCATCGAAAACTAGGATAACGAATGGATAGAGATAATATATTAATCGATAATATCGTCGAAGCAGTCAGAGAAAAGCTAAGAATCAGGTCTAATATTGGAATAGATAAATATGGGAAAACTCTTGATAGAGATGATTTATCTAGACTGGATTGGCTGCGACATGCACAAGAAGAAGCTCTCGATTTCGCTTTATACATCGAGAAACTAATCGTATTAGAAAGAATTGAAGAGGACGACTGTAAATGACGCTGAAAGTAAAGCTGCTGACATCTACCGCGAAAGCGCCGACGAAAGCGACGGACGGAAGCGCAGGATTCGACTTATATGCAGATGAGGATTGCTCGCTGGATGCAATTTATGAAGGGGCAAGGAAGACTGTATCTACCGGAATATCTGTCGCCATCGATCCAGATAAGGTCGGGCTGATTTGGCCGCGTTCCGGTTTGGCCGCAAAGCACGGAATCGATACTGGAGCCGGCGTGATCGATTCGGACTATCGCGGAGAAGTTAAGGTGTTATTATTTAACCACGGCCACGTTCCATTCGATATTCGTCGCGGAGATAGGATCGCTCAACTGCTGATCGTCCCAGCATACGGGCAATCGGTCGAGATCGTGGATGAACTAGACGATACCGAGCGCGGTGGGAACGGGTTTGGAAGCAGTGGGAATTGAAGCATGAGCGACTACAAGCAACTTCTCGATTTTATCGCAAAGCACGAGAGCAACGGCGACTACAACGTGGTTTGGGGACGGATCAAGAAAGAGGATCGTCCCGCCAAGCCGCTCACCGAAATGACCATCGGCGAGGTGTTGGCGTGGCAAGACAAGATCGATCCGCACTACCCGAGTGAGGCGGCCGGACGATATCAGATTCTTGAGGACACGTTGCGCGGGCTATACGAGTTCGTTGGCCTTTATCCAGATGACCTATTCAACGAAGAAAACCAAGATGAACTGGCTATAGGATTGCTGCGCCGGCGCGGGCTGTTTGATTATCTCGATGGCCGCATTACCGCAGAAAAGTTCGCGAACGGCATCGCGAAAGAGTGGGCGTCTTTGCCGTGCGTGAGCGGGCCTAAAAAGGGCCGCAGCTACTACGGAGGAGACGGGCTCAATCGGGCGTTGGCCGATGTGGAGCCGTTTCTTGCAGCGGTTAGGTCGGTAAAATCAGGAGAGTCTAAATGACATGGGGCGGATGGCTGAAGCCGAAAGACGCTCGGGGCCGCGAAAGCCGGACGCTGGCGTTCGTTGGCTTGACATGGATGCTGTTGTGCGCGCGATTTGCAATGGGCGGATTCAGCATAGGGTTCGGTCCGATCCATTTCGAGGTAGGATCAACGCCGATGGTTGATTTTGGGGCCGCCGTTGCGGCGGTGCTCGCGATTTGGGTAGGGCGCGAATGGGTCGATACCAAGCGTAAGGAGCAGTGAGATGTTTGACACGATCATCGGTTGGATAGTGGCTGCCGGAGCTGCGGCTCTTGCGCTATGGGGCGTGCGCTGGAAACTAAAAGCAGGAAAGGCGCAAAGCCAGATTGATAGCTATCAAGACTCATCTACGAAATGGCAGCAAGAAGCGGCCAAACGAGTAGAAGCGGTAAAGCGCCAGGCTGAAGGGAAAGCGCCCGTCGATCCTAAGAACCGGAAGGATTTTGAATGATGGTCGGCGGCCCCGTATTCGGTCCCCAGCCGCGACTCAAGCAAGCGGCGTTTATCCTGATCCCTATTGCTGTTGGGGCGTTGCTGGTCTGGCTGCTGGCAGGCTGCACGACGCATAGCTACCTGTACCAGCCAGTGCCGGCGTATCTGATTCCTGGCAAGCCAGATTTCCCAAAGATCAAGTCGTCTGAATTGGCCTGCTTGTCCGATGACGCTTACGAGAGGCTTGCGAACCGGGATCGGATCAGACAGCAGTACGAGGATGAGTTGCGGGCTTTGTTGGAGACTCACTGATGGACATTCAAATAGAAGAGGCGCAAGTTGTCTGGTGGGTGATCGGCGGGTGTGCCAGCACGGTAGCGATCATGGTTTCAAGCATGTGGGCCATGCTCAACAAGCTGCGAGAAGATGTGGCAAGGCAAATAGGAGAGGCCAACGAGCATATCGAAAACCACATGCGAGTGGAGGAGGAGCGTTGGTCCGAAATCTATCGCGAGTTCAGCGAGATTAGGCGCATGTTCGTGACTCGCGAAGTTCTTGAGCTTCGCCTTGGCGCTTTAGAATCGAATATCCAACTCATCCGCAAAGTGCTAGACACGAGAACGGCTCAGCGTAGGACTGGGGCAGACGAAAACAGCGAGCGACCATCGTGATCGAGATCGAATTGAGCGCTGACTTGCGACCGTTGCTTAATCGATTGCAAAACGTGCAGCGGCAAATCCCGTTCGTGATCGCGTCGTCTCTCACCAAGACGGCGGTAAAGGTCAAGCCGGAAATCAGGAAAGAGATGCAGCAGGTTTTCGACAGGCCGAAACCTTACACGCTTAATTCGATCTTCGTGCAGCCGGCGAAAAAGAAAGACGAAACCCCTACCGCAAGGGTGTGGCTGAAAGACGATTTGGAGTCGGCGCTATCGACTAGACAATTCACGGGCGCTGGCTTGGCGGCCGAATACCTTTGGCCGCAGATCGGAGGAGGAAGCCGTAATGCCAAACGATTCGAGATCAGGCTAAGGAATGCCGGTCTGCTGCCCCCAGGATGGTTCGTTGTCCCCGCAAAGGGGGCAAAGCTGGATCGGTACGGAGACCTGGACCTCGGCCAATTGGTGGCCGTGCTCGCGAAGCTCGGCACGATCCGAGAGGCTACGGATTATGGCAGGCGCAAGAGAAATACCAAGTTCGCGAACGCCCAGTATTTCGTGTCGAGAGGAGAGCGTTTGCATCGCGGAGTATGGCAACGATTGGATGGCAGGAAGTTGATTCCGGTCTATCTATTCGTCGATAAAGTCAGCTATCGGCGCATCTTCGAGTTTGATCGAGTGGCTAGAGAGGCGGCGTTGCGTATCTTGCCGGAAGAGTTTGAGGCAGCGATTGATGCGGCGCTGCGGATCGCGGAATGAAAGACAGAATGGATATGGTTTATTCCGGGGTCCCTGTAGATAAATTGGCAAACGCGAGTTTTTCGCGC
>WBZO01002334.1_pt1 | contig 24737 bp, 12 predicted proteins | sample 5204261 | NCBI WGS metagenome assembly WBZO01 (sample SAMN12412400, study PRJNA552823) | activated sludge metagenome | isolation source: activated sludge from anammox sidestream of wastewater treatment plant... | place: USA: North Carolina | collected 2017-09
GCCTCGGCAGCCTGCGCGCAGGTCGCGCTCCTGCGGGGCCGAGAGGTCTTCGACTGGCTCGGGGTAGATCCACCGTTCGTATTGACTTGCGACGGGGTCCACTGTGGCGTTGTCCGTCATGGCGCCGGTTTTTCCTTGCTCGGAGAATCCGTCGCGAGTAGAGCGGCGGTGCGTGAAAGTAACGGGCTAGTCGGGTCGTCGTTCTTTGCAGGTTTCAGGGTATGCGAAGCCGGAGTGCACGGTCAACTCCCGCCCCTCGCGGCGGACGGAGCGGGCGAGGAGGCGTACGCCGAGGCCCGGCTAATTGAGCCGGCATCCGGTGGCGGTGTAGGTGCCGGACTGCACCTGGGTGGCGCTGATATTCTGCGTCCAGGTGCCGGTCACGGTGAGGCTGTTGAAATCGATGTTGCCGACGAAGTTCTTGACGTCGCCCGCGGTGACGTCCATCGAGCGGATCGCCGCGTTTTCCTGCCCGATGACGCGGCCGTTGAAGTTGGTGAGCTGGTCGATGGTCGGTTTGTAGATCTCGCCGTTGATGCTGTTGAGGTCGCCGGCGGAATCGCGCAGGACGCCGAAGGATACGATGCCGTCGTCGTCGCCGCTGAAGGTGCCGGTGAACAGGTAGATGGGGGTCTGGGAGACGTTGATGCGGACGCCGGTGAAGGTGCCCTGCTGGCTGGTGCTGCTGTTCTGCCAGTTGCCGTCGATCTGGTCCAGGTTCGTGAACTGGAAGGTGAATTCGTCGGCCTCCGGCGTCCGGCCGGTGACCGAAATGCCGCCGAGATTCTGCCCGTCGAATCTGAGCGGTATCGTGCCGGCGATCGGGGTCACGACGGTGCCTCCGTTGCGAAAGATGTGCCCGGACAGGTTGCCGCTCCTGCCGTTGACCAGAAAGCCGAAACGCCCGATCACCCCGCTGGTGTCCTGGTAGGTCCCGCCGAAGCCGCCCGAGTAACTGCACAGCAGCGTGGCGTCCAGGTGTGTCTTCGCGGTGACGGCGTCGGGCAGTACGGGCGTCCGCTCGTCGACGCTGGCGACGTCGGACATGATGTCGGTCATCTCGGCGTCGAAGTCGGCGGCGAGGAAGTTCACCTGCGGCCAGTTCTGGGCCACGGTGCGCACCGCCTCCGAGATGACGATCCCGTCGTCGGGGTTCCCGTTGTTGTCGAGCATCTGCAGGAAGCGCGCGATGTTCTGCACCTGGGTATTGGACGTATTGCTGCCGTTCGCGATCAGATGGACGGGGGTGAGGAGCGCCTGTCCCGCCGTCGTGCCGAGGGTGACGCCGCCGAGGAAAAAGGTGATCCCGGCGTCGGTTTCATAGGTGAATTCCCCCGTCAGGGTGAGATTGTCCTCGAACGGGGTCACGCCGGTGGTCTCGCCCGAGCGGTACTCCAGCCCGGCGACGTTGCTGTCGCGGAACAGCCCCTTGCCCGTGGTGGGGCCCTGTCCTCCGGGGGTGACGTTGCCGAGATTACTGACGGCGCCCCCGCAGGCGCTCAACCCGAGGCAAGCGAGCAGCGCGGCGGGCAGGTGGCGCTTGAGATCGGAGTATCCGCGTTTCACGATAGGCCCCCCCGCGGCGCCGGATCCGGCAGGATTTTCATGAAAATCAGACTGTATTCGCATGGATTTAGTTCCCCGGAGGCCTGCGGTCAGAAATTCAGGGCTGCGCCCGCGGTAACGGAGATGTTTCTGTAGTCGCCCAGCGACGAGCTCTGGATGCCGACCGCTGTACCGACGTCCTCGGGCGACAGGATGAACCCCGTCGGTAGATTCGACTCATTGAGCTGCCAGGCCAGATTGGCGTACAGACGCAGATTCGAGCTGATGAAATAGGTCGTCCCGCCGGAGAGATAGTGGGTGAGATTTTTCCGGAATTTGGTGAACAGCGTGGCGGAGTCCGGATTCACGTAATCGGCCAGCGAAATGGTGTATCCCCCGTTGACGCTCAGCCCGCCGGCGAGGACCTTGCTCAACTGGAGCGCGAGCGCATGGCTGTTGTACGCGAGGTCCGATCCGAGATTCTCCAGGTTTTCGTTGCTGGTCAGGGTGTAGCCGCCGGACCATCTCCAGCCGTTGCCCAGCGTCTGGTTGAGCGTCGCGCCGAAGGTGAGATTGGTCGCGTCGAGTATGGGCGAACTCGCCGATTTGAACTGGCGCGCGCCGAAGGTCAGGCGCCAGCTCCCGGGGGCCTCTTGCCGCATGGCGTCCGTGGCCAGCCACGGGATCAGCGCGGGGAGCCTGATGTTACCGGCGACGTCGCTGTTGAAGCTGTATGAATCATTGATCTTGTTCTGCGTCGCGAGCGCCTCCAGCGAGCTGGCGGTGAACGAGGCGGAGAAGTCGAGATCCCTCCAGGAAAAGGTGAAGTACGGCGTCAGGCTGGTGTTGAACAGGTCGAACTGGGCGTTGTAATAGGTGGAGTACGACGGGCTGTAGACCAGTCCCAGATAGATCGGTTTCAGGTAGAGCTTGTGGCGGTAATTGATACTGCCGCTCAGATCGGTGCGATATTCCGGCTGAGGGTCGTCGCGGGTCAGGTTATTGTTCGAGCTGTAACTGGTCGAGTAGTTGATGGTGTAGGAGAGACCGTTGATGCGGTTCTCCAGCGCCTTTACCCGGGTCGCCGCGCTTTCGCGCAGGCTTTCCGACGGAGAAAGCCGCATCACCGTACGATATTCGGTCAGGGCGTCTTCCTCGCGGTTGCTTTGTTCATAGCTCAGGCCCAGGTTCAAATGGGCGGCGGAGTGATTCGGGGCCAGACGGATCACCTCCTCGTACTGGCGCGAGGCCTTCTCGGGCTGTTCCTTGTCGCTGTAGATGATCGCGAGATAGAAGTGCGCCATGAGGTCGTCGGGGTTTTTCTCGAGGATCTGCTTGAACGCGGCTTCGGCTTCCTTCGAGCTGCCTGCGTTGAAAGAGATCTTGGCGGATACCAGGGCGAGCTTGTCCTCGATGCCGGTCCGTTCTTCCGCTCCCAGTTCCTTCTCCAACAGGCTTTTATACAGATCCCGCGCCTTGTCCAGGGCGCCGCTCTCGTCATACATGCCGGCCAGCGTCTCCTGGGCGAGCAGGTTGTCGGGGCTGATGCGCGCGATGTTCTCGAACGCCTCTATGGCCTGTTCCCTGCGGTTCAGCTGCAGGCTCAGCAGGGCGAGCTGCGACCAGGCCCGCAGATCATCCGGCGTGTTCGTCAACTGATCGCGCCAGTCCTTGATCAATTCGTCCTGGGCCGCGGACTTGATCTCCGCGCCCCCTTCGCCCTTGTAGAGGTTCGTGAGCAACTGATCGACCTGTCCCGCGAGCGGCGTGCCGCGGCCGCGGATCTTGATTTCCTCGAACTCCCGCGCCGCGTCTTGCGGTTGCTTCATTTCGAGGTACAGGGCGGCCAGTCTGAGCCTCGCGTCGAGGTCGGAAGGGTCTTCCCGCAGCATGCCGAGCAGGATCTCTTCGGACTTGCCGTTTTCCTTCATGCCGCGATAGGCCGTGGCGAGATTGAGGCGCGTCGCGCGGTCTTCGGGCGCCAGTTTCAGCTGTTCTTCGAACAGGTCCTTCGCCTCGGCGAAGGACTCGCTCTGCAGGGCCAGGTGGCCCTTGAGCTTGAGCAGGCCGACCGAGATCTGGCGGGCCTGCGGGGAGCCCGCCGGCGCGAGCGCCAGCGCCTGCTCATAGCGCTCTATGGCCTGCGGGTAGTCGTTCGCGCCGGCATAGACATCGGCCGAGACCACGTAGGGCAGGGTTTCGCGCGGCTTCGCGGCGATGACTTTCGCCAGTATGGCCTGCGCGTCGGCGGTATGATCCGTTGCCGTCAGCGCCGTGATCGCCTGGCCGAAGGCATCGGCGTCGTCGGGGGAATCGGTCAATACGCCCGTGATGATGTTCAGCGCCTGTTCCGTTTCGCCCTCGCTCAGGTGGCGCAGCCCGGTCAGCAGGCGGAGGCGCTTCCTGGCCTCGGTCGCCTCGCGGGTGTTCGGCGCGCCGTCGATGACCTTCTGATAGTTCTCCATCGCATCGCCCATCAGGCCGACGCGCTGGTAGGCCTGGGCGAGGGAGAGCCGCAGCGGGTGGTTGCCGGGGTCGAGCTGTACGCTGCGGGCGAGATACGGCAGGCCTTCGCGGGTGCGGTCCTGCTGCATGAAGATGCTGGCGGCGAGCAGCAGGACCTCGGCATTGTCGGGTTCGCGCGTCAGCACCGCGCTCAGCATGCGCAGGGCGCCCTGCGGATCGCCCTGGGACAGCAGCCGCTTGCCCTCGGCGACGAGCGTCGTGATGTCGGCGGACAGGATGATCGCATCGTCCCCCAGTACCTGCTGTCGTCCCGTCAGCACGCGGACGTGTTCCTGCGCCTCCGCGCCCACGTTGGCCGGCGGGGCCAGGGTGAGGACGTGTTGATAGGCCTGCAGCGCGTCCTCGACGTCCCCGTAACGCTCATAGGTCTGCGCCAGCGTCATCTGCAGGAGATGCAGGTCCGGCGCCAGGGACACCGCCAGTTCGAGGTATTTGACGCCGGCCACGGGCTGGCCGAGCTGCGGCAGGAGCGTACCGACGTAGAACAGGACCTCCGTGTTGGTGGGTTGCAGTGCCAGCACCCCCTTGAATGCGCGCAGGGCGCCCGGCTGGTCCTGTTCGGAAAGCAGCCGCCGGCCTTCCTCGATGAGCTCCTCGGCGCTGCGCCCGGGAATCGTCTCCGCCTTCAGCCGCGCCTGTATCTTCTCGGTCAGCAGGGGCTCGTGGCGCGCCGCTTCGATGCCCTCCGGGGTGCCGGGTGTCGCGGCGGCGATGCTCCGGTATTCGCGGAATGCCGCGCCGAGGACGTCGTATTGCTCGTAAAGCCCGGCGAGCCGTATCCGCGTGGCGTAGCGTTCGGGCGCCAGCCGGGTCGCGTGCTCCAGATACTTGATGCCGGGTATCGGCTGATCGAGCGCCAGGTGGGTCTCTCCGGCGCGGATCAGGATCTCGATGTTGTCGGGTTCGTGGACCAGCACCGACTTGAACAGGACCAGCGCGCTGGCGAGATCCCCCGCCGAGCGCAGGCGCGTCGCCTCGGCGACCAGGGCAGAGATCTCCGCGGGCGAGATGGTTACCGCGCTGGCGGTGACGCGGCTCTGTTCCGCCAGGGCGCGGTTGCGCTCTTCCGCCTCCTTCGCCTCACGGCTGTCGGGCGCCAGGCTGATCACCTTCTGATATTCCCGCATGGCGTCGTTGATGTTCCCGAAACGCTCATAGGCCCTGGCCAGTACCATGCGGACGCGGTAATTGTCGGGGGCGAGCTCCACGCTGCGCGCCAGATACTTGAGTCCGAGCTCGGGCTGCTGCAACTGCAGATAGAGGTTGCCGAGGAAATACAGGACCTGCGGATTCTCCGGGTCGCGGGCCAGCGCCTGCTCGAATTCCTGCAGAGCGCCCTGCGGGTCGCCTCCGGTCAGGCGTTTGCGGCCTTCGGCGATGAGGTCGGAGATGTCCGTCGCGGAAAGAAAGGCGTCGGGGCTCTGCTGTCCCTGCGCCAAGGGGATCGGCCCCGCGCCCCACAGGGCGGCGCCGAGGCATGCCGCCCAGACGAGCCTGTTTGGATCCGTTACCGGGTGCGGGCGTCTCATGGCGGGGCGTCAGAAGTAGACGGTGGCCTTCATGAGCAGGCGCCAGCCGCTGAAATCGAGCCGGGTGACCTCGTAGTCGCCGCCCGCCACCGACTTGTGCGTCATGCGCCGGGTCGTGTTGTCCATGATCATGGGGGGGCGCACCTGGACGTTGTCCGTCGCCAGGAAATCGCTAGTGATGGGCGTGGTGCCGGCGCCTTCCAGTTCGATGTCCTTGAGGCCGAGATCGTAGCCGCCCTCGAGGCCGAGGGAGAACCAGTCGGCGAGGAACCACTCGCCGCCCGCCGCGCCTTCCAGCAGGGGGAGCCCGGTCGTCTGGGCGCGGATGATGATGGATTTGCGGAACTGGCGGACGTCGCCGCTCAGGAACACACCGGTGAAATCCTCACGGTAGTCGATGTCGTACAGATGGTGCAGCGTGGCCGATACGTAGAAGCGGTAGGTATTGGGCCGGGCGAACAGGTTGTAGCGCCAGCCCAGGAAAAACTCGTTGTAGGACAGGTTGACCTTGCGCTGCGCATTGACGGATTCGAGCCCGCCCTGGATCGGAAACAGTCCCGTGCTGACCGCGGTGCTGGTGGCCTGCCAGGTGGAGGCGCCCATCAGGAAGGAATGCCGGTCGTTGAGGCGCCACTGGAATTCCAGCCCCGTGAGCGTGCCGGGGTTGAAGGGCGACACCGGCGTGTTATAGCTGAAGGTGCCGTCGGTGTTGTTCGCGACCGGATCGACGAACTGCGCGCCGCCTTCATAGGGCGCCTGGAATTCACCCTTGTTGAGCGCCTCCAGCTTCGGCTGGTTCAGGCCGAAGTAGGGCGCGATGCCCCAGGTGCGGGTGGTGGCCTCCTGGCCCCACGCCGCCGGCGCGATGAGGCACGTGGTCAGCAGCAGCGCGGCCGCCGTCGCCCCGTTCGGTATCAGGCGCTTGCCGGTGGCGGTCAGCATCCGCGTATCCCGGTCGCCCGCCATCTTGTGCACCGTCCGGGCGACATCATTCCTCGGCCTGCGCCTGTTGCGCCTTGAGTACGCGTTGTTGCCGGAAGTAGTGCAGCAGCGGCAGCGTGACGAGGGCCATGATGCAGCTCAGCAGCATGTAGGCGACCACGAAGTAACCCAGCTTCACGTGCGGGGGGAAGCGGGAAAAGAACAGCATGGCGAAGCCGATGCTGACGACGGCGGCATTGAATATGATGACCCTGCCGACGCTGCGCATGGTGGCCTGGGTCACGGCGAGTGCATCGCCGTTGCCGGAGCGGGATTCGTCGCGATAGCGGAAGATGAAGTGTATCGCGTAGTCCACGCCGATGCCGACCGCGACCCCGGCCGCCAGGGCGGTGGAGACATCGAGCGGGATGCCGGCCCAGCCGGCGATTCCGGCGATGAACAGGGTGGTCAGGCTCACCGGGATGACGGTGTAGACTCCGGTCAGCAGCGAGCGGAACAGCAGCGCCGCGATCACCAGGATCATGACCTTGGACCAGAGGATGGACGTGGTCTGGCTGGAGATGAGCAACTGGGCCCAGATGTCGGAGTTATTGGCGGAGCCGGCGAAATTGACCTCGACGCCGGTTCCGGCGAGCTGCTGCTGGGCGAGCTGCCGGATGCTGTTGATGATGCGTCGCAGGTCCTGGGTGTGGTCGGTCTTGATGGCGAAGGTCACCAGCGCCCGCTGGTAGTCGTAGTCGATGACCTCGTCGAGCTGTTCCGGCCGGCCGGAGACGGAGAACAGGAACAGGTATTCGCCGATCTGGCTCGCGGTCGTCGGCAGCACGTTGAACTCCGGATCGCCGGCGTGCATGGTCTTGTTCATGTTCTTGATATAGTCGATGATCGAGCGGGCGCCGCCGACCAGCGGCAGGGTTTCGCCGAACTCCTGCACCGTTTCGACGCGGCGCAGCAGGTCGGGATCCTTGAACGTGTCCTTGTGATTGCCCTCGAGCACCATGTTCAGGAAGATGGTGCCGTCGAATTTCTCGTTGAACATCTCGTTGGCCTTGACCAGCTCGCTGTCCTTGCGGAAATCGCTCATCCAGCTCGAGTCCACGTACATGCGCGTGGCGCCGAGTCCGGCCACGGCCGCGAGCGCCAGCAGGATGATTACGACCGGGATGCGCCGGCGGTACAGCAGTCCGGCGCCGTCGACGAGGAACTTGGTCAGCCGGTCCTGTTCCGAGTGCACGCGCAGGGCGCGCCGCTTGGCCAGATAGTTGCCGACCCTGGGACTCATCAGGCTCAGCACCGCCGGGATGAAGGTAACGGTCAACAGCCAACTGATGCCGATGCCGAGCACGGTGAACAGGCCGAATACGACGAACGGGGGCATGTCCGCGAGGCTGAGCGACAGGAAGCCCACGGCGGTCGTGATCGAGGTCAGCAGGATCGGCGCGCCCATGCGCCGCAGGACCGCGATGACGATGTCCTGACTGCTGCGATGGGCGTCGTGTACCACCTCGTCATAGTACTGGCTCATCAGATGGACGGTGTCGCCGATGCTGACGGCGACCAGGATCACTGGCAGCATGGTGGAGATGGTGTACAGCGGCACGTCGAGCAGGGCCGAGATGCCGAGGGTCCAGACGGTGGCGGCCGCCATCACGGACAGGGGCAGGAAGACGCCGCGCGCGGTGCGGAACACCAGGAACAGGCTCACCCCCAGCGCCAGCAGCAGCAGAGGGATCATCAGGCGCATGTCTTCCATGGCGTGCAGCCCGGAGGTCACCTCGATAACGGGGCGGCCGCCGAGGTAGAAGCGGTCGCCGTTGTCCACCGCGGGTGCGGCGGAGCCCTGCGGTTGCTGCCATTGCGCCTGCTGTTCCGGCGACCACTTGCCGTCGCCGGACGGCCAGTTTCCTCCGCCCGATCCGCCCCACTGCTGCCCGCCGGACCAGGCGCCACCGCCCTGGCCGCCGCCCTGTTCGGCGTCGACGATGCCCTTGATCTGCCAGTAGCTCATGTAACGGTTGGCGGCGCCCTCCTTGAGGCGGGCGCGGATCATGGCGGCCTTGCCGTCGGCGGAGACGATATTGCCGACGAACAGATCGGCGTTCGTGTAGACCATCGAATGCAGTTGCTCGATGGCGGCCGGATCCTGCGGCACCTCCGGCATCAGCGGGACCGATCCGATGCTCTCCTCGTCGCCGGTGAACACCGTGGCGGTGGACAGCGAAGCCACGTCGATCGGGCGGTTGGCGATCACGCCGGGCAGGGTCGTGATCTTGTCGGTGATGCGCTTGATGCGCTCCAGGGTCTCGGGATTGAAGATACCCTGTTCCTCGTTGACGATCCCGATGATCAGCGAGTCCTTCACTCCGAACAGGTCGGCGGCCTTCTCGTCGTAATGGATGGCGGGGTGCCCCTTGGGCAGGTAGACGCGGGCGTCGGTCTCCCAGCGCAGGTTCTTGAGCTGCAGCGCCAGGAAGACGGTGATCGCCACGGTCAGGAGGATGATCAGCTTGGGAAAGCGGGTGACAAGCTTGGGCCAGTTTCTCATAGGGACTCCGCTCGATTGGGGACCGATGCCGGTATTATGTTATCCGTACCAGGGTCTTGTTTCATCAGTAGCTGTAGGTGAATTCGAGATAGACGCGATCGTTGTCGTGGAAGTTTCCGACGAACTGGGAGCGCTGATCCCGCACAGTGGGCGCGCCGAGCGGGTTGCTCAGTACGCCGAATTGGGAGTTTTCTCCCGAGAATATGTCCGCCCCGGCCGAGATCTGGAAGCGGTCGGTGACGAAAAAGGTCCATTCGGGGTTGATATAGAGCTCGTGCAGATTGGTGAACTGGATGAGCAGCAGCTCGAACAGCATCGAGCTGCTCGGATATTCCTTGCGCAGAAACAGGTTGATACTGGTGTCGACCTGGTCCTGGACCATGGCCGGGTCGTAGTCGGGAATGATCCATTGCGTGACGCCCGGCGAGATATCCATGCCGAGCCAGTTGAACTCTATGCCCAGTCCCCAGCGGATGTGGTCGCGCTCCAGTTCGCCGAGGAAGTCCAGCAGGCCATCGCCGTTCCTGTCGATGTTGTCCACCGCGAAATACTTGCCGGTGACGTAGGCGAGCTCGCCCTTCAGGATGAAATTTCCGATCTGCTTGCTCAGGGTGCTGCCGTAGATCGTGATGCGGGTGTAGGTCGGTAGAAACTGCGGTTCCGTGTCGAGCTGGTTGAGCAGGATGCGCCGGAACACGACCGGGAAATCGTCCCAGGTATAGAAATAGCTGAAGGTCACGTCGGCGTCCCACAGCGTGGTGCTGAGCCGTACGCCGTATTCCCAGTTTTCCGGGTCGTAGGTGTCGGGGCGGATCGTGCCGGGCACCGTCTGCAGCAGCTCCCACTCCGAGCCCGGGGGCGCGGGTTTGTGAAAACGGATGTCGGGTATCCACAGGAATTCCCAGGTGCCTTCGTCCCGGTACCAGTCGATCTTGGCCGTCCACAGCGGGATGCGGTAGTCGAGCAGGTCGGGCATGATCAGCTCGCGGAAGTCCTGCGGATTGATCTCGTCCACGACGCGCACGCCTTCCAGTACGCCCCACACCACGATCTGGCGGCCGAGGCGGATATCGACGCTGTCGTACATCATGTCGAGATAAAGCTCGCGCAGATCGGCCCCGGAGGAATCCTTTTCCTTGCCGAGATTGAACAGAAAGGTGAGCGGTTCGTCGGAATTCCGCTCCAGGCGCGCGGCGATGGTGTCGTAGTCGAACACGTCGTAGGCCAGGTCGTAATAGATCCAGCCGGAGGCGGTCAGGCGGTAGGTCGGGCTGAACGAATAGACGCCGGTGAGTCCCGCCGTGTTGCGTATCTTGGTGATGGAACGGGGTTCCTTGATGCGGTAGGCCGTCTCGTTCTTGAAATAGCCGTTCCAGGCGATGTCGGAAAAGAAACTGCTTCCCGTCGATGCCTCTTCCGGGCCGTCTGCCGGGATATCTGCCATGAGGCCGGTATCTCCCGCGTCTTCTTCCAGCTCCGGGGTTTCCGGGGCGATACCGATCCCGGCCTCAACCCCCGCTTCGATCCCAGTCCCAGTCCCAATCCCGGTGTCCGACCCGGGTTCACCCCCGATTTTCGTTTCGTCGACGGCGAAGGCCCCGGCCGGGGCCTCCAGCAGGGTGTCCGTCGGGGGTTGCGCCGCGCCAGGCGCAGCGGGCAACGGGGCCGGCGCGTCCGGCCCCGGTTCAGCCAGGGGCTGCGCGTCGACGGCGGGAGGGAGGGAGCAGACCAGACACAGGGCGATGGTGAACAGGACTCCAGTGGCGTTCAGGGCCGGCAGAGACTTCGAGTGCTGGCAGACAAGGGTTCCCCGCATAGTACCGCGCTAGATCAAGAATTCGCCTGAACCAAGGCCATGGGCCGGCCGGGGTTCGCCCCGGCCGGCTGACAGCCGCGAAAAGATCGGATGATGTCGTAGACTGTGTTTACGGAATCTCGCCGCGCTTCCTTTAATGTCCCTTGGTCAGGTTGCGCTCGGTGAAGACGTCGTCCTTGATGCCGACGTTGGTCTGGACATCGGAGACCTGGAAGATCGAGGTGTGTTCGGTCTGGGTGTTGCGCACGGTCATTTCGTCCCACAGCCAGGCATCGCCCGAGCGCTGCCAGGAGATCACCTGCTGTTTCAGGGGCTCGCCACGCCGGTCGAAATACTCGACCTGCCGTTTCGAACAGTCCGCCCAGTCATCGCTGGGCTTGACGAACAGGGAGAGGACCTTTGAGTAGAGCGCGTTGGAGGGATCCTTCGGCACGCTTTCGACCACATAAACGGTTTCGTCGCCGCGCTGCTCGGTCTTCACCAGGCGGTGCTCGTCATCGTCCAGCGCCCGCCCGCTGATATCGCCATGGGTGAGGTCGGAGCCCAGGAAGCTTTCGCCCGGATCCCGTACCGAGACCCGCCGCGTCTTTTTCAGGACCGGCAGATAGATCCACTGATCGGCGTTTTTGCCCTCGCTGGAATAGCCCCAGCGCATGAATACCGAACCCTTGGCATCCGGCGGGAATTCGGTGATCAGCAGCATCTTGTCGGCAATGCCCTCTTTGCCCTTATAGTCCTTCCAGTACCGGCGATAGACATTCTTCTTTTCGTTGCCGTCCTTGTCGCGCAGTATGATGCTCAGGCGCGTCTGCTGGTCGTCCCCGGGATATTTGAAGTTGCATTGCTGCACGACTTCACGGGCGCTTACGCCGTCGGCGGGCGCGGCCTCCTCGGCCCCTGCCGAACCCCAGGCGGCCATACCCAGTGCCAGCACCGTCAAGGCACCTGTCATACGCATAGAAGTCCCCTCCGTTATTGGATTTTTTGTCGGAATCGCATTGTAGCAGATCTGTTTCGTAAGAGAAGGCGAGCGCACGTGGCCGGAGGCGGGGGCATCCGTCCGGTTTTCCCGTCGCCGACGTATGAATTTCTTTGGTGTCATCACAACTTTTGGCTTAGTTCTTCAACGGCTTGGGATGCCCTTGTTATTGACTTTTGAATGCCTGAAGAGTACAAAGTTCCCTTAGAAGGGATGCTCACTCCACAAAGAAAACATAACGGAGAAGGGGCGCTCGCGCTTTGTTGTTTTTGCAGGCGCCTAGTGCGTTGAAACCGTAATTCATCGCGGTTGGATGAGAACGGGGAAGCGCAGCAATTGCTGACGGAAGCTTCATCCTACTGACGGGGATGGGTTTCAACCTAACGCATATATATTTTGGGAGAGACAAATGAAGAAACTAACTTCTCTGTCCTTGGCGCCGGCCGCGCTTTTCATAGGCGGCGCTGCCATGGCGGCACCGATAGGTGGCTACGACGCGTGGACGGTCAACGCGGGTACCATCACGGCGACCTGCCCGGCGGGCCATACGTGTACGAATCTGGATGCCTCCGGCAACGGCATTCTGCAGCAAAAGATGGTGGACAGTGCTGATACCACCGTTTCCTACTTCCGCACCATTGTGACCGAAGAAGGGGCCACGGCGACCAATGCGGCCGCGGTTTCGGCCCTGGGCTTCCGTCTGGAAGGCCAGATCGGGATCGACGGCGGCGGCGGCAACAACTACGTCAACCGCAGTGTGATCAAGTCCGGTTCCCTGCTGGGCAACGACCAGATGGCGACCATGGCCGAGATCTCGCTGGGTGCCCTGCAGTCGGGCAGCCTCTCGCACTTCGTCGCGGATCAGGAACAGGGTCTCGGCTCCACCGCCCGGGGTATGGACTGGCATTTCCATGAGAACGGCGTGAACTACCTGGAGATGAACTACTACTCCACCGGTGGGGTCGCAGGCGGCGGTGCGGGCAACGAAGGCACCCTCACGGTGCGTCGTTCGGGCAATCTGTCGGCTGGCGGTACGCTGACGCTGGGCGCGAGCCCGACGGAAGGCGTGCAGACCCTGGCCTATGCGACCGGCAATTCCGTCACGGCGGTGTGGCTGACGCAGGCCGCGTCGGGCGTCGGTTCCTTCACGAACCGGACCCTGGGCCTGCAGCGCTATACGGTGGTCACGGTCCCGGGTCAGGCAGGCAAGACCAACGCGGGCGGTACGTCGATCGACGCGAGCAATGCGGATGGCGCGGGCAACTTCGCGATCACCCTGAATGGCAACGACGCGGCGATCAGCGGTACACAGTTTGGCTGGAATGCGGCGCTGTTCGGTACTCAACCGCAGCAGTATTTCGCCAACTCCGTCAGTAGCGGCCTGAATACCCCGCCGGCTCCGGGTACCTATACCAATGACTTCGTCATTCCCTAACGACGCGCAGATAGGAGAGTAATCATGAATCGCAAATATATAGCTTTAGCGATGGCGTCCGCGGGGGGGTTGCTGGTTTCGGGTGCTGCCCTTGCGGGTTCCGCTTTTGCACAGAACGGTCCGCTCAGCTTCAACCAGTTCTCGGTCACCAACGGCACCATCACGGACACTTCAACCGAGTGTAACGTCGGTGGCTGGACCTGCGTCTCCCTGGACGCGACCAGCGCCGGCATGCTGATGCAGCAGGTCACCGATCCGGGCACCGGCGTCGCGTTCATCCGCACCATCACGGTGGAAGATGGCGCGAATGGTACTCCGGCCGCGGGCCTGACGTTCTGGCAGGAAGCCGAGACGCGTGCCAATGGTGGGACGACCAATAACATCGCCCTGAATCAGGGGGTGGTGGATGGTGGCATGGACTTCCGTGTCAAGCTGTTCGAAGGTTCGTTCCGTTCGGACGGGGACATCACGATCCCGACCAGCGGCGGCGGCGGCGCGGAGATGTACATGAACCAGACGATCGGTACTGCGGGCCAGACCTTCCAGCAGGACGGCGTGAACGGCAATGCGCGCCAGCGCATCGACCAGGTCATGGGCACCAACCCGGGCAAGTTCACGTATGCCTCGATCGACGGCGCGGCGTTCATGCCGACGGCCGGCGGTACGCTGGGTGGTACGGTCATGCCGGCGCTGGCCTTTGCGGCGTCGGACGGTATCAGCGCGGTGTGGATCGGTGCGGATCAGCCGGGTAACTACGCGGCCTCGCTGCGTCAGTTCGGTTACCAGCAGTTCCGTAACTGGGGTGCCATCGCGGTGACGGCTCCGGGCTCGAACGTGCCGGTCGCCACCTCGACCTACTCCTCGGTCGGTCCGCTGGGTACCTTCTCGGCCAACGGCTCGTGGGATTGGGATGCGGCCCTGTGGGATCTCGGCGCGGCGCCTTCCGGTCCGCCCTGATCGGGTTGGTTTGACCACCGCAACGATAAATATATAAGGTTGTACAGACTCGGAGGGGGCGCAATGCCCCCTCACTTTTTGGGGCATCGACGACGACGAACTTCCGGCGGGATGAACAGTCACATGAGTAATTCCCCCATGTACTCACTATGCGGATGCCCCGGATCAGTGGCGACACCTTCATGAGCAGTGCATCGACCGGCGCGCTGCGGGTGCTGGCGCTGCTCGTCATCCTGTTCGTTCTATCCGCCTGTGTCGAACAGACTATCCCTATCGGGGGCATTCCGGACGAGGATGAGGGCGCCGGAGCCACCGTACCGCCGCCACCGGGCCAGCTCCTGTTCGCCGGTTACGGGCTCAAGAGCCTGAGCTTCATCTGGGCCAAGGTCGAGCAGACCTCCTTCTATCGCATACTCGAGCAGGCGGGTCCGGGCGCCGGCTTCACCGATATCAGCGGGGAGATCGACGGGCTGGGCAACGGGCCGTTCAGATACACCGCCACCCTGCGCCTCCACACGACCGATTGGAGCAACGCCAAATACATGTTCGAGGCCTGCAACGACGAGGGTTGTACCGGATCCGACGATACCCTCGACGTGAGCCCGACCGATTCCGTGAGCATGGTCGGATACATGAAGCCGTTCGATCCGGTGGCGGCCGGTCAGTTCGGTTCCGCCCTGGCCTATTCCGCCGATGGCGGGGTCCTCGCGGTGGGCACCTGCCCGCAGGGACTGGTTCCGGATACGGGGTCGGTCTACGTGTATACCCACGATGGCGCCGCATGGACTCAGCAGGTCAAGCTCAAAGGCAGTCGGGAATCGGGCAATTACGGTTTTGGCTGCGCCGTGGCGATCTCCGGCGCGGGCGATGTGCTCGCGATAGGGGCGATCGGCGACGGCAGTTCGCGTACCGGTATCGACCCCGACGGGAACGATACCGCCGCCCCGAACAGCGGTGCGGTCTATATCTTCCGGCGTACGGACGGGCTGTGGGTGGAAGAATCGTATATCAAGGCCTCGAATACCGGAGCGAACGACGGTTTCGGCCAAGCCCTCGCCCTGTCCGCGGACGGGACCACGCTGGCCGTAGGGGCCAGCGGCGAGGACAGCGATGCGAGCGGGGTCTATACGGATCTGCCACATGGAACGGAGGACAATGACGGCGCCATCGACAGCGGCGCGGTCTATCTGTTTACGCACGATGAGTCCGGCTGGCACCAGCAGGCCTATCTCAAGGCGCCGAACGTGGGCGGCGGCGACCGCTTCGGCGGCGCGGTCGCGCTGTCGGATAACGGGGCCACGCTGGCCGTGGGGGCGCCCTCCGAGGACAGCGCGGGATTCGGCGCGAACGATGATTGCGGCGGTGCGCAAGAGCAGGATAACTGCCTGCCCGACAGCGGCGCGGCCTATGTCTTCACGCGATCGGCTGGCGGTTGGAGCCAGCAGGCCTTTATCAAGGCGCAGGTGCCTGGCCGAGAGGACAATTTCGGCAGCGTGCTCGACTTGTCCGCCGATGGCACAGGGCTGGCGGTCGGCGCGCCGTTCGAGGACAGCGCCGCGACCGGCGTGGACGGCGATCCGGTCAACGATTGCGATGCCGTCCAGGCCGATCGGGTCAACTGTTCCCTGAACAGCGGTGCGGCCTATCTGTTCAGCCGTTCGGGCACCGCCTGGACCCAGGCGGCCTATGTCAAGGCCTCCAACACCGAGGCGGGTGTCTGCGGCGGCGTGCCTCCCTCCTCGTGCGATCTGTTCGGTTCATCCATCGCGCTGTCGGGCGATGGCGGCATCCTCGCCGTGGGGGCGCCGCGCGAGGACAGTTTCACCTCGGGCGTCAACGTGGCCCCCATTTCGGAGAGCCGAAAGAGCTCCAACCGCGATTCCGGCGCCGTTTATGTCTATCGCAACAAGACCTTCATCTCTTTCATCAAGTCGTCCGCCGGCGAACGCCCGACGGCGGACGACAATTTCGGCAGCGCGCTCGCCCTCTCCTCCGACGGCGCGAACCTGGCGGTCGGGGCCATCGGCGACGATTGCCCGTTTACCGGTCAAGAGGGCAACCCCGTCTATAGCGGTCTGACCAGCGACAGCATGCAGCCGAATCTGAGCCTGTGCGGGAGCCCGGCGGACAGCGGGTCGGTTTATCTCTATTGATGGTCGCGCCGCAGCGCAATGAGCCCTGTCCCTGCGGGAGCGGCAGGAAATACAAGAAGTGCTGTCTGGGTGGCGAGGCCCCCTCCGCGACGGGGAAAGGGATGGATATCGTTCACGATCGCTTCCAGACTTCCGAGGCGTCCGCTCCGCTCGAGGATTTGTTGCGGCAGGCCGAAGAGTTCGGCCGCGCCGGCCGCGTAGCGGAGGCGGAGACCGTATACCGCCAGGTGCTGCGGCTATGGCCGCGGCATGATCGGGCGCTCTATCGGCTTGGAGCCCTGGCGCGGGATAGCGGGCGACTGGATATCGCCGCCGATCTGATCGGCCGGGCGATCGAGGTGGCGGGGGAGGTCCCCGAATATGCCTCCGCCCTGGGGCTGGTCCTGTGCATGCAGGGTCGTTTCGATGAGGCCACCGGGTGTTTCGGGCGTTTGCTGGAACGGCAGCCCGATCATGTCGCCGCTCGGATCAATCTCGGTAATATCCACCTCGGCCAGGGGCGGCTGGACGAGGCCGAGGTCTGCTATGGGCGGGCGCTGACCCAGGCGCCGCGGCTGGCGGCGGTCCACCACAACCTGGCCGGCGTACATTTCAAACAGGGGCAGGTGGAGGAGGCGATGGCCGGTTTCCGGCGTGCCCTGGCATTGCAGCCGGACTTCGCCGAGGCGCATGGCGCGTTGTTATTCGCGTCCCACTACCGGGACGAGGTCGCGCCGGAACAGAGGCTGGCGGAGCATCGGAGCTATGCCGCGCGCTTCGAGGCGCCGCTCCGGTCCCGGCGGCAGCCGCACCGGAATGCGCGCGATCCGGAGCGGCGCCTGCGCGTGGGATATCTCTCGCCGGATTTCCAGGCCCATTCGGTGGCGTATTTCATCGAGCCGATACTCGCCCATCACGATCGTTCCCGCGTGGAAGTGTTCGCTTATTACAGCCATGCCCGCCACGACGAGGTGACGGAGCGCCTCAAGGCCTTGGCCGATCATTGGGTATCGTGCGCGGGTTGGGCCAACGAGCGGCTCGCGGCGCGTATCCGCGAGGACGAAATCGATATCCTGGTCGATCTCGCGGGGCATACGCACAAGGCCGATAATCGCCTGCTGACCTTCGCCTACAAGCCGGCACCGGTGCAGGTAAGCTACCTCGGCTATCCGTCGACCACCGGGCTGACGGCGATGGACTATCGCCTGTGTACCGTGGATACCGATCCGCCGGGACAGGAAATCTGGCACAGCGAGATCCTCTATCGTTTGCCGCGCAGCCTGTGGTGTTATCGCCCGCTCGCGCACTGGCCGCTGATGGCGGCCTCGCCGCCGCTGCTGGGCAGGGGCGCGGTCACCTTCGGATCGATGAATAATCCGGCCAAGATTTCGCCGGAGACCTGTGCCCTGTGGGCGGGGATCCTGCAGGCCGTTCCGGGATCCCGTCTCCTCATGACGAGCGTGCCGGAAGGTTCCTCGCGCGATCGTTTCCAGGCCCGCTTCGCCGCCCATGGCATCGATCCCGCGCGTATCGAGTTTTTTGGCCGCCTGCCCATTCCGGAATACTGGGAGGTGCTCGCCCGGGTCGATCTCGCGCTCGATCCTTTCCCGTACAACGGTACGACGACGACCTGTGAAACCCTGTGGTCCGGGATTCCGGTCGTGACGCTCAGGGGCGCGGTCTCGGTGGCGCGTTCGGGTCAAGCCTTGCTCGGGATGGCCGGTCTCGGTGAACTCGTCGCGAATGACGGGGACGAGTATGCTCGTATCGCCGTGGGGCTCGTCAGCGATGCGGGGCGCCTCGCCGCGTTGCGCGGAGGCCTGCGTGCGCGCATCGAGGCCTCGCCGCTGCGCGACGAGGCCGGCTGTACCCGCGATATCGAGTCGGCCTACCGTGACATGTGGCGCCGCTGGGTCGCGGAAGGGGCGCGTGCGGGGGCGCAATGAGGGGGAAATGCGACATTGCGCCGGATCAGGGGCGAGAACGCCTGCGGCGCCGCGAACGGATCTGTTATAATTCGCCAGGTGTTTCCGGACCCTTAGCCTTGCTCGTGCCCCCGATCCGATGATGCGCACTTCCGCCATGGTTCGCCTTGTCGTTCTGGCCCTGCTCGGACTCGCGCTGACGGCCTGTTCCGAGGGCAGGGACTATCAGCTCAAGGTGCAGGTGACCGGGTTGAATGGTTCCGGGCTCCTGTTGCAGAACAACGGCACGGATAATCTCCTGGTCAACGGCAACGGTACGCACACCTTTTCGGTGGATTATCCCTTTGCCTATCCTTATAAGGTCTCCGTCCGGACGAATCCCACGTCGCCGGATCAGATCTGCGTCGTCACCAATTCCGAAGGGCGCCTGACCGAGAGTGTCGACAACGTCCTCGTGAGCTGTACCAACGCCTACCGCGTCAGTGGCACCGTCGTCGACCTGACCGGAGAGGGGCTCATCATCATGAACAATTCGGTCGAGCGGCTCACGATCGATGCGGCCGGCGGGTTTGCCTTCACCCGTCTGACCGCGAACGGAGGCCCCTATCAAGTCAGCGTCCTGCAGCAGCCCGACAATCAATTGTGTACGGTCGAAAACGCCGCCGGCACCATCTCCGGAGCCAATATCACTGATGTCGTCGTGGTCTGCGGTACGCGGACCGTCGGGGGTGTCCTGTCCGGTCTGACGGGCGCGCGCCAGGTCGTGCTGCAGAACAACGGTGCCGATAATCTGACGCTCACGCAGGATGGCGCCTTTACCTTCGCCACTACGTTCTTCGACGGCGCGGATTACTCCGTTACTGTGAATACCCAGCCATTCAACCAGGTGTGTGTCGTCGGCAATGCGACCGGCACCGTGGCGGGAAGCAATGTCACCGATATCGAGGTCAATTGCGGTTTTACGGTGGGTGGAAACATCACGGGGCCAGCCGGGGTCCTGGTAGTGGTACAGAACAACGGTACGGATGATCTGTCGCTCGGGATGAACCGCGCCTTTACCTTCAACACGGGGCTGCCCGTCGGCGCCACGTATGACGTGACGCTGTCCCAGGTGCCGGACGGTTTGAGTTGCACCATCGTCAACGGTTCCGGCACGATGGCGGCCAACCCGGTCGGCAACGTCGCGATCAACTGCCGCGAAGGCACCACGGTCAGCGTCGATTACAGCATCAAGGAGGTACGCCTGAGCTGGCAGTCCGTCAGCGGCATCGATGCCTATCGCGTCATGAAGAGTACGGACGTCGGGGCGACTTATACCCAGATCGGTACGGATACCACTGCGCTGAGTTTCACCGATTCGGTCGACGTCCATCTGAGCGACTGGCTGAGCCTTCGATACAAGGTGCAGTCGTGCGTGGGCGTGGGCGAGGATGAGGTCTGTACCGACTCGAATGTCTTGTCGCCATTCAATTCCGCGCGCGCGACCGGTTACTTCAAGGCGTCGAATACCGGCGCCGGGGATAACTTCGGGTATGCGATCGCGCTGTCCGGTGATGGTAATACCCTGGCGGTCGGGGCGCCGTTCGAGGACAGCGCCGCGACGGGCGTGGGCGGCGACGAGGTCGACGATTGCGACGGGGCGCAGGCGAACTGTGCCGCGGACAGCGGGGCCGTATATGTATTTGTCCGGGATACCGATAGCGGGGCATGGGCGCAGCAGGCCTATCTCAAGGCGTCCAATACGGGCGCGGGGGACCGGTTCGGATTCACGCTCGACCTGTCCGACGCCGGCGATATCCTGGTGGTCGGCGCACCGTTCGAGGACAGTGACGCCGGCGGGGTATTTCAGACCCTGCCGCATGGTGTGGAGGACAATGATACGGCCGGAGACAGCGGGGCGGCCTACGTGTTCGTTCGCGACGGCGATGCCATATGGAATCAGCAGGCCTATGTGAAGGCCTCGAATACCGAGGCGGGAGATGGCTTCGGGACGGCCGTCGCCGTATCCGGCGCCGGCGATTTCCTGGCCGTCGGCGCGCCTCAGGAAGATGGCAATGGCGGCCTCGAGACCGATAACAGCGCCGACGCCAGTGGCGCCGCCTATGTCTATGCCCGCAGCGGCGCCACCTGGTCCCAGCAGGCCTATGTGAAGGCCTCGAACGCGGAGGCCGGGGATGCCTTTGCCCAGGCCCTGGCCCTGTCCGCCGATGGCGCTACGCTGGCCGTCGGCGCACCGCTCGAAGATGGTAACGCCAGCGGCGGAGAAGGGGATAACAGCGCCGATGACAGCGGTGCGGCCTACGTCTATGCCCGCAGCGGCGCCACCTGGGCGCAGGAGGCCTATGTGAAGGCCGCGAACGCGGCCGGGGTTCCGGATGCGGTGGAGGGCGACGGCTTCGGATCCGCGGTGGCCCTCTCCGGCGACGGCGCCACGCTGGCCGTGGGCGCGCCGTTCGAGGACAGCGCCGCCCTGTCCGTCGATGGCGAGGCGGCCGATGATTGCAATACCATCGTCCTGATCAATTGCGCAGAGGAGAGCGGCGCCGTGTATGTCTATGCGCGCAGCGGCGCCGTCTGGGCGCCGCAGGCCTACGTGAAGGCCTCGAATGCGGACGTGGGCGACCTGTTCGGCCAGGTTGTGAGGCTGAGCGCGAACGGCGACATGCTCGCGGTCGGGGCCGTGCAGGAGGATAGTCAGACCACCGGTGTGGGCGGCACGCAGTCCGACAACGCCGCGAACGACAGCGGCGCGCTGTATCTCTATGCGCGCGACGGAACGGACTGGAGCGATCTTGTCTATGTGAAGGGCTCCACTACGGGTGAGGACGATAACTTCGGTCACGCGCTCGATCTTTCCTCCGACGGGACGACGCTGGTGGCCAGCGCGCCGTTCGAGGACGGTAACGCGACCGGTGTCGGCGGCGAAGTCGGGGAGGAGCAGGATGATGACAGCGCCACCGACGCCGGCGCGGTTTATCTGTTCTGACGGCCCCGCCGTTTTGTCGCGGGATCGTTCGGCTGTTTCGGATCCGGGTGAGAACTATCGGGGGTGCGCCTGCCATGGCCTGGTCTAGAGGAAGACTGAACGCGAGCGTGTTCGCCCTGGGCGCGCTGTCGGCGTCGCTAGCGGTATTCATGCTGCGGGGCGGGACGGTGTCCGAGGACAGTGCGCCGCCGTCCCCGCTTCCGGGCCGGGTCTCCGCCGCACCCGCTGCGGTGGTGTTCGAGCCCGCCGCGGATCATGGCGCGTCCGGATTCGTTGTGCGCGGGGAAGGGTTTTCCGCCCGCCTCGGGCCGGACGGGGCGAGGTTCCGGTTGCGCGATGCGGCGGGTTCCCATGCGCGGGCCGGATTCCGGCTGCTGGATGCGAACGCGGCCGCCGCCGGTGCCGGTACCGACCCGTTGCCGGGGCGCAGTCACTATTATCGCGGAAACGATCCCGCCGACTGGCGCGTGAACGTCCCTCAGTATGGTCGGGTGAGCTACGCCTCGGTCTATCCAGGCATCGATATGGCCTATCACAGCGAGCGGGGTGGGCTGGAGTTCGACTTCATTCTCGCCCCCGGCGCGAACCCGGCGCCGATACGTCTGATCCTGGACGACGGGGATCGGCCCGCCCGGCTCGACGCCGCCGGAGACCTCCTGCTGCCTGTCGCGGCGGGGGAACTGAGACTGCGGCGGCCGGTCGCCTACCAGGAGCGCCCCGGTCGCCGGGAGCCGGTCGAGGCCGCCTTCGAACTGGATGCGACGGGGCGGGTGCTGGGTTTCCGCCTCGGCGGCTACGATACTTCCCGGCGCCTGATCATCGATCCCGTGATCGCCTATGCCGACTACCTGGGCGGCGGGGGCGATGACAGGGGGCTCGCCCTCGCCGTCGACGCGGACGGGAATCGTTATGTGAGCGGCGGCACCGCGTCGGTCGATTTCGCGGACGACGCCAAGGCGGCGAACACCGGGATGGATGCCTTCGTCGCCAAACTGGCGCCGGATGGCACGCGGCTGTACGTGACCTTCATCGAAGGCAACGGCGAGGATCGGGCGAACGCCATCGCCGTCGATAGCGGGGGCGAGGCCTATATCGCCGGCGATACCGCCTCCGGCAATCTGGCGTCATCGGGCGGCTCGGTGCAGCCCGGCTACGGCGGCAGCGGCGATGCCTTCGTCGCCCGGCTGGGGACCGACGGTACGCTGGAATTCCTCAGCTACCTGGGCGGCGCCGCGCAGGATAACGGGCGCGCGATCGCGCTCAGCGCCACCGGCGACATGATCGTCGGCGGCAGCACCCTATCCGACAATTTTCCGCTGCAGAATGCCCTCCAGTCCGCGCGCTTGGGGCAGAGTGACGGCTTCATCGCGCGTATCGACTCCACTGGCGCGGCGCTGGTCTATTCCACCTACCATGGCGGTGCCGGTCCGGACAACGTCGCGGCGCTGGCCGTGGATGAAACGGGCGCGGTCTATTTCGGCGGCACCACGGGCTCGGACAATTTCCCGACCACGCCCGGCGCCTATCAGGAGGATTTTCAGCGGGGAGGTTCGGACGGCTATGTCACCAAGCTGGCGCCGGACGGCGCCACTCGGGTGTATTCCACCTATCTCGGCGGCAGCAATACGGATGGGGTGCTGGCGCTCGCCGTGGACAGCAATCACTATGCCTACGTCACCGGGTACACCTCCTCCAGTTTCAATTTCCCCGCCACGGACGGGACCCCTCTCTATGCCGGAGGGACCTTCGATGCCTTTGTGACCCGGATGATCCCGAGCGGCGCGGTGCCGGACTATTCCACCTTCCTGGGCGGCAGCGGCGAGGATCAGGGTCAGGCGATCGCGCTGAGCGATGGAGATCCGGTGCAGGTGGTCGTCGCGGGTTTCACCGAGTCGGACGATCTGCCCCTGATCCAGCCCTTTCAGGTGGAGCGTCTGGGCGGAGAAGACGGTTTCGTGACTCAGTTCCAGTTTGCGCCCTCCGCGGTTTCCCGGGTCTTCTCCACCTATCTCGGCGGCACCGGTGACGATGCGATCGCCGCCGTCGGCGCGGGGTCGACCGAAATCATTCATGTGGCCGGTACCGGCGGCGCCAATCTGCCCGTCGTGCTCCCGGTTCAGGACGGCAACGCCGGCGGCGCGGATGCCTTCGTGATGCGGTTGGAGAGGGATCTCAGCCAGCCCCTGCCCAATCTCACGGTCAGTGTAGACGCCGACCCGACCCCCGTATCGCGCAGAAAGAATGTGGAATTCTCCATCCGGGTGGATAACGCCGGGGCGGGCGCGGCCTCCGGTGTGCTGGTCCGGGTGGATGGCACCAATTTCTCATCGCTGGTCTCGCCGACGGTGGGTTGCCGGGCGGGCGCGGGGATTTCCTTGCTCTGTGACGCCGGCGGCGTCAATCCGCTCGGTTTCGGAGCGTTCGAGATCCGCGCGGTACCGGATCAGATCGGGGATGTGACGCTCACCGCCACCCTGTTGCGCGCCGATCAGTCGGGGATCAGCGCGGGGGAGAATTCCTCCACGCTGCAACGGCTGGTGGTGGATGACAGTGACCAGAGCGCGGCGCTGTTCTGGGAAGTATTCGCCCTGGCCGGGGCCTGGCCCCTGCTTTCCCTGGCGCGTCGTCGGGTCCGGCGCGCCTAGCGTTTTTTCCTGTTGGAACGGGGATTTTCCGATATCCCGGGACCGCATTTTTTTCATCGGCGGGTAGTTGACTCCGGTCTTCAGCCGCGTATAATTCGCGTCTTCCGGCCCGAGGGCCGGGGGGCAGTCGACGGAAGATCCTTTCGGGGATTGACGCAGGAAAGCACTTCTGTATAATCGTCTGGCTGTGCCGGGCTTAAGGCCCTCCGCTCTTTAACAACTCGGACAATCAAGCAATCTGTGCGGGCGCTTGTGTTGGTGTGACTTTCACCAACTATGAAGCACCGGTATCTGGACCGCTTCGGTGGTTCTGATACCAAATCTGTTTGGCTGCGCAAGCAGCGACAAACTTAAACTGAAGAGTTTGATCATGGCTCAGATTGAACGCTGGCGGCATGCTTAACACATGCAAGTCGAACGGCAGCACAGTGTGTAGCAATACACATGGGTGGCGAGTGGCGGACGGGTGAGTAATGAGTAGGAATCTGCCCTGTAGTGGGGGACAACCCGGGGAAACTCGGGCTAATACCGCATACGCTCTACGGAGGAAAGCGGGGGATCGCAAGACCTCGCGCTACAGGATGAGCCTACTTCCGATTAGCTAGTTGGTAGGGTAATGGCCTACCAAGGCGACGATCGGTAGCTGGTCTGAGAGGACGATCAGCCACACTGGGACTGAGACACGGCCCAGACTCCTACGGGAGGCAGCAGTGGGGAATATTGGACAATGGGCGAAAGCCTGATCCAGCAATGCCGCGTGTGTGAAGAAGGCCTT
>WBZO01002363.1_pt1 | contig 24727 bp, 19 predicted proteins | sample 5204261 | NCBI WGS metagenome assembly WBZO01 (sample SAMN12412400, study PRJNA552823) | activated sludge metagenome | isolation source: activated sludge from anammox sidestream of wastewater treatment plant... | place: USA: North Carolina | collected 2017-09
CTCGGGTCTCATGCTACACTGTCACTGTGAAGAACATCACTGTATCTGTGAACGACGAACTCTACCATCGTGCCCGAGTGAAGGCCGCCGAGAGACGCACGACCCTGTCGGCGCTGGTGAGGGACCACCTCGAGCGGTTGACCGAGGAGGAGTCGGACGCGGATCGGCTCCGCCGCGAACAGAACGAGTGGATCGCCCGCATCAAGGCCGATCACCCCGGCTTCTCGGCGTCGGATCGGCTCGACCGCGACGCCGTTCACCACCGTCATGCGCTTCGTTGACACGAACGTCCTGCTCTACGCGATTAGCTCCCACCCGGCCGAGGCAGAGAAGTCCGCGCGGGCCGCGGCCTTGCTGAACGAGCCCGACCTCGCGCTGTCGGTCCAGGTTCTCCAGGAGTTCTACGTCCAGGCCACACGACCCGCCAGGCAGCCGCCGGTTGAGCACGACACGGCCGTGGCTTTCCTGTCCACCCTCGAGAGGTTTCCGATTCAGGAACTGACGCTGCCGCTCGTCCACGCGTCGCTTTCGGCCTGCAGGCGCTGGCAGCTGAGCTACTGGGACGCCACCATCGTCGAGGCCGCGCGCGCACTCGGCTGCCGCGAGGTGTGCTCCGAGGATCTCCAGCACGGCCAGGATTTCGGGGGCGTGCGAGTCGCGAACCCATTCCTGTAGGTCCTGTCTCGCGGCCGCGGAAGCCCAACCGAGCACCGATCGGAGGCCGCGCTCACGCGCACTCCCGCCGGGGCCCGTCGAGTGTCCCAGCCGACGTCGGTCTCTCCCCCGGCTCTGCGGCCGAGCGGGACCACGGATCTTGGTCGGACTCCATCGCCGGGGTTCAGCCCGATCCGGCGCCCCGCGCCCGGGTCTCTTGTACTGAGAGCGTCAGGCCGGCAGCTCCTGATTCCGGAAGCGCCGCCACAGCCACCGCATCATCGCGCCGAACGTGATGGTCCAGGCCGCGATGCCGGCGTAGACGAACGCCACGGGCACGGCGTCGAGGAACGTGAGCTCCATGGCGCGCGCCATCTCCCGCGTGGCGACGGCGTACATGCCGATCGGGAACACGGCACCCCAGTAGAGCGGGTCGTAGGTGAAGGGAAACCGGCGATAGGCATGCCGCCAGATGGCGAGCACCACCAGCATCGGCACCCACCACGTGCCGGTCGCCCAGAAGAAGACGGTGAAGCCCTTGAGGAACGGCAGCAGCGAGTGGAGAAACGGCGCGTCCACCGTGTTCTCGATCAGCGTGGCACCGGCGAGCGCCGAGATGGCCATCGCCCCCATGTTGATCCAGTAGGGCGGTGAGAGGTCGGCCGGCGAGAAGCGGAAGAACGTGTAGCGGTAGAAGATGAGCGAGATCATCCAGATGTAGAGCATCCCGCCCCACAGCCACATCGACAGCGCGAGGAAGTTCACCTCGAGGCGAACCGGCTGCTGCAGCCGCGGCGCCAGCAGCGCGGCGAGCACCGCGATCGACTGCGTGGCGACGACCGCGATCAGCCACGCCCCCGTGATGCCATCGGCCAGCGCCGGCTTGTCCTGCTTGACGATGAGGGCGGTGAAGATGCCGTAGGTGAGCGGCACCCAGAGCACGAGGCCGAGGACGAGGATGGCGATGGCGGCCGTCACGCTGCCCGTCAGCCTCAGGGTCTGCGCGCCGAGCACGCACGTGCCCGCGACGATGGTGAAGAAGCCCGGCGCGCGCTGGTGATCGGTGAGGTCCGCCAGCAGCTGCGGCCTGTGGTACCAGGCGCGCAGCGCGGTGAGGATGACGAGCAGCGGGTAGGCGACGGCGTTGAAGCCGAGCAGCCCCATCGCCAGCCAGCGGATCCCGGCCTGATCGGCGCCGACCGACACGATGCCGGTGGCCATGACGAGCGCGAAGATCGCGGGCGGCAGATCGCGCAGCGCGCCGGTCATCGCACGACCTTCCCCGTCAGGTCCAGCCATGCGCGTCTCGTGGCCGCCCGTCAGGGACTGGCCGCGTCAGCAGCGAACCGATGGGTATGTCCCTGCAACACCAGCAGGTTGATGATGAGGCAGGCCAGGGAGAACTCCGACAGCAGCATGAACGCGATCGCGTACGAACCGGTGACGTCGTACACGAGACCGAGCACGAGCGGCGGGAAGAAGCCGCCGAGTCCGCCGGCGGCGCCCACCAGGCCGCCGACCGTGCCGGCCTCGCTGGGGAAGTAGACCGCGACCAGCTTGAAGACGGCGCCGTTGCCGACGCCGAGGGCCGCCGCCGATCCGAGGAACCCGATGGTGATCCCGATCATCCCGGGATGGAACGCGAGGACGACGGCGAACAGCGCCACGAAGACGAAGACGACGTTCAGCACGACGGCCCCGCCGAACCGGTCGGCCAGCCAGCCGCCGATGGGCCGGACGAGGGTGGCCATCAGCACGAAGCCGGCCGTCCGCCCGCCGGCATCCGACAGCGTCAGCCCGTAGCTCGACGTGAGGAACGCGGGCAGGAAGCTGCCCATCGCCACGAACCCGCCGAAGGTGACGAAGTAGAAGAGCACGAGCACCCAGCTCACCGGGCGATCGATGAGCACGCGCAGGCGCTGCGCCATACTTCCCGTCCTCGGCCGGAAGCCTGGTGCGTTGCGGGCGAACAGCCAGAAGATGGCGGCGTAGCCGACGAGCACGGGCACGAACACCCAGAACGCGTAGGGCCATCCCCATCTGGCCGAGACCGACGGCCCAACCACGGCGGCCAGGGCGGTCCCGATGTTGCCGGCGCCGTAGACGCCGAGCGCGAAGCCCTGCCGGTGCGGCGGGAACCATGCGGCGACGAACGGGATGCCCACGGCGAAGGACGCGCCGGCGACGCCGATGAGGAACGCCGAGCCGAGCAGCGTGGCGTACGAGGTCGACCAGGCCGCCATCGCGAGCGGCACCAGGAGGTAGGCCAACAGCCAGGGGAAGACCGCCCGCGCGCCGTAGCGCTCGGTCAGGACGCCGGCGGGGATGCGCAGCAGCGAGCCGAGGATCACGGGAACCGCGACGAGCACGCCGGTGGCCGAGAGCGAGAGGCCGTACAACTGCCGGAACGTGGGGGCGAGGGGTGCGACCAGGCCCCACACCGAGAAGCAGAGTGCGAAGCCCAGCGTGGCGAGCACGAGCGCGCGGCCGCTGCCGGCCGGCGCCTCAGCCCGGGAAGCAGGCGTGGTCGTCGTCATGGGCGGCCACCGGTGCGCGGATCAGACGTGATAGTGCAGGCTCTCGGCGAGCCGCGGATCGGCGGACGGAACCAGAGGGGCCTCGCGCAGGCCGCGCGCCACGGCCCAGGTCACCGCGCCACCCAGCACGACGATCCCCGCCACTTCCCACAGGCCGAAGGGCGGTCCCTCGGGCGCCAGCGGCGGCACGATCATCAGGTAGAGATCCAGCCAGCGTCCCACGAGCACCACGACGGCCATCTTGACGATCAGTTCGTGGCGCCGCTTCGGCCCCCGCCTGAGGAGCACGAAGAACGGCACGACCCAGTTCAGCGCGACGTTGGCGGCCAGCAGCGGACCGTAGGCGCCGCGCGTCCGGAGGATGTAGTAGCTGGTCTCCTCGGGGATGTGCGCGTACCAGATGAGCATGTACTGGCTGAAGAAGATGTACATCCAGAACGAGCTGAAGGCGAACAGCAGCTTCCCGAGATCGTGCAGGTGGTCGTCGGTCACCACGTGCGCCAGCGGCCCCTGCCGCAGCCACACGGCGAGCAGCACGACGATCGCCAGACCGCTGGTGAAGAGGCCCGAGAAGTTGTACATGCCGAAGATCGTGCTGAACCAGTGCGGCTCGAGCGACATGATCCAGTCGAAGCTCGCCAGGCTGAAGGTGACGGCGAAGACGACGATGAAGGCGATCGACAGCCTGATGTTGCGCGCCGAGTGCGCCGGGTCGCCGTCCTGGTCCTGTCGCCGGGAGTGCGCGAGGATGGCGCGCGTGAAGGCGATCCACACGAGCAGGTAGACCGCGGCGCGCACGGTGAAGAACGGGCGCGAGAGCCATGCCTGCTTGAAGGCGGCGAGCGCCCCGCCGTGGAACTCGTAGTTTCCGCTGGCCCAGGGATAGCCGCCGCCGGGCACGACGAGGATCAGCGCGAACAGGGCGATGGCGCCCAGCGGCAGGGCCGCGGCCAGCGCCTCGGGCACGCGCCTGAAGGCGACGCCCCAGGACGCCCCCGAGGCGTACAGCGTGGCGACGAGCACGATGCCCCCGAGCCCGGCCGCGGTGACGCCGACGCTGGCAAGGAGCCACGCCGCCCAGGCGCGCTCCACGCCGGCCACCACGCCGCCGGCGAGGACGACCGTGGCGACGGCCGCCGCGATGCCGGCTACGCGCCCGAACTCGAGCGCACGGCCGGCGGCCGCCGTTCCGGCTAGGGCTGGCTCGATGCCGTGGCCTGGGCCTGCAGCGATCGAACGAACAGAATCACCCGCCATCGATCCTCCCGATCGACTTGAGCCGCGTAAGACGCCATGTTGTTCTGGCCGTACGTGATGATGTGGTACAGGTGGCCGTCGGGCAGTCCGATCGCGTGTTCGGCGATCAGCGACGGCGGCGGCGGCACACCGCGTCTGGCGACCGGCCCGTCGCCCCCCCCCGCCGCGCCGTGGCACGGCACGCAGAACGTCTCGTAGACGTGCCGCCCGCGCGCCAGCGCGTCGTTGTCGCCGGCGGCGAAGGGGCTCGTCAGCTCGCGGCCGGCGCGCTCGGCATCGGCCGGCGTCGCCTGGAAGTGCTCCGGCATCAGGCCGCGCGCGATCGCACCCTCCGGCGGCGCCTGCAGCGTCCTGCCGTCGGCAAACACCGGGTTGGGCGCGAAGGCGTTGTAGCGCGGCGAGTGCGCCATGTCCGGGAAGTACTCGACGTTGGGCTGGTGCACGTCGCGCCGCGACGCCCACATCACGACGAACGACGCCGCGAAGGCCGCGGCCAGCACCAGGTTGAGCGCGCGCACCCGCATCACGGTACCTCCTCGAGATCGCGCTCCTCGACCTCGACCGCGTGATGGCGCGCGAGCAGTTCCTTGATGCGCTCGGCCGGCACGGCGGCGTTGGTGTGCTCGAGCAGCAGCACGAACCGATCGTCGGTGACCGCCGGATGCACGAGCGATGCCCGCCGCCAGGGACGGAGGCCGACCACCCAGATGAAGGCGATCACCGTGCTGATGCCCGCAAACAGCACCATCACCTCGAAGGTGATTGGCACGAAGGCCGGCAGCGAGTCCCACGGCTTGCCGCCGACGTTGATGGGCCACGACACGGCCGAGGCCCAGAACTCGAACCACAGCTTGAGCCCGGCGCCGGCCAGCCCGAGGACGAAGCACACCCACGGGAGGCGGGAGGGCGGAAGGCCCATCGCCTCGTCGAGCCCGTGCACGGCGTAGGGGGTGTAGACGTCGAGGATCTTCAGCCCGCTCTCGCGCGCCGCCGTCGTGGCGGCCAGCACGTCTTCCTGGCGGGCGTACACGCCGAGGATGCCGCGATACGCCATGATCAGGCCTCCACCGCCGACAGCGCGGGACGGCCCGCGGCCGGCGCCGGCTCGTGCGTCCCTGCGGGCGGCGTGCCGACGACGCTCTTCACCTCGGCGATGGCGATCACCGGAATCAGCCGGCAGAACAGCAGGAACGCCGAGAAGAACAGCCCGAAGCTGCCCAGCAGCGTGGCCACCTCGATCGAGGTGGGCGCATAGCTGGCCCAGGACGACGGCAGGTAGTCGCGGTGCAGGGAGGTCACGATGATGACGAAACGCTCGAACCACATGCCGACGTTGATGAACAACGTGACTATGAAGACGAGCAGGAAACGGCGGCGCACGGCGGAGAACCACAGCAGCTGCGGCGCCAGCACGTTGCAGCTCACCATCGTCCAGTAGGCCCAGGCCATGGGCCCGAGCGCGCGGTTCTTGAACACGAACTGCTCGTACTGGTTCGCCGAGTAGAGCGCGGTGAAGAACTCGGTGCCGTAGGCGAGCGCCACGATGCCGCTCGTCAGCAGGATCAGCTTGCACATGACGTCGACGTGGCGGTGCGTGATGTAGGCCTGCAGGCCCATCACCACCCGCGCGACGAGCATCAGCGTCAGCACCATCGCCATCCCTGAGAAGATGGCCCCGGCCACGAAGTAGGGCGGGAAGATCGTGGTGTGCCACCCGGGAATCACCGACGTGGCGAAGTCCCAGCTCACGATCGTGTGCACCGAGATCACCAGCGGCGTCGCCAGCCCCGCCAGCAGCAGGTAGACCACCTCGTAGTGGTGCCAGGTCCGGAAGGAGCCGTTCCAGCCGAGGCTGAAGATCTCGTAGAGGCGGCGGCGCAGGCCGGGCGGCGTGCGGTCGCGCGCGGTGGCGAGGTCGGGGATCAGCCCGACGTACCAGAACACCGCCGAGATCAGGAAATAGGTGCTGATGGCGAAGAAGTCCCACGCCAGCGGCGACCGGAAGTTCATCCAGAGCGTCCCGCGCGCGTTGGGATAGGGCGCGATCCAGAAGAACAGCCAGGGGCGCCCCATGTGGATCACGGGAAAGATGCCGGCGCACATCACGGCGAAGAGCGTCATCGCCTCCGCCGCGCGGTTCACCGACGTCCGCCACCGCTGGCGGAAGAGGAACAGGATGGCGGAGATGAGCGTGCCGGCGTGGCCGATCCCGATCCAGAAGACGAAGTTCGTGATGTCGAACGCCCACCCGACGGTGCGGTTCAGGCCCCAGGTGCCGATGCCGGTGGCCACCTGATAGGCGATGGCGGCGGTGCCCAGCCCCAGCAGCGCCAGCGAGAACACGAAGCCGGCCCACCACAGGGCGGTCGGCCGCGTGTCGAGCGGGCGGCAGACGTCTTCGGTGACTTCCGACAGCCGCTTGCCGACGATGAGCGGCGTGCGGCCGGCGGAGACAGCGGCCTCAGCCATGGTGCGCCTCGGGAGACGTCGCCTCGCGGTTGCGGACGACGGACAGGTAGCCGACGCTGGTGCGCAGGTCGAGTTCCTCGAGCACGCGGAAGAAGCGCTGGCTGCGCGCCAGCGTCGCCACGCGGCTCTTCGGATCGTTGAGATCGCCGAAGGTGATGGCCCGGGCCGGGCACGACTGCCCGCAGGCCGGCTGCACGTCGCCGTCGGCGAGCGGGACGTTCCGGCGCCGCGCCTCGGTCCGCGCCTCGTGGATGCGCTGGACGCAGAAGGAGCACTTCTCCATCACGCCGCGCGTCCGGACCGTCACGTCCGGGTTGAGCACGAGGTTCTCGCGCTCGCTGGGATGCGCGTAGTTGAACCAGTTGAAGCGCCGCACCTTGTAGGCACAGTTGTTGGCGCAGTAGCGGGTGCCGACGCAGCGGTTGTAGACCTGCTCGTTGAGCCCCTCGCTGCTGTGCACGGTGGCGAGCACCGGGCACACCGACTCGCACGAGGCGTTGGCGCAGTGCTGGCACAGCATCGGCTGGTGCACCACGTCGACATCGTCGCCGGCGTCGGTGAAGTAGCGGTCGATGCGCATCCAGTGCATCTCGCGCTGGCGCCGGACCTCGTCGCGTCCGACCACCGGGATGTTGTTTTCGGCCTGACAGGCGACCACGCAGGCCGAACAGCCTGTACAGGCACTGAGGTCAACTACCATTCCCCACCGGGGGCCACCGGTGGGATGATCGTCGGGCCACCAGGACTCGTAGCGCGGATGGGGCGCCAGTTCCTGGTCGGCCGACGATCGAAGGAGGGAGAGGCTCGTCTCGACGACGAGGGGACGCGCGCCGGCCGACGAGACCGAACGCGGTTCGTTGATGGAGTGGTGATGCTGCGTGGTCGCCAGTTCGTAGCGGCCGGGAAGCCGCGATATCGTGACGCGCCGGGCCGAGGCGTGCACCAGCCCGCCGCGCGTGATGAGCCAGGGCGCGAGGTTCACCCCGACGCGTCCGTTGGGGCCCACCCCCGGCTGCGCGTCGAGCCAGCGCGGGCCGATGTCGGCGAACCGCTCGGTGCCGGCCCGGCCGTAGCCGAGCGCGACGGCGAGCACGCCCTCGTGCTGGCCGGGCTGGACGTGCACGGGCAGCACGAGCGGCGGCTGACCTGAGCCATCGGGGGAGGCAATCTCGACGAGGTCGCCGGAGGTCACGCCCAGCCGCTCGGCGGCGGCCGGCGCCAGCGCGGCGACGTTGTCCCAGGTGATCTTCGTGATCGGATCGGGCAGCTCCTGCAGCCACGGGTTGTGCGCGTGCCGCCCGTCGAGCAGCGCGGTCGTTGGGTGCAGCACGAGCGCGAAGCCGTCACCCTGGCGCTCGCTCGCCGGCAGCGGCGTCACGGCGCCATCGCTGAAGGCGGCCGGCTGACCCGACGGGGCCCCCAGCACCGTGAACCCGTCGTGGACGACGCGATCCCAGAACGCGTCGAACCCCTCGCCGGCGCCACTGCGCTGGAACACCGCCTGCTGCCAGTGCGCGCGCACGAGGTCGAGCGCCGTCGCGTCCTGACCCGACCATCGCGCGAAGGTCTCGATCGCCGCCCGCGTGTTCGCGAGCGGCCGGATGGCGGGCTGCACCACCGCCGCCAGCCCGTCGACCGGCTCGGCATCGCCCCAGGACTCGAGGGCATGGTGGTCCGGACAGACGATGGCGGCCAGCGCGGAGGTCTCGTCCGGCGCCTGTGCGAGGCTCACCACCAGACCCGCGCGCGGCACGAGGGTCGCGAACTCGTGAACGGCCGGCAACTCGTAGACCGGATTGGCCCGGAGCACGACGAGCGCGGCCACCGAACCGGCCCGCAACTCACCGGCGAGACGTTCGATCGCGGCATCCTCGCCGCGGCGCTGGCGCGAGGGACGCTCGAGGTCGATGGTGTGGCCGTAGTTGCCCAGCAACTGGTTGAGATAGTTCACCAGCACCTGGGCGGCCAGATCCGGGGTGCCCGCCATCACGAGGCTCTCGCCGCGCGCGGCCCAGAGCCTGGCGGCCAGGTCGTCGAGCACCGCGCCGTCAACAGCCGGCGCCCCGCCGCGCGCCTCGAAGGCGACGCCGGCCTTCGCCGCGACGCGCGCCACGAGCTGCTCGATGACCCGCGGCTCGTCCTCGGGAAGGATGCGGACCCGCAGGTCGGCCTTGGTGCCGGTGAGCGAGAGCCGACCCTCGAACTGCACGTGGTAGGAGCAGCGCGGCGGGTCGCCCTCGAGGGATCTGGCCTCGCGGTAGCCGCGCGTGAACTCCACGGGCGACACCCAGGTGCCGAGGAAGTCCGCATCGATACCGACCAGGACGCTGGCGCGCTCCAGTGCGTAGCGCGGCAGCACGCGCCGGCCGTGCGTGCGCGCGTGCGCATCGAGCACGCCCGACGCCGACAGCGCGTCGTAGACCACATGGCGGCCGTCGGCGAACCCGGTGAGGAACCGGTCGATGGCCGCCTGCAGCGCAGGGCTGGTGATCGTCTGCGAGAGCACGCGCACCGCCCCGCCCGAGGCGCGAATCGCCGCCAGGCGGCCGAGCACGTCGGCGTCGACCTGCTCCCACGTGGCGTCGGCGCCGCCGCGCCGCGGTCCGGTGAAGCGCTGGCTGTCGTACAGCCCGAGCACGGCAGCCTGACCGGCCGCGCACACGCCACCCCGGCTCAACGGATGCTCGGGATTGCCCTCGATCTTGATCGGCCGTCCGTCGCGCACCTTCACGAGCACGCCGCATCCGGCCTCGCACGCGCTGCACGTGGAGGCGTACCAGAGCGACCGACCCGGCGTGACCGTCTCGGGCTCGTTGGCAAACGGCAGCGCGTAGCGGACCGGGGCACGCTGGCACCCGGCCGACACCGCGCCGGCCAGCGTGAAGCCCGCCGCCTGCAGGAAGCCGCGACGCCCGAACAGGGTCGCCGTCTGTTCGGGCGCCGGCGGGAACTCGTCGGCGGCCGCCTCGCGGAACGCATCGTCGGGCGCGCGCTCCTCGAGCGATCGCCAGTAGCGCCGTGGAGATTCGTTGGCCATCGTCAGTAGTGACAGGTGGAGCAGTCGGTCGATGCGTTCACCCGGCGGCCGGCCACTCCGGTCTGGTTCACGGTGCGGTGGCAGTTCACGCACCATCCCATCGAGAGCGACGTCGTCTGCCGCACGCGCTCCATGGTCTCGATGGGCCCGTGACAGGTCTGGCAGGTGACGCCGGCCGCCACGTGCGGGCGGTGGTCGAAGTACACGAAGTCGGGCAGCCGGTGCACCTGCACCCAGCGCACGGGCGAGGGATGCGCCCCGGCGGCCGGCGCGAGCTGGTCGTCGAGCCCGAGCGCGGTGTAGAGCTTGGTGAGTTCGGCGCTCATCACGCGGCGGGGCCGGCGGTTCTCGGCGGTGGCGGCCTCGTCCTCGGCCCTGACCGCCCCGAGCGTCGCGGTGACCGACTTGTGGCAGTTCATGCACACGTTGGCCGGCGGGATGCCCGCGTGACGGCTTTTCTCGGCGGCGAAGTGGCAGTACAGACACGGGATCTGCATCTCGCCGGCGTGCAGGCGGTGCGAGTAGGCGATGGGCTGAATCGGCTCGTAGTCCTGGTTGTCGCCAGGCAGCCGCCAGTTGGCAATTCGCGGCGTCACGGCGAGCAGGTTGTAGCCCAGGCCCACGGCGAGCAGCGCGGCAACGACGTAGCTCTTCATCGCGGCCTCACGCGGCGGACGCCGGGCGCCGGTACCAGCGTACCACCTGCGGACGCCGCCACAGGTAGGGGTTGGGCACGACCAGGATGTGCACCAGGCGCGTGAAGGGGAACAGCAGAATCAACGCGAAGGCGTTGACGATGTGCAGCTTGACGAACAGCGGGAACTCCGCCACCGCCTGCAGGTCGGGCGCGAGCCGGACGAGCGACCACAGGTAGGGCGCTGCGATCGAGGAGAACCACGACGAACCCCACGGGTACGCGATGGCGACGTAGACGCCGCTGAACACCTGGAGCGCGAGCATCGCCAGCACCAGCCAGTCGACGGGGCTGGTGACGGCCTTGACCCGGGGCACGCCGACGCGGCGCACGATGATCAGCGCGATCCCGATCAGGCTCATCAGGCCGAAGATCAGGCCCGAGACCTCGAGCACGTACAGACGCAGCGGCCGGCTGTTCCAGGCCAGCACCCACGACGGCAGGAAGAACGCCACGACGTGCGCCGTGAGCACGATGATGATCCCGTAGTGGAACAGCACGAGCCCGTAGAAGTGCTGGCGGTTCTCCAGCAGTTGCGAGGAGAGGCTCGAGTAGGTGAACGCCGCGCCCCGGTAGCGCTGGATGGTCACCAGGAAGAAGATGAACATCGCCACGTACGGCAGCGCGCCGAACAGCGCCCAGTTGAGATAGCCGACGACGCTAAGCATGGACGACCTCCGAACGCTCTGCCGCCACCGCCAGCATCCGCGCGATGACGCGGACCAGCGGACGGAACGGGCTGGTGGACGCCTCGATGGCGGTAGCCATCTTGCCGACGGCCGGTACGAGCGCGTCGGCGGCGACCTTGTGCGCGTGCTCCACGGGCAGCCGCGGCAGCAGCGCGAGCATCGACGAGAGGTGATCGGGCAGTTCCCCGGTCTCCTGGATCCCGTGATCGCGCAGCAGTTGCCGCGCGTGAACGAGGAACGCGCCGCGTTCGTACTCCTCGCCGAAGAGCTGCCAGCCCACCTCGAGCGCGCAGACCGGGTTGAGGTCGAAGGTCTGCGTGAACGCTTCCTGCAGGCCCGTCACCGGGGTCCCGGCGATGAACGCGGCGAAACCGGCCAGTTCGGCGCCCGCCTCGGGGTCGAGGCCAGCCGTCGCTGTGACGAGCGCGTCGAGATCACGGCCGTACTGCTCGTCCGGGTAGGTGAGCAGGCCGCCGAGGCCGGCCAGCAGATCGCGGACGGGCGCGCTCACAGGCCCCTCCGCGGCGGGCTGGTGAACCCGAAGCCGACGCTCTGCTTGTGCGAGAGCGGATCCACGAGCATCTCGATCGCCTCCTCGCGGTGCATCGGCGGGATGACGAACCGCTCGTCGAAGGGGCAGATCGAGGTGAGGTGGTAGATGGCGTCGGCCTCCTCGGGCGTGCAGTCGGCCTCGCGCAGCATCCGCTCGGCCATCTCCATCGTGACGTCGCCCACCGTGAGCGCGCGGCGGTACCAGCGCACAGCCTTCTGCTTCCGCAGCGCGTAGCGCACCTTGCCCTCGTGACCGGCCCCGAAGAGGTTGGCCAGGAACTTCATGGGCACGCGGGCCTGGTCGATGTCGTGGAACAGGTCCTCGGAGGTGTGCTCGAGCACGTCGCCCTGCTTCTGCGCCATGACGGGCGACATCGGCGGCACGTAGAAGAGCATCGGCAGGGTGCGGTACTCGACGTGCGGGGGCAGCGCCATCTTCCACACCTTGACGAACTTGTAGACCGGCGACCGCTGCGCGGCGTCGACGACCGACGCGTGCACGCCGTTGCGCAGCGCGGCCTCCACCACGGCCGGATCGTGCGGGTCGAGGATGAGCGACCGGTGGGCGTCCACCAGCTCCTCCTCCCGGCTGGCGGCCACCTCGGCGATGCGCGAGGCGTCGTAGAGCAGCACCCCCAGGTAGCGGATGCGTCCGACGCACGAGTGGAAGCAGGCCGGCGCCTGCCCCGTCTCGAGGCGCGGGTAGCACAGGATGCACTTCTCCGACTTGCCGGTCGACCAGTTGTAGAAGACCTTCTTGTAGGGGCAGGCGGGCACGCAGGCGCGCCAGCCGCGGCACCGGTTCTGGTCGAGCAGGACGATGCCGTCCTCACCGCGCTTGTAGAGGGCGCCCGATGGGCACGCCGCCACGCACGCCGGGTTCAGGCAGTGGTTGCAGATGCGCGGGAAGTAGAAGAACACCAGCTGCTCGACGGCCATCAGCTGCCGGCGCTGGTCCTCGGAGAGCCCCTCGAGGTTCGGGTCGTTCTCGGCGTAGACCGGCGATCCGCTCAGGTCGTCGTCCCAGTTCGGGCCCGCCTCGATGTCCATCAGCTTGCCGGTGATCATCGAGATCGGGCGTGCCGTCGGCTGATCGGGCCCCTCGGGGGCGTTGAACAGGTGCTGGTAGTCGTAGGTCCAGGGCTCGTAATAGTCGTCGAGCGTCGGCAGGCTGGGATGGTGGAAGATGTTGGCGACGATCCGCGTCTTGCTCGTGGATCGCAGCCGCAGCTTCCCGTCGGCGGTGACCTCCCAGCCGCCCTGGTACTTCGACTGGTCCTCCCACTTCGTCGGATAGCCGGTGCCCGGCTTGGTCTCGACGTTGTTCCACCACATGTACTCGGCGCCCTTGCGGTCGGTCCAGATGTTCTTGCACGCGAGGCTGCAGGTGTGGCACCCGATGCACTTGTCGAGGTGGAACACCATCGCGATCTGTGAACGTACGTCCATGGGTGTCGTCTCTATCTCTTACCAGCGCAGCTCGGGCAGCCTGCGAACCAGGACGTGCGTGTCGCGGTTGCAGCCGACCGGCCCCCAGTAGTTGAAGCCGTAGGTGAACTGCCCGTAGCCGCCGCAGAGCAGGTTGGGCTTCAGGCGCGTGCGAGTGAGGCTGTTGTGTCCGCCGGCGCGCTTGTGGCCGCGCAGCGGCGACTTGGGCACCGAGAACGTGCGCTCGGGCGAGTGGTACTGGATGCAGACGCCGCGCGGGATGCGCGCGCTCACGACGGCGCGCGTCACCACCACCCCGTGGTCGTTGTGCACTTCCACCCAGTCGTTGTCGGCGATGCCGATCTCCTCGGCATCCTTGTCGTTCATCCAGAACGGCTCGATCCCGCGCGACAACGTCGTCATGCGCTGGTTGTCGCCGTAGGTGGAGTGGATGTGCCACTTGCCGTGCGGGGTGAGGTAGTTGAGCATCTTGGTCGGCCCCACCTCCTTCGACACCCGCAGGTCGGAGTACTCCGACGGCTTGGGCTTGGGCTTGAAGGTGGGCAGGTGCTCGCCGTTGTGCAGGTACATCAGGTGGTCGAGGTAGAAGTGCTGGCGGCCCGAGAGCGTGCGCCACGGGACGAGCGCCTCGACGTTGTAGGTGAACGGCGAGTAGGCGCGGCCGTTGGTGAGCAGGCCCGACCACATCGGGCTGTTGACGAAGCGCGCCGGCCGCGTCTGCAGCCCCTTGTAGTCGACGCGGATGTCACGCGAGCCCTCGGAGAGGTGCGAGAGCCGCCGGCCGACGCGCTTCTCCATGTTCTGGTAGGAGCGGTGGGCCAGCGCGCCGTTGGTCGTCGTCGCGAACCGCAGGATCACGTTGCACACGTGCTCGTCGTCGGCCAGCGACAGCCAGCGCTTGCCGTCGTGCACCACGGTCGGCATCGAGGTGAGCGCCGCGTCGTGCTCGTCGTCGATGGCGTAGTGGGTGCCGTGGGCGCCCAGACCGTTGGCGCGCGCGAGCGGGCCGAAGCTGACGTACTGGTCGTGGATCTTCCGGTAGTCGCGCGTGACCACCCGCAGCGCGGGCATGGTCTTGCCGGGAATGGCCTCGACCTCGCCCGCGCGCCAGTCGCTCAGGTCGACCTGCGCGATCTCGGCCGGCGAGTCGTGACCGAGCGGCGTCGCCACGAGGTCCTTCACCGGCTCGACGAACCGGCGGGCCGCCAGTTCCGACACCTTCCGCGCCACCGCCCTGAAGATCTGCCAGTCGGACTTCGACTCCCAGCACGGCGGCACGGCCGCCGACAGCGGATGGATGAAGCTGTGGAGGTCGGTGGAGTTCAGGTCGGCCTTCTCGTACCACGACGCCGCCGGCAGGACGATGTCGGAGTAGAGCGCCGAGGTGTCCATCCGGAAGTTCAGATCGACGACCAGGTCCATCTTCCCGGTGGGCACCTTGTCGTGCCAGGTGACGTCGCGCACCTGCTCCTTGGCCAGTTCCTCGGCGATGCGGTTGGAGTGCGTGCCGAGGTAGTGCTCGAGGAAGTACTCGTGGCCCTTGGCGCTGGCCAGCAGCGCGTTGCCGCGCCAGATGAACCAGACGCGCGGCCAGTTCACCTCCGCGTCGGGATCGTCGATGGCGAACCGCATGGCGCCCGACTTCAGCTGATCGACCGCGTGCGCGACGATCTCGGCGTCGGAGGTGGCGCCGGCGGCCTGTGCCTCACGCACCACCTGCAGCGGGCTGCGGTCGAACTGCGGGTAGAAGGGCATCCACCCCGCGCGCACCGCGCGCGCCTGCAGGTCGATCGTGTGTCCGCGGGCCGTGGTGTCCTCGGGCTGCCGGATGGGAACGCTGTGGTAGTCGGTGAAGTCGCGCTCGTAGCGCCACTGGTCGGTGTTGACGTAGTGCCAGCTCGGCGCGTTCTGCAGCCGCGAGGCGCCACACCAGTCCTTGGCGAACGCGATCGACGACCACGACTCGCCCGGCGCGAGCTTCTCCTGCCCGACGTAGTGCGCGAGGCCGCCGCCGTTGACGCCGACGCAGCCGCAGAACATCAGCGCGCTGATCGCGGCGCGGTACATCAGGTTGCCGTGGTACCAGTGGTTGATGCCCGCGCCGATGATCACCGTGCACTTGCCGCCGGTGAGCTCGGCCGTGCGCGCCCACTCGCGCGCGAAGCGCACGAGGGTCTCGCGCCCCATCCCGGTGTACTTCTCGGACCACGCCGGCGTGTAGGGCGCCGTCTCGTCGTCGTAGCTCTCGGGATACGCACCGGGCAGCCCGCGCGCAACGCCGAACTGCGCCATCAGCAGGTCGTAGACCGTCGCCACGAGCACGTCGCCGCCGTCGGCCGTGCGCAGGCGCCGGACCGGCACGCCGCGCGCGACCGGCGCCGCCTCGCCGAAGTCGTCGAACTCCACCTGCACCACCTCGTCCGCGCCGCCCAGCAGCGTGAGCGCGGGGTCGATGGGCGAGCCGTCGAGCCCGTCCTCCAACTGGAGGTTCCACTTGCCGAGTTCCTGGCCCCAGCGGAAGCCGACGGTGCCCAGCGGCATCTTCGGCTGGCCGGTGGCGAGGTCCCACATCAGGAACTTCCAGTCGGGGTTCTCGACGCCGCTGTAGGGCGCGAGCCGGCCGGCGCGCAGCAGCTGACCCGGCCGGTACAGGCCCCGATCGACCTCCTGGACCTCCACCAGCAGGGGTGCGTCGGTGTAGCGCCTGGAGTAATCGAGGAAGTACGGCACCTGGCGCTGGTGGTGCGCCTCGGTGAGCAGCACGTGGTTGACGGCCATCCACCACGCACCGTCCTGGCCCGCGTTGACCGCCACCCACTCGTCGGCGTACTTCGCCACCTGGCTGAAGTCGGGCGAGAAGACCCAGAGCTTCGTCCCGTTGTGGCGCGACTCGGCGGCGAAGTGGCAGTCGGGCGTGCGGGTCATGTTCAGGTTCGACCCCATCACGGCCAGCAGCTTCGCGTTGTACCAGTCGGCCGACTCGTGCACGTCGGTCTGCTCGCCCCACACCTCGGGCGAGGCCGGCGGCAGGTCGCAGTACCAGTCGTAGAAGGACAGCGAGAGGCCGCCGATCAGCTGAAGGTAACGCGAGCCGGCCGCGTAGCTGATCATCGACATCGCCGGAATCGGCGAGAAGCCGGCGATGCGATCGGGCCCCCACTTCTCGATGGTGTAGAGGTTGGCGGCGGCAATCATCTCGAGCGCCGTGTCCCAGTCGAGCCGGCGGAACCCGCCCTTGCCGCGCGCCCGCTGCCAGCGCGCGCGCTTCTCGGGATCCTCGACGATCTGGCGCCACGCCTCGACCGGATCCTCGGTGGTGGCCCGCGCCTCCCGCCACAGATCCAGCAGCGCCCCCCGCCCATACGGATACTTCACGCGCAGCGGGCTGTAGAGATACCAGGAATAGGAGATGCCACGCTGGCAGCCGCGCGGCTCGTAGGGGGGCAGGCCCGACTCGAGCAGCGGGTAATCGAGCGCCTGCATCTCCCACGTGACGATGCCGTCCTTCACGTAGATCTGCCAGGAGCAGCCGCCGGTGCAGTTCACGCCGTGCGTGCTGCGCACCAGCTTGTCGTGCTGCCAGCGGTTCCGGTAGAACTGCTCCCAGCTTCGCAGCTCAGGCTTGGTCTCGTCCTTGATCCAGGCCAGCACCTTGCGCGCGTCCATCGTCAGTGTCTCCGCGTGGCGGCGTCGACCATGCGACGCCGCACGCTGCGAAAGCGGCCCAGCCACGCGAGGTCGAAGACGACGACGCCCGCGGCCGCACCGCCAAGTCCGAGCAGGAAGAACGTGAGCGGCGCCACCGGATCGGCCTCGGCGCGGCGTTTGGCGGCATCCTCGAGGAAGGCGAGCAACGACTCGATTTCCGCGGTGGTCAGGGGCCCGTCGCGGAAGAGCATCCGCATCGTCGGGGTCGCCGGCGCGCCCAGCCACGCCCCCGTCCCCGTGCGGCCGTTCAGGCGCTCGTAGGCCAGCGTGAGATCCGGTCCCAGCTTGCCACCACCCATCGCCCCCACCCCACCAACGCTGTGGCAGGAGAGACACGGCGGCCCGCCACCCGACAGACGCTGCTCGCCGGTGAAGATGGCCAGGCCGTGCGCGACGTCCTCGGGCCCGAACGGCCGGTCGCTGATCGCCGTGCCGGCGAACTGGGAGCGCTCCTTCGCCGACTCCGCGTCGATCATCGTGAGCAGGCTGTCGGCCAGCGCCGGCGAGATGCCGGGAGGGACGGGCATCAGCACACCGCCCGCCTCGGTGAAGAGCTGCCGCGCGTAGGGATCGCCGGCATCGATGACCGCCTTCGGGTTCTGGATGAAGGTGACCAGCCACGCGCGGTCCTGGCGCGTGGTGATGCCCTTCAGATCGGGCCCCGTGAGGCGGCCGCCACCGATCGTGTGGCAGCTCGTGCAGTTCTGACGGAAGTAGTCGGCGGGATCCTGCGCGGCGGCCGTCGAGGCGAACGCCAGCAGCAGACCAACCGGAATCCAGCGGGTCGACACACGAATCACAGGCGTGACTCCCTTGTCGGGCGAAGTTCCACGCTCACGGGCTTCGCTGGCGTGGAGATCAGCGTGGCCACCGTCGTGCGCTCGATGAACGTGCGGAACGCGTGCTTCACCTCACGCCACGACGCGTGGGCCGCGCACCCCGTCGCATCACTGCAGGGGTGCAGGCCGTCGAGCAGGCACTCGTCGAGGCTGCACGTGCGGTCGAACAACTCGATGATTTCGATGAGGTAAATCTGCTCGGGCCGACGCAGCAGCCGGTAGCCGCCCCCGACGCCCCGCACCGCGTGAATCAGGCCCGCCCCGGCGAGCACCTGGAGCATCTTCGCAAGGTAGTTCTTCGGGATGTCGGCGGCCACAGCCAGTTCGCGACCAGCCACGGACTCCCCCGGCGGCAGACTGCCCAGCTGAACCAGGGCACGAAGCGCGTATTTCGTCGTCGCCGAGATCATTGTGGACTTGTGGATGCATAGGTTATCTATTTCCAGCGCCGCGTCAACCCCAAAAGCGCCGCCAGCGCGAACCTGTCTCGTCCGTGGTCAATCGATGTGGCCGCGCGCCAGGGGCGGCGCCGCGGCAGGCCGCGCCGGCGGGCGGCGCGCTCGCGCGCGCCGTCCGCCGATTCCGCCCGGGATCAGTTGCCGGCGGCCTCGAGGGCCCGGGCCTTGGGAAACAGGATGTTGTTCTCGAGGTGCACGTGGCGGTGCAGGTCCGCCTCGAACGCACGCAGTTCCTCGAGGCAGACGCGGTACGTGCCGCACGCATCCTCGGGAGGCTGGTAGCCGTTGGTCAGTTCGCTGATGCGTGCCATGCCGTTGCCCGCCGAGTCGTGCTCGTGTTCCATCATCCGGATGGGGTTCTCCACCGAACCGAACGGCGCGGGCGGAATCCGGCGGCCGGCCGCCGCCGCGTTGGCCATCTCCACGATGAAGGGGAACAGGATGCGCTCCTCCTTGAACATGTGGGAGTCCATCTCCTCGGCCACCGCGGCGAAGATCGACGCCACACGCTTCAGTTCGGGATGGCGATCGCCGTGCACCGCCTCGATCTTCCGCGTGTGCTCGAGCAGCGGCGGGATGGCCGCTTTCACGTAGCCATGGTGGTTGGCGACGATGTAGGAGACCAGGGCCGGCGGATCCCAGGTGGAGAACCGCGGCGCCTCGGGGCCCCCGGCGGTCTTGACGGCGGCCAGCGCGCCCGCCACCTCATCGACGGTCAGCCCGCGTTCGCGACAGGCCTCACCGAGGCTGCGCTGCGCCCCGCAGCAGAAATCGATTCCGTACTTCTCGAACACGCTCGCGGCCCGGAAATCGTCTGCCACGATCTCGCGGACCGTCGTCTCGGGTGTGGGCACCACGAAAACCTCCTTGAACCGACGATGCGCGATACGGTACCGGGCCGGGAGCGCGCCTCATATGACGACGCTCATACCGGATGGACCTGCAACCGGATTCCCGGCGCGGGCGCGGCGCGCGTCAGCGAAGGATGGCGTCGACGATCCGGGCGTATTCGCCGCTGAAGTGATGCCCGCGGCCCACGAACGCCGTGCGCAGGCGGGCGGCCGTCGCGTGATGACACACCGACGCGGGCTCGTCCTCGGCATCGATGCAGGTGACGGGCACGTCGAGCCGGGCAATCTCGGGCGCCGTCGGATTCGGCGCGGCAGGCTGCCCGCCGAACCAGTTGGCGAAGTGGAACTCGAAGGCGGCGTTCTCCGACGGACCGAGCAGCGCCACCTGCCGCACCTTCGCCCGCTGCGCCGGCGACAGCCGGTTCACGAGGAACGGCGCGACGTCGGCGCCGAACGAGTAGCCGACGACCAGCACCTGGTCGATCTGCCAGGCACGCGTGTAGTGCTGGATGATGCGTCCGAGATCGGCGGCGGCCTCGCCCGGCGTCCTCGCCTTCCAGTAGTACCCGAGGCTGCTCCACCCCACCACGGGCAGCCCGGCCGCCGCGAACCCCGCCGCGAGGCTCTTGTCGATGTCGGCCCAGCCGCCGTCGCCCGACAGCACGATCGCCATCGTCCTGGCGCCCGGGTGCTCGCGCGGCTGAATCTCCACCAGCGACAGGTCCGCGACCTCCGGCGCGGCGGCGCGGGGCGCGGCCGCCGGGCGGGCGTCGACAATCGCGTGATAGGCCTCGAGAAACTGCGGCGCCCATCGCGACGGCACTCCGAAGCCGTGACCGACCTTCGGGAGCGGGAAGATCCGCGCCGCCCCCGTGTGCGCGACGAACCGTCGTGTGGCCCCGGCGTCGCAGACCTGATCGATCTCGCCCTGCAGGACCATCCAGGGCACCGTCGAGGCCGCGTACGGCGACAGGTCGTAGCCCACGGCCTTCGCCCGCTTCGTCGCGGTGAGGCCGCGCATGTGGCAGAGCGGTCGCTGGATCTCGAGGTCGGGACAGAATCCCAGGCTGACGGCGCCGGCGAAGGTCTCGGGCGGCGCGGCGGCGAGCGCGGCGTAGACCAGCGTCGCGCCAGACGAGTAGCCGACCAGGATCGGCGGGATGTAGGCCGGCAGGCCGAGGCGCCCCTGGATCGCGCGCGAGAGATCCTCGAGTGTCCCGGCGGGATAGGCGCAGCCATCGGAGGCGTTCAGGCTCTTCATGAAGGCGCGGATGTCGATGCCGATCACGACGGCGCCGGCATCACGCAGGCGCTGCGCCATGTCGATCACGCCGAGGTTCCAGCCGCCGTCGCCCGAGACGAACAGCACGACCTGCCGCGGCGACGCCGCTGGCCGGTAGACGGTCACGCTGCCGAAGACGGGCACCCGCAACGTCTCGGTCGAGGGCTGCGCGACGGCACCCGTTGCAGGGATCGAGCCCGCGACCAGGACGGTGGCGGCAATCAGCACGCGGATTCTGCCCATGGGAGCCCCGTGGCGTGGTCCTCGCCGGCGCGAGCCCCGGTCGGCATCGGCGTGGCACATGAGCGACCACTCTAGCAGCCCGTGGCGGCCGCGATCGAGGGCCCCGGCGCCGGTCAGCTCAGTGCCCGGCCCCTGGTTTCAGGGATGAACACCCAGAAGGCGGCGGCGAACAGGAAGGCGCTGGCGGTCACGGCAAACGCGGCGCCGAAGCCGTGCGTGTCGGCGAGCGAGCCGACCACGAACGGCGCCGCCGCGCTGGCGATCCGGCCGACGTTGTAGGTGAGGCCCTGGGCCGTGGCGCGGATGCGCGTGTCGTAGATCTCGGCGGTGACGGCGCCGAAGCCCGTGAAGTAGCCGGTGCCGAAGAACGCGACGAAGGGGCCCAGCACCAGCAGCACCACCGGCTGGCGCGTCGACGCGTAGGCGAACATCAGCACGGCGGCGGCGATCAGGTAGCCGACGTAGGCGCGCCTGCGGCCGACGGCGTCGCTCACGAAGCCGAAGGTGACGTAGCCGAACCACATCCCCACCTGCATCACCACCACCAGCGTCGACATGACGACCGTGGCGAGACCGACCCCGCCCTTCCCTGCCGGGAGCGAGAGGAAGGCCGGAATCCACAGGTTGAAGCCCCACCACGCGAACATGGTGCAGGCGTTCATCAGGGTGACGGCGAGCGTCAGCCTCCAGAGCCCGCGGCTGAAGACCGCGGCCAGCCCCGCCAGCAGCGGCGTGCCCTCCTCGGCCCGGTGGTGCCGCCAGATCTCCGGCTCCTTCACGTGCCGCCGCACCCACAGCGTGAAGAGCGCGGGCAGGACGCCGACGAAGAACACCGCGCGCCAGCCGAAGGCCGGCAGCACGAGCGCATTGGTCACGGCCGCGGCGCCGTAGCCCACGGCCCACGAGCTCTGCATGAAGCCCAGCGCCTTGCCGCGGTGCCGGTCCGGCCAGGTCTCGGAGACCAGCGCCGCGCCGCTGGCCCACTCACCGCCCATGCCGAGCCCGAGCAGCACGCGGAAGATCGCGAGTTGCGTCACGTTCTGGGCGAGGCCGCAGGCGAAGGTGAACACCGAGTAGATCAGCACGCTCGCGATCAGGGCGCGGGTCCGGCCCAGGCGATCGGCCACCACGCCGAAGACGATGCCGCCCACGGCCGAGGCGACCAGCGTGAGCGAGCCGAGCTGGCCGGCGGTCGCCTTGTCCATGCCGAGGTCGCCCATCAGCGAGGCGAGCACCAGGGCGTAGATCATCACGTCGAAGGCGTCGAGCATCCAGCCGAGCGAGGCCGCGATGAGCGCGCGGCGGGCCTCGGGCGTGGCTTCATGCCAGAACGCGAGGAAGCCGGTGGCCGTTCGGCCGGTGTCGGGCGGCATGGGGGACGGGCGCTCGTGGCTCATGGGATCCCGGGCGGCGCTAGGCGGCGCCGTAGCCGCCGCCGCCCGGCGTCTCGATGCGCAGGCGATCGCCGGGGGCGAGCCGCAACCAGACCTTCGCCCCGAGCGTCTCTTCCGATCCATCGCGCCGCACGAGGAGGTTGCGCCCGGCCCCTCCGGGACCGCCGCCCTGCGCGCCCCACGGGCGTTCGCGCCGGCGTTCGGAGAGCACCGTCACGTCGGTGTCGCACAGCGCCTCGTATTCGCGCACCAGGCCCTCGCCGCCCGGGAAGCGGCCGGCGCCGGCGCTGTCGCGCCGCAGGCCGTACTCGCGGATGCGCACCGGCAGGTAGTGCTCGATGGCCTCCACCGGCGTGTTGCGCGTGTTGCTCATGTGGCAGTGCACACCGCTGATGCCGGCCAGGCCGTTGCGCCCGCCCATGCCGCCGCCCAGCGTCTCGTAGTAGGCGAAGCGCCGGCCGGTGCGGGTGTCGATGCCGCCCAGCGTCACGTTGTTCATCGTCCCCTGGCTGGCGGCCGGAATCACCGCGGGCAGCGCCTGCGCGAGCGCGCCGAGCACCACGTCGGTGATGCGCTGGGAGGTTTCGACGTTGCCGCCGGCAACCGCCGCCGGACGCGACGCGTTGACGATGGAGCCCTCGGGCGCCAGCACGCGCAAGGGGCGCGAGATGCCCGAGTTGTAGAGCACGTCGTCGCGCACGAGGCAGCGGAAGGCGTAGAGGCTGGCCGAGAACGTGATCGCGAAGTTGGCGTTCACGCCGCCGTCGGTCTGGGGATCGCTGCCGGCGAAATCGATCGTGGCCGCGTCGCCCGCGATGCGGACGCAGGCGCGGATGGTGATGCGGCGATCGGAGAAGCCGTCGCCGTCGAGCACGTCCTCGAAGCGGTACTCGCCGTTGGGCACGCCGGCGATCGTCGTGCGCAGGACGCGCTCGGTGTAGTCCTGCGCGGCGGCGGCATAGCCTTCCACCTTGTGGCGGCCGTACTTGGCGACGGCCTGGACGAGGCGGCGCTCGGCGACCCGGTTGCTCGCGATCTGGGCCGTGATGTCGCCCTCTCGCTCGTCGGGCGTGCGCACGTTGGCGAGGATCATCGCCAGCACGTCGGGCACCACCTCGCCGCGGCGGACCAGCGTCACCGGCGGGATGATGAGGCCCTCCTGATAGACCTCCCGTGCCAGCGGCATCGAGCCGGGGCTCATGCCGCCCACGTCGGAGTGGTGGGCGCGGTTGGCCACGTAGAAGGCCGGCGCCCCGTTCTTCGAGAGGAACACCGGCGCCACCAGCGTGATGTCGGGCAGGTGCGTGCCGCCGCGGAACGGGTCGTTGAGCACGATCATGTCGCCGGGGCGCATGGCCGCGTGGTCGATGGCGGCGCGCACCGAGAGCGGCATGGCGCCCAGGTGCACCGGCATGTGGTCGCCCTGCGCGATGGTCTCGCCGCGCGCGTCGTAGATCCCGCAGGAGTAGTCGAGCCGCTCCTTGATGTTGGGCGAGAAGCCGGTGCGGCAGAGCGTCACGCCCATCTCCTCGGCGATGGAGACGAACAGGTTCTTGAAGATCTCGAACTCGATGGGATCGATTCGCATGACGGTCACGCCCCCGCCCCGACCGCGACGCGCCTGGGGGCCCGCCTGGCGCGGGGCGAGACGGCCCGCGTCGCCACGACGTTGCCGAACGCGTCGATGTGGAACCCGTAATGAGGCGGCACGACGGCGGTGGCCTGCGCTCCGGCGAGCAGGGCCGGACCCCGGCCCGCGGCGCCGGCCTGGAGGTCCTCGACGTGGTACACGGGCGTGTCGTGCCGCCGGCCTCCGAACCACGTGTGCCGCACGCGCAGCGGCGCGGGCAGGCCGTCGGCCAGGCGCGGAGCCCTCGGCAGCGCGGGCTTGGCGGTGAGGCCCACGGCCTTCACGCGGAGGTTGACGACCTCGGCGGCGCGCCCCGGATTGGCGTAGCCGTAGAGCTGCAGGTGGCGCCGGTCGAACTCCCCCCGGAAGCCCTCACGGCCGGAGACGGTGATCTCGTAGGACTGCCCGACGTAGCGGAGGTCGAGGGCGCGCTCGATGCGGGCACGTTCCCCCTCGAACCCCTCGGCGGCCAGGTCGCCGGCCGCCTTCGCCTCGAGCGCGGCGAAGCGCTGCTCGAGCCAGGCGTCGTCGATCTCCGCGGCCGGCCGCAGCACGCTCTGCGAGTAGTCCTTGGTGACGTCGGTCAGCAGCATGCCGAGCGCCGACAGCGCGCCGGCGTGGCGCGGCACGATCACGGTGGCGATGTCGAGCGTGTCGGCGATCTCGCAGGCGTGCATGCCGCCGGCGCCGCCGAAGGCCACCAGCGCGAAGTCGCGCGTGTCGAAACCGCGCTGCACCGACACGACGCGGATCGCGCGCTCCATGTTGGCGTTGGCCACCCGCACCACGCCGTGGGCGAGCGTCATCGGGTCCATGTCGAGGCGCGCGGCGAGTTCGGCTGCCACCCCCCGCGCGCGGTCGAAGTCCAGGCGCATGCGGCCGCCGAGGAAGTAGTCGGGATCGAGCCGGCCGAGCAGCAGGTTCGCGTCGGTCACCGTCAACTCGAGGCCCTTGCCGTAGCAGGCCGGCCCCGGCTCGGCGCCG
>WBZO01002364.1_pt1 | contig 24727 bp, 19 predicted proteins | sample 5204261 | NCBI WGS metagenome assembly WBZO01 (sample SAMN12412400, study PRJNA552823) | activated sludge metagenome | isolation source: activated sludge from anammox sidestream of wastewater treatment plant... | place: USA: North Carolina | collected 2017-09
GTTCGCTGAGACGACGCCGGCGCTGCTGGCGGGCCGCAAGACCGTCACACGCCGAGAGTGGACCGAACGCCACGCGCGCTCGTTCTCCGAAGGAGAACTCGTCCAGGCGTGGAGCAAGTCGCCGCGCGTGAGAGGTGCGCGCCGGGTCGGGACGATCCGGCTGACGCAGGCGCCGTACTTGGAGTGGTCGAACCTCATCCCCGGCGACGATTGGGAGAACGAGGGGTTCCTCTACATGGAGGAGCACGGCCTGACGCTGTTCGACGGGATGACGCCGATGCGAGTGTGGACGAACTGGCGCGTCAACGCGCGTCCGCTCTGGGTGGTGCGCTTCGCGCTGGTGGAGGTGTTCGATGCCTGAGCCGCAACGGATCGACCTCTACCTTGAGCAACTGGCGGCCGAGATCGCCGACGGCGAGGTGCTCCTCCGGCAGCGGAAGAAGGAAGCCGAGAAGAAGCGCAGCGGACCCGAGCGGGAAGCGGTGAACGAACTCGACGACCACCTCAAACACCTTCGGCGCGTGCTGATGATCAACTCGCTCCGCTGGGCGTCGGCCATCCGTGACATCTCACTCCCGCTCGTCGTCGACGATGTCACGACCTCGATCGTCCGCCAGGCCATCGTCGCCGCCATCGACGACGAACTCCCCTTCTAGCAGAGAACCTGCCAATATGTTTCAAATGGAAAATATTGGCAGGTTACGAAACGGAAACGCGAGGTAACGAGAGCATGGTCGAGCATCGAGGACGTGGGTACTCGAAACTGCAACTGAAACTCCTCATCACCATCTCAGAACTGACGGAGATGGCTGCGAGGGAGTTCGGCGGCAGGGCATTCGACGGTGCCGTGACGTGGAAACCCGGCGGGATGTTCCCCGAGGAGCGTGCCGACACCGTCTCGCGAGCCCTCAGCAACCTCGAAGAGCGCGGCCTCGTCGAGCGCGTGAAGCGGAAGTCGCGGACGGTGAAGGTACGCCTGACGCAGACGGGGATGGTCGCCGGCAACGACGCGAAGTACGGACGCCTCAAGCCGAAGTACCTGCCGTCTGGCCGTCCGGTTGCCACGGTCAGGCCTCCACGGTAGACTCGCGCACAAGCGACTCCGCGAACCGCCCTCGCCGTCGCCCTTCCCGCCTGTCGCCGGTGCCTCCACGGTGCCGGCGACAGGCACTCCCTCCTCAAGACGGAGGCGACGTTGGACACCACCAGCCCGATCACCCCGCATCCTCCCGCTCTCCGCGTCGACGCTGTCGACTCCGCGATCGAGTACCTGGAGGAGAACCCCACGGCGTCTGCCACCGCTGCCGCGAAGCACGCCGCGGCGCTGCACAACGTCTCGCACCGGAGCGTCATGCGTTGGGCCGTCGACCAGAAGCGCGACCTCGCCACGTACGGCAAGGATGTGGCGGTGAAGGCCGAGACGACCCGGACGCTGATCTCGTCGCTCAAGGAGCGCCGTGAGCAGCGCGGCCGCCTGATGGCGTTGATCGACGCCGAGGCCGCGCGCCTGGAAGCGATCAATGACGACGAGGACCGTTCCGCGCGCATCCAGCGCCTCGCCGGCGCCCACGCGCGCCTCGTCGAGTCCGCCGCCCGCGACGACCTCCACGGCGCCCGCATCGGCGACCCCGACGCGCTCGCAGTTCCGCCCCCACCGCCGCCCGGCGACGATGACGGCGAGATGCCGCCGAACATCAGCGCGATCGGCGAGGCTCTCGCGAGGGCGGCTGCTGACCGGGCGTAGTACGATGCCCGCCGGAGGCGCCCCGTGAACGAACCGACCGCCGAGGAACTCGAACTCGCTGCCGATGTGTCACCCGAGGCCGTGCGCGACATCGAGCGCGCGCAGGCTCGCCAGCGGCGGCGCGACTTCCCGAAGCCGACCGAACAGGACATCCTCGAACTCAAGGAGGACCTGGAGGGGATCTGGCACGAGTGGCGATACGGGGCGGCCACGGATACCGACGGCGATCGCCCTGACTTCACCCCGACCGAGGGCATCCCCGGCGCGCTCCGCATCCGCGCGATGCGCTACCACCGCGACCGGATGCCCGCGAAGTGGCTCCGCGTGATGCGGATGCCGTACCGCTGGCGCGGACACCGGATCGCGAACGAGTGCGAGCGGATCGTCGCGCTCGCGACGCGCAACAACCCGAAGATCGAGATCAAGCCGTCGAAGAACGACCCCGACGCGCTCGACGCCGCTGACCGCGAGACACGGTGGGCGCAGTCGCTCATCCCCTCGCTGGAGCGGCAGGCGTCTCAGGCGCTCATCCGGCAGTTCTCGGACGCCGTGGTCGAGTCCGGCATGGGCGTGTTCGAGGTGTTCCTCACGGACGCCTACGACGACATCGACATCGAGCGGCGCGACGGCGAGACGGACGAGGACTACGCGCAGCGCACGAACGAGGAACTGGTCGGCGCGACCGCCGAGCGCGGCCTCCCGGTCGGCGTCCGGGTCATCGATCCGCTCACCGCGCTCCCGCGGTTCGACGACAAGGGGCTCTCCGAGATCATCATCGTCGAGCGGATGCCGTACCGGCACGTCTACCGCGCGCTGCGCGACACGCTCTCGGACGAGACGCTCACCGAACTGTCGTTCCCGAAGCCCGGCGACACGGCATGGCCCGCACTCGCAGGGTTCGATGCCCGCTACGGCACTCCGAACGGCGAGGTCGAGACGATCCGCCACTACAACCGCCACTGGTACACGTACATGGTGGCCGGGAAGATCATCGACATCCGGCCGCACGGCTGGCCGAAGGTTCCTGTGATCGTCGCCGCTGGCAACACCTCGGGATCGAAGGTGCTGTCCGAGCGGTTCCAGGGTGTCGTCTGGGGCATGGTCGAGCAGGAGCAGGCGCTCAACGACTACATCACGCGGTCGCTCGACATCGAAATGACCTACGGGCCGCCAAAGACGGTCGTCGAGACGGCAGAGAACGCCCAACTCCGCAGCCCGAACCAGCCGCAGACCATCGACCTCTCCGACCCGAACGTGGCGGTGGAACTGATGCCGGGCCAGCGCATCGCGGATGCGTTCGCGGGGTTCCGCAACAGGCTCAACTCGCCCGTCCTGGGCGTGATGGTCGACATCTCGCAGCAGTCCGGCCTCAGCCCGATCGCCTCTGGCGAGTCCCCCGGCTCCGACCCGTCCGGGTTCGCCGTGAACACGCTCCAGGCGTCGTCCCAGATGCGGTACGAGATCCTCTTCGACAACATCGGCCGCGGCGTCGGGATGCTGATCGACCTCATCCGGCAGGGTGTGAAGCACGGCCCCATCGCTGACGACGTGTTCGTCCCGGTCGAGACGAAGGACGGGCTCGTCGAGTACCTCGGGCTCGGCCCGGACGATATCTCCTCGATGCCGTCATCCGTCTACATCGACCCGATGAACGACGTGAACCGCCTCGCGAACCGCCAGTCGCTCATCGCCGGCAACCAGGCCGGGTACGTCCCGCGCCGCATCGTCCAGACGCAGGGGTACGGCGCCGAGGACCCGGAGGCGTGGGACAACCTCATCGCGATCGAGACGGCGGACATGCAGATGCTCGGGCTCGCGATCGAGCAGGCGAAGATGCGGACGATCCCGCAGGCGCGCCCGCAACTCGTCGGCCCGAACGGCGAGCCGATTACATCCGGCCGGCGCGCAGGCGACGACGACGAACTGGAGCGCCTCGGCGGCATCCCGTTCGCGCCTCGCGGAGAGGCTGGGCGGATGGGGCGGGAGGCCGGGAACCCCGTCGTGAACCGCGAGGAGCAGGCGTTCCGCGCCCGAGCGCGTGGCGGACAGCAGCCCGCATGGCAGGGCACGCCGCAGCGGACTGAGGTCTAGCGTGGAATACAAGGGGCGGCTCTCAGGCCCGCGCTGGAACATGCTCGTGGACAAGATGGTCGAGCGGTTCGAGGAGCGCGTGTCGTTCTTCGAGCAGATGTTCGTCGAGCAGGGCTACCCGCCGTTCACCGAGCCGCTGTCCCCGATCCAGCAGTACCAGATGCTCGTCGCGTGGCGTCAGGCGGGCGACCCGAGGTTCTGGGAGAGCGTCGAGGCGCAGGGCGCGCTCGCGGAACTCTCCCAGATGTACGGTGCGCCGCCGCCTCTGTCGCCGTATAGTCAGCAGGCGCACCCCCGACTGATGTAGGAGCGGCCCTGTGTCGACCGAAGAGCGGACGTACAGCCCGGTATCAGCCTTCCGAGGGGCTCGCGAGGGCATCGGCCAGTATTTCAACCTTGCCGGCAAGCCGCGAGACGCCGTCGGCGCCGTACTCGGCGCTGGTGCGCCGGCGATGCAGGCTCTCAACCCGTTCTCGTACCTGTTCGGCGGAGACGAAGAGGCTCCGGCAGCGCCCGCCGGCCAGCCGGCCGCGGTCGGCACGCCGGAGCGCGCCCCTGCTACGGATGGCCCGTCCACGCTCGAAGCCCTCCAGGCGCTCCGTGACGCACTCGCGGAGGAGTTCGCCGCCACCTCCAACCCGGAGGAGAAGGCCGACCTCGCCCAGCAGATGCTCGCGACCGAGCAGGACATCGTCAGCCTGTCGATGCTCAACTCCGGCGTCATCGCCCTGGAGGACGGCACGCTGCTGACCCAGGAGATGCTCAACCACTCCGACCCGTACCTGCGTCAGCAGTACCAGCAGGAGTGGAACCGGCGTCAGGCGGCGATCACCGATGCCGCGAACGCCGCGCTGAACCAGTACGACCTCGACGAGTATTCGCTCGCGCGCCAGGCGGCGCAGGACGCGAACGCGACGCGGACGGCCGCGTTCAACGCGCAGATGTCCTCGATCGGGAAGCGGCTCGAACTCAACGCGATCACCATCGATCAGGCAGTCGCCGAGGCGAAGCGCGTGTTCGATGGCATGGCAGAGGGGCGCGCTCGCGCCGATCTGGAGACAGACACGGCGATGAAGGCGGCGCCGTGGTCGACCGGCGGAAAGACCGAGTTCAGCCCTGCCGACACGGGGATGACCCGCCTCGCGCAACTCGCCGGCATCCGCGACATGAACGCCCCGGTCATCCGCTACCCCGGATCGATGACGATCGACCCGCGCGGCGCGATGGAGGAGTGGGATCGGCGCATCGGCGTCGAGGGCGGGACGCAGCCGATCCCGAAGGTGACGGTGCAGGAGTCCGAGATCCCGCGCGGCGTCGGCCTGACCGAGATGCCGGGCACGCCGAGACTCCGCCGGCCGTCGATCCAGATGCCGGCTGGCCCGATGTTCCCGGCAGCGGCGCCGCAGCCCGCGGCGGTGGGTGCTACGATTCGGATGCCGTAGGAGGCTGCCGTGGTTTCCTCTCCGTCGCAGGTCGTCACCGGGTCGAGCGTCATCGACCAGATCATCAAGTACCTCGACGTGACCGGCGGGCACGGCCTGACGGCATCGGCGCTCTCCGGGTACATCGACCCGTACCTCCTCGGCCTCGAAGGCTCCTCGATGCTGCCGACGCTCTCGCGCGAGCAGGCGGAGCGCCAGTACGCGCTCGACGTGGCGAAGTACGGGCTCGACCAGGCACGCCTCAACTTCGACCAGCGCGTATCCGCCGCCGACGCGCGGCTCAAGGAACTGAGCCTCCTCTCCTCGCAGCGCGGCCCCGGCAACTCCATCGCGTACAACTACGCCCTTCGCGGCATGTCTGCGCCGGCCGGCCAGCAGGTGTCGCCGTACTCGATGAGCCAGTCGATCAACATGCCGTACGAGGGCGGCGTCTCTCCCGCCCAGCCGACCCGTCCAGCGATCCCCGTTCCGCCGCAGCAGCCGACCCCGACTGGCGGATACCCGATGCGCCCGGTCGAGCCGGAACCCGCTCGCGCTCCTCAGACGCCAACCGCCGCGCTTGCTTCCGCGGCGTCCCCGGCAGGCGCCGGAGGCTCCACGACTCCGGCGCCTGCCGCCTCGCCGTCGCCTGCGATCCAGTGGCAACCGCAGGTCGAGCCCGATCGTGGTCGTACCGTGGCGTCGAACAACCCGACGATCGCGTCGCTCCCCACCGCGCAGCGCCAGGTTCTCCGCATGGCGGACGGCGGCATGACTGACGACCGGATCGTCATGGTCGGCGACAAGCAGGGCCAGGAGACGGGCGCAGAGGAACTCGTGGTGAACCCGACCGGCGCGCCGATGGCGGTCGTGCCGAACGAGGCGCTGCCCTCCGGCATGGACACCGCGCCGGCGGGAAAGCCGTCCGCGGAGGAAGTGCTGCTGATGATCGGGCGGCTCATCGAGTCGCTCGGCGTCGAGGACGAGCAGGCGCCGGAAGGCGTCGCTGAGGCGCTTGAGATCCCGGCGGCCGAGGGTGGCGGATCGTTCGGCCGCCGGAAGATCGCTGACGAGGTGCGGTCGCGGATGCGTGGTCGCATCTCGCGCTACGCCGACGGCGGCATCTTCGGGACGACGCTCTACTCGCCCGGCGAGATCGCCGGTCAGCCTGCGCTCCAGGCTGCATCGAAGGGCCAGCGCCTCGCCCCGTTCGGCGGGAACGCGCTGGACATGGTGCTGCCGGGCACGGACACGTCCCTGCCGATGGGCCACCAGATGAACATCGGGAACTACGCCTCGATGCTTCCGTCCGAGCAGGAGCAGTTGCGCGGCGCGATCGAGACTCCGCGCGAGATGGGCGGCCTCGGCCTCATGTTCGGCGACTGGCTCACCTCCGCCGTCCGCGCCGCTCCGGTGGGGCGATCGTTCGGCGCGTCTGGCTACGGCTGGTAGTAGACTTCGGGGGCGACAGCCCCGGAGGTCTACATGGTCAAGCCGTGGACGTACGAGTCATGGGACGAGCGGCAGCGCCGGGACTCCGAAGAGTTCACGACGCTCGCCGACAACGCTGCTCAGGCGCTCGTCGATCCTGACCCGATGCGGATCGCGTCGGCCTCGCAGGCGTTCACCGCCCGCGAGAACCGCTACCGCAACGCCGAGTCGAACGCCGCCCTCCGCCAGCGCGTCTCCGCCCGTGTGCAGGAGCGGATGCAGGAGCGGAAGGAGCGCGACATCTCCCCGCTCGGCATCCTCAAGACGGTCGGCAGCGGCGCGATCGAGGGGCTGGAGCGCGTACGCCACGCCGGCATCGGCTTCTTCACCGCCGACAACCCGATCGAGTCCGTGGAGCAGGTGGTCGGCGGCCTCCGCGGCGAACGCTACTCGGGCGAGGATCTCGGCTTCATCCGGCACCTCCCCGAAGGATCGCGCGGCCGATCGGTCGCCGGGCGCGTCGGCGAGGAGTTCACCGACCCCGTCAACTACCTGATCGCGCTCAAGGGGCCGGTGCTCGCGGCGAAGATCACCGGGAAGGGCGTCGCATCGCGCGCCGCGCGAGCGATGATCGAGCCGGTCGTCACCGGGCCGGCAGCACTCCGCCTCGGGTCCGAGGCTGGCGTTTCCGCCGTGGCGCGCATCGCCGGCGAGCAGGCTATCGACGCGCTCCCCGAGGACGCCCCGGCCGCGCTCCAGGTCGGCGTCGGCCTCGGCGCCGGCCTCCTCGGCGGCAGCGCGGCATCGGTCGGCATCGGCGCCGGCGTGCGCGCCGGGCGAGCAGCCTCGCAGCGGGTCGAGGGGGCTGCGCTGGAGAGCGCACTCCGCGAAGAGGCAGGGTACGAGCCGCGCAGCGTCACCGAGCGCGTGCGTGAGCGACTCGCGGCGAATGCGGCACGGCGCTCCACGGCGCCTGTGGCCGGTGGCGCGATGATCCCCGGCGTCGGCCGCGTCGCGAACCCGACGGACGAACACCTGCAACTGCTGATCGATGAGGCGAAGAGCCTCGGCGTCCCCGAGGCTGATATCCCGAGCGTGTACGCGATGAAGTCGCGCCCCGGCGAGCGGGTCGCGCTGGAGTCGCGCATCGTCGACGCATACGGCATCCGTGACGCCGAGGGCACCCCGATCACGCCCGGCCGACGCACCTCTCCGAATCCGTTTGCGCGAGATGTCGTGGGGCGGCCGCAGGATCCGGCAGCGTCGGCGAACCCCGCCGTGCGCGCGGCCGAGAAGGAAGGAGCCGAAGAGGGTCTCCGCATCATGCTCGACCGCGCCGGGGTCCCGCGAGACATCGACGACGCGGGGTTGATCGCGGTGGCGCGTGAGCGTGGTATTGCCCAGGCCGCCGGTGGCGACCTCTCGGACTACTACGGACGCCAGTTCCCGAACGACTCCAAGCCGCGCCGTGAGCGACGACTCAAGGAGTTCGAGGACCTCCTCGCAACTGGCACACGACTGACGCCGGCGCAGCGCGACGACATCATCAGGCTCCTCGCCGTGCAGCATCGCCGAGCGGCCGGCGTCGAGAACGTGCGCCCTGAGCCGAACCTCGAAGTGAAACGATCGACGGAGGCGATCAAGGAACACGGGAGTTCACTCACCCGTGCGGTGCTCGATCCGAGCGAGCGGAACATCGACGACCTCGCCGCAAGCATTGAGCGGCGGATGCCTCGTCGCGAGTATGACATGGAGATCCGGCCACTCGGAGCCGAGCGTGGGCGCGAAGAACTGCGGCGGCGCGCGCGGCAACTCATCGAGTCTGTCCGTACCGCAGACGAACAACGGCCCGGCGAGATCGAGCCGCTCGTCAGCGCGAGGCGCGAGGCGGAGAGGCAAGCATCTACCGCTGCGCGAGAGGCTCGACTGCGGGAGCAGTACGACCGCTTCCATGCAGTCTCGGACGAATACGTCGAGACGCTCGGCCCGGTTGAGCGGATGCCTTACGAAGAGCGTGCAGCAGTCGACACGATGGGGCAGTTCGGCCTCTACGACTCGTTCAACGACATCCCGCGCTCAGGCATGGCGCGGACTGTGTTGGGCGATGTAGAGCCGAACTTTCTCGTTCAACAGTGGGCGACCGCAGACCGCAGCGTTCTCTTCACCCCGCTCTCGCGCGGCACGCGCAACACGAAGGGCCAGACATTCGACGAGGCCGCCACCGCGTTCCGCGAGCGTGCGATGAGCCGGGCCGCTGAAGATGTGGAACGCGAGTTCACGTCGAAGGTTCGCGACTACGCAGAGACGCCCGTGAAGGGCATCCGGTACGAAGCGACGACCCTCTGGCGCGACCACGGGGCGATCCTCCGGCAGATTGCGGAGGAGGCCGGGATTCGTGTCCCGACGCGCAACGACCCGCGCTCGTGGATGGCGTTCTTCAAGAAGATCCAGGCCAGCCCGCGGTTCCCGCAGGTGGTCGAATCTATCCGCCGTCAGCGACTCGCCGAGACGGAGGATCTCATCGCCCGGATGCGTCGCACGAACGAATGGGCGCGCCAGCGGTTCTTTGGTGACGCCGCGCCGGTGCGCGCCGAAGAGCCGACAGCGGATATTGAGCAGCCCGCGCCGGAGCCGATTCGCGCAGAGGCAGAGCCGCAGGCCGCCGCTGAGGCGCCAGCGCCGCAGACGGCCGTCGTAAACGCTCCTGTCGCGATCGATGCGCCTATCGTCCGTGGCGACGCGCCCGAGGTCGCGGAGGCGCTCGAAGCGGCGGGGTTCGAGAACGTCGACGGGCGCCTGATCGGCGGCGGCGACCTCGAAGTCCAGGCGCGCCAGATGCTCCCCGACGACTCGCCGATCATCACGGTCCGCGACAACGCGCCGGAAGGCTCGACGTACTCCTCGATCCCCCCGTGGGCGCCTCCGCGCGCTAGCGGTGGCAGGAGCGGCGGCGGCGGCGGTGCGCCGGGTGGTGGCGCTCCTGGCGGTGTCGGCGGCGGCGCACTCCCGCCTGCTGGTGGCTCCGGTGGTGGTGGCGTTCCCGCTGGCGGACGTGAGCCGAAGCGCGGCACCGCAGGCATCGATCAGGCTGTCGCCGACACGGACGCCGGTATGCGCCAGCCTGGGGCCATCGACCGGATGGTGCGGTCGGCTGTCGCGCGCGTCCCCGGCGGCCCGGCGGCGCGTCGGTTCGTGATGGCCGCGCTGAACCCGATCGCGAACCACACGCGCCGGATCATGGTCGCGTACAACGCCGAGGCAAACGCCTTCTCGATGCTCAAGTCGCGATGGCAGCCTGCCGAGGTCGCCGCGCTGCGGGCGGTGGAGGCTGCCTACGACGCCGCGGTTCCCCGCTACGTCGGCCCGGCTGACCGGCTCCTCTCCGGCACCCTCGCCGACGTGCTGGAGAACCCGCGGTACTACGACCGCTCGCCGGAACTCGTGGCTGCGATGCGCGTGATGCGGGACACGCAGGAGCAGATCATCCGCGAGGCGCGCGAGGCGTGGAACGTCGACATCCTGCCGTTCGAGTACGCCGACCCGGACGCGGTCTACATCCCGCACGTCCGCGCCCGCGCGAGTGCCGATGAGGCGTTCACTCAGACAGGCGAACGCCTCGTCGCGTCTGGACGCCGGAAGCACCGCGAGCACGAGACGCTGAACGACCGCATCACCGCGCACGCCGAGCGCATCCGCTCCGGTGCCGAGAAGCCGCCTCCGGGCGTCGACCCGACGACGCTCAAGGGGCTGCGTGAGATCTACGAACTCGACGTTGACCGACTCGCGATGCACCACACCGAGGCGCTCGCGCGCATGGCCGCGCAGGAGACGTTCATCAAGGGATCGGGCGGCATGACTCGCGCCGAGATCATCGAGTCGCTGCGGCCCGGCATCACTCAGAAGAAGGCCGGCGTCGCGCGGCAGGTCGAGAACCTCCAGGCGCGGATGCGGACAGCGATGGCCGATGGGCGAATCGCTGCGCGTGACACGCGCCGGGAGGCGGGCCGGATGACCCGCGTCGAGCGCCGCGCGCAGCCGATCCTCGAACGCCTCGAATCGCTCGGCTACGCGACCAAGACGCCCGAGTACGGCGTCGAACTCTCGTACCTCGCCGGGCAGGCGCGTGAACTCGGCTACCAGTGGCGGCACCTCCGCGCGGAACTGCTCAAGAGCGGCGCGAAGGTCGAGGAGATCGCGGCGCGGCACGCAGGGTTCGAGCGCGAGTACCAGCGCCTCACGGGGATGCTGGAGTCGATCGCGCGCGAGTACGACCGTCCGATCCCGCCCGAGTACGCGATGTCGAACCGCACGCTCCGCTACTACCCGGCGGAGGAGGCGCGCGCGATCGATTCGCTCTACCGCACGTCGAAGGACATCCCCGGCATCGGCCGGATGCAGACGGGCATGGAGCACTGGCGCGGTATGGCCGTCGCCGCCGACGCGACATTCGCGACGATCCACGGTGCGTTCGCCGCGCTGATGGACCCCGGCACGACGTTCCGCGTCGCGGGGAAGTCAGCCGAGGCCGCGCGTAACCCCGGCCTCATGCTCCGCATCGCCCAGGCTGAGCCGGAGTGGGTGCAGCGGTTCTCGTTCTACTCGGGCTTCCCGTGGGACATCGCCGGCGGCCGTGAGTCGCTCGGCGGCGAACTCGCACGAGGCCGCGGCCTTGAGGCGATCCGGTACAAGGGCATCGGCGAGCGCGTGCAGGCGTTCAACGACGCACAGTGGCGGGCCGTTCAGGTGCGCCTCTTCGAGCAGTTCAAGTTGGACGCCGAGGCGCTGATCGAGGCCGGCTACCCCGCGCAGGCGGCGTACATGGAGGCGGCTGAACTGCTGCACCAGATCGTCCCGCGCATGAACCCGCGCCGGTCTGGCCGCTCGCAGGCGCACGCCGAGATCGAGCGGATGCTGACGATCTCGCCGTCGTTCCTCTTCCAGCCGGCGGTGATGCTCAAGGACATGGCTTCCGGGCTCGTGAAGTTGGGGGCGCAGAAGGCGGGCGCGCACGGCGAGGGATGGGCGATGCTGCTCCCGCGCGAGCGGCTCGCGATCCGCCGGTACGGCACGATGGCCGCGACCATCGCAGGCATCAGCGCGACATCGGCGTTGCTCTCGTCTCCGTTCACGAACCAGAACCCCGCCGAGGCTGTGGCCGAGGTGATGAACCCGATGAGCGGGAAGTTCATGTCGCTCGTCGTCGGGAACCAGGGTTCGATCGGCCTCGGGTCGGCGCACCGCACGGCGATCCGCGCGCTGTTCCCGCGCGTCAACGCCGACGGCGAGATCGAGCCGCTCGGCGGCTTCGAGCAGATGCTCCGCGGCAAGCGCCACCCGGCGCTCGCGCAGGCGCTCGACCAGTTCGCCGGCGAGGACTTCGGCGGCAACCTCATCGAAGAGGGGCGCCTGCCGTTCGCGACGGCGAACCGACTCTGGTACGCAGCGGAGGGCGCGCTCCCGATCTGGATGCAGCCGTTCTCCGCTGCCGGCCGCGGCGCCGAGACGGCACCGGACTCGTTCGCCGAGGGGATGCTCCAGGCTGCGTTCGGCACACTCGGGTACTCGTACTACGAGCGTTCCCCGTTCGACCAACTCGACGCGCTCGCCCGCGGCCGGCACGGCGTCGACTACCACTCCCTCGCCCCGTCCCAGCAGGTCGAGATCCGCGAGGAGTACCCCGACCTGTGGGCGAAGTCGGTGAAGCAGGGTCGCGAGCAGCGGCGCCAGTACCAGGCGTACCTCGATGTCGCCCGCGCGTACCAGCAGGAGTCGGACACGATGCTCGCGAGCGGCGAGATCACGCGCGAGGCGTGGCTGAACAACTACCGCCAGCGTCAGCAGCAACTCGCGGGCTACCGGGAGGCGATCTTCGCGAACTCCCCGCAGGGCAAGCGTGGCGACGACCCGCTCGACCTCTATTTCGAGCAGATCGAGGCATCGCGCGGCGCCGACGGCGTCCCTCAGTGGGAACTCGTCGACGCATGGAAGGCGGGGCTGACGCCGGAGCAGCAGGACTACATCGACGCGAACACCGGCGTCACGAACTCGCTGATCGGGCGGGTCTACCGAGACGTGTCGCGCACGTACGGCGAGTACCTGGAGCGCCCGAAGTACCGCGGGTACTCAGGCGCCGAGGCGCGCGAGATCGACGCCGCGTGGCAGATCGTCCGCAACGTCGCGAACGAGATGGCCGGCGGCGAAGAGCCTGACCGCCGCACGATGCTCGCGGCGATGGGTCGCGTGCGCGCGAACCTCCCCACCGAAGCGCGTATCCGCTCGGGCGTCACGAAGCGCATCCTCGGGCAGTTGCAGCAGACGCAGGACCGTTCCCGGTTCCGCGCGCAGCACCCGGAGATCGACCTCTTCTACGGGCGCGGGCCGCTCACTGACCGCCAGGTGGGGATGCTCATGGATCTCGCCGAGGCGAAGCGCCGCCCGAACGAAGCGCCGATCGCTATACGGTGACGGTGAGCGGTGCCGGGTTCGCACCGCGCTCGACTGCGTGCGGGCCATCGATTCCGTCGACGAGGTATTCGGTCGCGGTCATCAGGTGGTCATCGACCGTGATCACCTCGCGCCGGCGCGGGTCGCCATCGAAGGCCGGCTTCTGCCGGCGGTATCGAAGCATCTCGGCCTCCCACTTCCGCAGCCGCGGCAGGTAGCGCAGTCCGGGGAACCCGGCGCCGTCGAGCGCGAGCCGGTGGCCGACCTGCCGGATGCGAAACTCACGCAGTGGGATACGGCCGCCGAGGCGCGAGGGGAACACGGTGAACCCAGCACGACGCATGGCGCGGATGCCGAGCGACTCCGTGCCGTCGGCGTGCCAGATGATCGAGCCCGGACCCTGCCACTTCTCCTCCTGAATCCGCATCCAGGCGTAGAGCCGCTCGTCGACGTTCGCGCCGTTGTCCTTGAACTCGTCGACGAGCAGGATGCGGCCGTTCTCTTCGATGCCGGCGAGGAGCCCCGCCGTCTCGTTCGCCGTCCGTCCCTCGCCACCGAAGTCGAGGCCGCCGACCATCGCCACGAACGGGGGGATCTCTGCCTTGAGGAACGCATGGGTTCCGGGCTGGAAGTTCGGGTGGACGCGATCAGAGACGCCGGAGAGTTCGTGCTGGTACTCCGCGAGGAACGCGCCGGGTCCGACCTTGTTCATCGTGGCTTCGCAGGCGGAGATCGGAAACCCGTCCCATGTCGGCGTGCCGCCGACGATCCGCCATGTCCCGTCGGGCTGGCCCTCGTACACGAGCCCGTTCACCGCAGGGTGAGGGCCGGAGACGTACGCGCCGCGCAGGAAGTCAGCGCGGCCGTGGATGAGCCGGTCCATGATCCCGTCCTCGAGGACGAGGTTCTGCACCATGACGATGACGCAGTCGGTGGAGCCGGTCGGGATGATGGAGCGCGAGAGCGTCCGCATCTTGCGGTCGGTCAGCGTTCCTGAGTCGTTGATGTCGTCGATGTCGTCGAGGATGATCAGGTCCGGGCGCTGCTCCTCGTCGCGCACACCACGGATGCCCTTGTCGAGCCCGACGGCGTCGATGGTGAACCCCGAGGCCGTCTGTAGGCGGTTGCGCCGCCATCCCGTCGCCTGTCCGTGCTTCCCGATCCGGCGCTCGGCCACGTCCGGGTAGAACTGCCCGACGCGGCTGTCGGTCAGCATCGAGGCGATGTTCGCGACGTGGCCGTCGGCCTGATCCTGGGACGCCGAGACGTACAGGGCGTACTTCCGCGTGCGCCGGCACGCCGCCGACACCACCGCCGACTCGATCGAGGTGGACTTCCCGTGGCCGCGGGGCCACACGCAGAAGATCGAGTTGCGCGATGCGCCGGCGATCCTCGGCAATCGACCGCGGCGAATCGTCCAGAAGGCCGTCCAGAAGTCGGAATGGTGAGGGGCGAACCGGGTCGGCTTCCCGTCAGCCGAGCGGAGGTACTGCTCGAAGAAGTAGTAGTTCCAGGCGCGCCAGTCGGACTCCAACTCGTCCAGCAGCGTGCTCTTGGATGGTTCGCTCATCGTTCGCCCCCTTGCGCGGGCCATGATAGCGGACGTACTGTTCCGAACACCCACACCAGAGGAGGGGATCGTGCAGGATCAGGAACGTCCACAGCACACGGAGGCCGGCGGCGCGGGCGCCGCGACGGAGCCTCTGTCCGCTTCGGACTTCGACATCGACTCGCTCCTTGAGAGTGCGTTCGAGTCCGTCCGCGAGCAGCACGCAGGCGACATCGCTGACCCCGATGACGCCGGCGACGACCTCGACGGGCCAGACGACGAGCACTCGGACGCCGCCAACGACGGCGATCCCGATGGCGACACCGACGACGAGGAGAGCCCCGATGAGGGCGATGCTCCCGCGGCGGAGAAGAAGCGCCGGACCGTCACCGAAGATGACATCGTTCGATTCTCGCAGTTGGTCGCTGCGAACCCGAACGCCATCTCGCAGGTGCCGGGGAGTGCGCGCGGACAGGTCATGCGGAACATCATCACCGCCGCGTATCAGCGCGGGGTGATCGAGGCGAACGCGACCTTCGCCGAGCAGTCGTCCATCGAGGAGAACCTGCGTGCGTTCGTAGCCGAGCGCGAGCAACTGCGCCAGGAGAGCCCCGAGGCATTCGTGGATTGGGCTGAGTCCAATCCCGCCGAGGCCGAGCGGTTCTATGGCGCACGCCGCATGTTCGCCGAACGCAAGGCGCAGCCGTCCGCCAATGCACAGCCCCCCGCCCGTGACATCCAGGCTGAGGCGACGACTGAGATCGGTCGCCTCTCCGCGCTTCCCGAGAACATCCGCGAGGAGGTCGCCACGCGCATCCGCGCCGGCGAGTTCCCGCTCTCGGAGGCCGGGTTCAATGCGCTCCGGTCGACGATCGATGCCGCCTTCACGAAGGCGCTGTCGTCGTCCGCTCCGGTCCGGCGCAAGGTCGAGCAGCGACAGCAGGGCGCCGAGCGGCGCGCGGCTGCTGCCCGGCCGGTAGGGATGGCCGGCGGGTCTGGTGGATCTGGGGAGAACAAGATCCGCGACATCAACGACCTCGACGATCTGCTCGACATGGCAGCGAGCGGAAGCGGCCGGGGTCGGTAGGAGGGCACCATGCCTTTTTCGCTGGCTGAACACACGATCGCGCAGACGGAGCCGCTCAAGAAGGGCGTGTACCTCGGCCTGACGCGGGCGTGCATCGTCGCCGACATGCTGGAATGGGAGAACACCGGCTCCCTCACCACGTCCGGCGTCCGCTACGACGGCGTGAACCGCCCGTCGTGGGTGCCGCTGAACACGGCTTTCCCCGAGCGGACCATCCGGGGCAAGAACCTGTCGTACGGGGTCTACCAGATGGGCCTCCACATCGACATTCCTCACGTACTGGAGAAGGACTCCGGCGTGAAGGAGCGTCCGTCGACGCGGCAGACGCGGCAGGCGATCATCGGCGCCGCGTACGAGATGAACGACGCCTTCGTGAACGGCGACCAGGGCGCTGACCCCAACCGCTTCGAGGGTGTCGAGAAGATCGCGACGGCGCTCGGCACGAGCCAGAACATCGGCTCGTCCGAGATCGACGTGCGCCTCTCGCAGAACCCGACGACCGCGACGATCCAGGCGTTCATCGACCGGATCGACGAGGCGATCGACGCGGTGGACGGGCGCGAGCCCGACTTCGCGCTCTGCTCGCGGCGCTTCGGCCTGACGGCGCGCTCGCTGTTCCGGCGCGCGCAGCTGATGGGCGACCACCACGACTGGATCAAGAACGGCCTCAAGATGGGCGACATCCGGCAGACGCTCGCGACCGCGGCGACGCGGCCGATGTTCGTCTACAACGGCGTGCCGTTCTACGACATCGGCCCGATGGTCGACGAGTTCGGCGCCGAGTCGGACATCATCGCCAACGACTACAACGAGTACGGGTCGACCTCCGCTACCCGCGTGTTCTTCATCAAGCAGGGCCGCTACAACCTCCAGGGGTTGCAGTTCTCCCCGCTCAAGGTGGAGAAGGTCGCGGACACGCTGGAGGACCGCCCGGTCGAGCGGCACCGTCTGACCTGGCTGACGGGCCTCGGCGCGTGGTCGAAGAACTGCGTGTCGGTCGCTCGCGGCATCCGCGTCGCGTAAGACGACGCGAGAAGGGGAACTCTCATGCGAGACGCATTCACGAACTGGCGCACCGCCGACGACGGCGACCTTAAGGCGACGGAGACGCTGTCCGGCATCCGTGTCGGCCAGGCTCCGCTCGGAGGCTGGCCGGTCATCATCCACGTCCCCGCGCAGGACGACGCGGCGGACACGCTGGACATCACCTGGGAGGAGGCGCCGGACAACGACGGTGTCGCCGGCACCTACCGGGAGATCGCCAAGACGCGCCCGCAGGTCACGGGCTCCGGCACCGCTGCGGCGCCGATCAGCCTCGCCGACCGCATCCACAACAACTACCCGTGGCTGCGGCCGAAGTTGACGGTGGCCGGTTCGACCCCGAACTTCGGCCCTGTCACCGTCGGCATGGACGCGGGCACGTTCCGCAACGCGCTCCCGGCCGGGGAGTACGCGGCGCCGTAACCCGGAGCCGCAGGAAGGACACAGGAACATGCCTGGTCAGGGTACTGCTACGAAGGTCGTCCTCGCGGGCCAGACGGAACTCTACGCTCCGTCCAGCGAACCCGTCATGAAGGTCGTCGCTGCTGACGGCACCGTGACCGTCGTCATCAACGGCGACGGCTCGATCCCGGTGACGGAGAACGTCGTCGAGTCCTCGGCGGCGGCTGCGTTCGCCGTCGGCCCGAACGGCAACACGAACCCGGTGTTCCGGGTCGTGGGCAACGTGTCGAGCGCCGCTACCGGCGTCTCGATCACGGGCCGCGCTGCCGGTGCGGGGGCGGACATCACCGTCCTCTCGTCCGGCACGAACGAGGCGCTGGTGATCAACGCGAAGGGCTCGGGCGGCATCAGCCTGAACCCGACGGGCACCGGCTGGGTGATCTCGCCGCGCGGCTTCCTCTCGACGGCTGCCGCGTCCGGCTACACCACCGGTGCCGGCGGCACGGTGACGCAGGCGACGAACAAGTCGACCGGCGTCACGTTGAGCAGGGCGTCCGGCCAGATCACGATGAACAACGCGGCACTCGCGGCCGGCGCGGAGGTGACGTTCACCGTCACGAACACGCTCGTCGCGGCTACCGACGTGATCGTCGTGAACCACGGCTCGGCGGGCACGGCGGGGTCGTACCTCGTCGGCGTCTCCGAGGTCGGCGCCGGTTCGTTCAAGGTCACGGTGTCGAACGTCTCCGCCGGCGCGCTGTCGGAGGCGATCGTCATCAACTTCGCCGTCATCAAGGGCGCGTCGTCGTAGCGCGCTCCTCGGAAGAGGCGTGTAGGATGCGGGGCGGGGCAACTCGCCCCGCATCTTCGTTCTGAGGAGGAATCAGTGGCGGAAATCAAACTGGACGAACTGCGGCGCCGGATCGGCGACCTCACGTTGCGCCTGTGGGCGTACGAGGCGGCCGAGCAGGCAGGGCAGGCCGAGCAGGCCGAGCAGGCCGAGCAGGAGATGGCGCAGATCGACCCTGACGCGCCCGCCTCGATCGAGGCCGCCTTCAAGGAGAGGCTCGCGCAGACGGCCGGGATGATCGTGCAGCCCCACGCCTCCGTCGGCGCCGAGTAGTACGATGCGGGTGCATCCCGCAGGAGGAACGACATGCCCGCTTCTGTCATCGACACCGACGCCATCCGGCCGAAGGTCCGCAACGGTGAGATCCCGTTGCACTACGGCTTCGAGCCGAACGTCGAGTACCTGATCCGCGCCCGCAACCGCGCCTACAACGGCATCAGCGAGGGCGTCTACCAGTTCGTGAACGGCGAGGCCGTCGCTGGCGCGATGCGCTCCGACGCGACCGAGGAGCAGCGGTGGGCGCGCGGCAACCGCCTCATCCGGCTCGCACAGGCGCACTCCGCCGGCGGCCGCTCGTACGCGGTCTACCGCCGCGGCGAAGAGCCGCCTGCCCACGAGGAGCCGATGTGGTTCGGCCAGGAGATGCCGGAGTCCGAACTCCTCGACACCGGCGAAGAGCGGTACACCGCCGCCCGCCCGCCCGGCGCGTCGTCCCCGAGCGGGTACGTCGTCGCCCCGCAGGCGACGGGCGAGTCCGCTCCGAAGCCGAGGGCGCGGTACGACCGCGTCGCGAACAAGGTCATCATCCCCGACGGCGGCGCGACCCCGGACGGCGGGACGGTTCCCACCGACTCCGTCGGCGACGGCACGCCCCCCGGGGGATACGACGACTAGGGGTTCGCTACCTGCCAACTTTGTTCATTTGAATAAAGTTGGCAGGTTCTAGGCATCGAGTCGGAGTCGCTCGTGAACACCGTCACCGTCTACGTCGAGGACATCGCCTCTCGGATCGCGGACTTCGACGAGATCCGCCTGTACCGAGGCGCGTCTCCCTTCGGGCCGTTCTCGACGACGGTGACGGACATCACGCTCGTCGCCGGGCAGTACGCCTACACCTACGACGACTCGGGCGGCGACGACTCCTCCTGGTACGTCTACGTGTTCCGCAACTCGGACACGCTGGAGGTATCGGCGGAGTCGTCGCCGTTCCGGCCGCGCGGCGGAACGCTCGCGCAGATCGCCTTCGACGCGGCGCAGATGGCCGGGGCTGCGTTCGATGGGGTGGCAACTGCCGGGTCGAACACGACGCTCATCGACCCGGCGCTCGTCGACTCCGCGCAGGACGAGGGTGCTTACTCGGGGATGTGGATTCGCCGGCGCGCGGCGGCGACGGCCGACCGCGTCCGATCCGCCACTGGTGCGCCGTTCGATGTCGCGACTGCCTCGATCACCGTCACGAGGTCGTGGGCAACTCCGCCCGAAACGGACGAGGCGTACGAGGTGTTCGCCCTGCTCCCTCCCGACCGGCGCCGCGGCATGGTGTATTCGTGGGCGGATGCCGTGCGCGAGGGGCTGCGCGAGATCTGGATGGAGGACGAGATCATCGTCGGCGTCGGTGACGGCGCCGCCCGCGAGTTCCCGCTCACGGCGGTCCCCGCGCTACTCGACGCGAACCGCCGGCGCGGTGTCATCGTCCGGCGCACGATCGACGGGCAGGCGTTCGACGCCGACATGCAGGCACTCGGACGGTTCATCGACTACCGGACGCAGGCCGGCAGCGCAACGCTTGTGCTGCCGTACGCCCCGACGACAGGCGACCTCGTCATCGTCAAGGTTGTGCGCCAGCCGGACACGCCCTGGCGCGACACCGACTACATCGACGTGGACTCTGAACTCGCGGCGGCAGCGGGGGCGATGGCGGCGTACCGCAAGCTCAACGGCATCCCCGCGACGCGCGGGCAGTACGCCGCCGAACTCGCGTCGGCGGAACGAGAGTTCGCGGAGCGGTATGCTCCGAAGCGGCCGAACAACCAGGTCATCGTCTAGGGAGATCGAGATGCACTACTCCGCCACCGTCGGCGTGAACACCGTGGAGATCGCTCCCGCGGTCGCCCGAGTCGAAGATGTCAGTTACCGGCTCGTCGTCACGGACGGCGACCCTGACACGACCGTCTACATCGCGTTCGGCGACGGGCCGGCGGTGCTCGGGCAGGGCATCCGCCTCAACGGCGGCGGGTCGTCGTACGAGATGAGCCGCGAGAACGCGAACTACGACAACCGCGCGATCCACGCCATCGCGACGGCGCCGATCAACGTCCTCATCACCGAGTACGGCCAGGGAGTCGGGTAGCCCCATGTCGCTCCGCAACGTGGTCCGCGCTGGAGGCGGGATCGTCTACCCGCCGATGCAGGCGAACGCGCTCCGCCAGCGGAACGCGCCGTACTACCCGTACGAGGAAGGGCTGCTCACCTTCACGGGTGACCTCATCACCGACGCCGTGCGCGCGCTCGGGCAGGCGGCGACGTTCACCGACTTTCTCCCCATCCCGGGTGGTGTTGGTATCTGGCCTGCCTACACCAACAAGACCGTCCAGTCCGTTCCCGGCGCTGCCGCTGACACGAACGTCACGGTCGGGGGCGACGTGGGGGCGGTGCTGTCGAAGGTCGTGGACGCTACTGCCCCCGTGGCGAACGCCTCAGGTGAGGTGTGGGAGTTCGACAACTCTGCCGGGGCGACCGATGCGACGGCTGACTTCGCCGGGGCTACCGGAGCAACGACGGCGCACTCCATCTCCATCGCCGCGAAGATCACGGCGGGGAGCGGCGCGTCCATCATGCTCGGCACGGCTGGGGTCGGGTCTACGCCGGTCGTCATCACCGCGACCGGATGGCCCGGCGAGGTAGGGACGGACAACCGCACCAAGTCACAGAACATCACCCCGGCCAATACTGACGTGCTGCGCGTCACCGTCCCTGCTGGATGCGTCGTGCGGTTCGTTGCCCCGCAGTTGCAGACGGGCGTGATCGTCACCCCGTGGGTGAGGACGACTGGTGCAAGCGCAGGCACCACGGCAGGCCGTGTCCAACTCCCTGTCTCTGGACTGTTCACTGAGACGCAGGGGTGGGTGGCTACACGGATCGATATGGACTGGGGCGTCAGCAGCGAACCGGGTGGGTTCCCCGTCGTGTGGGACTGGCGTGACGACGCGAACAACCTCCTCCAGATCGTTTACTTCGCGAGCGACAACACATTCAATGCCTACCGAGGCACGGGCGGAACGACATCGGCAGCCGCCGTCACTACGACACATGAAGCGGGAGACTCAATCTCGCTCGTCCACGCATGGAACGCTACGCAGACCCGTATCTCCGAAGACGGCGCAGCGTTCGTCAACGCCGCAAACACCCTCATCCCGACCCTCACTGCCACGTCCGCGACCGTGGGTAGCGGCAGCACGGGCAATCAGGTGTCATCCAACGTCCTCTGGCTGGCCACTGGTTCAGGGACGCTCACGGATGCTGACGCTGCGGCGCTCAACGCCTTTGGGGACACGCCGCCGACCGTGCGCGAACTCTACGGAGCCTTCTCCCACCCGGCGTCTGCACGACCGACCGCGCTGTGGGATGCTGTGACGGCGACGTTCAAGCGGTTCCCGTAGGAGGACGCGATGGTCAGCCGCGACAAGGAACCGTTTGACGCCGAGACGCAGGCTGCCGTGGAAGCGCAGCGCGCGCTCGACTCGCTCGACCGCGAACTCGCCTCCGCGCTCGATGCCATCCGTGACGCCGAGCGCGAGGTGGCGCAGCGCAAGGACTTCGCGGATCAGGTGCGCCGCAAGGTGGAGGAAGCGCGCGGGAACGTCGCGCGGACGCGGGCTGCATTGAGCCGCGCGATCCTGGAGCATGTGCAGTCCGAAGCAGCGCGGTAGACTGCGGCCATGACGATGCCGCCCGCGAACCCGAGCACTCAATCAGGAACCGTACTCCGCCTCGGAGGGCTGAGGCTCCGCCTCGCCGACGACGCCGACATGCGCGAACTCGCTCCCGGCCAGCGCGCGTGGGAGGTGCATCGCGTCCCGCGCCAGCAGGGCGACCCGTCCTCGGAGTTCCAGGTGTCGTTCGCGATGCTGAACGCCGGCTACGGTTACTCCGATGCCATCGTCCCCGGCGTGTACGAGACGGCGAACCAGTGGGACTTCTCGGCGCTGAACCGCGGGCGGACGTGGGGCGAGACGGCGGCATCGGAAGAGATCGCGACCGGGTTCCGCAAGGGCTGGATCGTGTTCCACGCCGCGAGCGGCTACGCCTACCTGATCCGCGGCCAGTACGCCGTGAAGTTCCGCCCGTCGAGCGACGAGGACTCGGTGTGGGAGGCGGTCGAGTTCCACTACTTCGGCGCCGACCGCGCCGCCGGCGGGCGCCCGGCGTTCTTCAACGGCAGCCTCTACGTCCCGCTGATCAATACCTCGACCGAGGAGCCCGCGCGGTTCCACGAGCTCTCCGTCGTGAGTGACCCGACCGCGAGCGTGCAGACGCTCACGGAGACAGGGTCGCCGGACGGCGGCACGTTCACGCTCTCGTACGACGGCGTGGTGACGGCGGCACTCGACTTCGACGCTACGGCCGCCGAGGTCGAAACGGCGCTGCGCGCACTGCCGGGGCTGCCGAAGGTCACGGTCACGCGGTCCGGCACGACGACGGACTTCGTGTGGACGGTGACGCTCACCGGCGCTCCGACCACCAACGGCACAGACGCGCCCTCAGTGCTTGTGGTTGACGATGCCGGGCTCACAGGCGGCACCACCCCGGAGATCGCGCAGAGCACCGTCGTAAACGGTGTGGGGGACACCTGGACGCTCGGCCCGGACACGGTCGAGGCGTGGACGTTCCACGAGTGGAACAAGCCGGGGGTCGGGCCGGTACTCGCGCTGTCCGAGGCGAACACGATCCGGCTCTGCGCCGACGACCCGATGCAGGTTGGGGATTGGGGCGCGGCGTACTCGGTCGGGTCGACGACGTACCGGATCAACGAACTCGCCGTGTGGGATCGTTACCTCATGGCGGGCAAGGAGGACTCGCTCTGGACGTTCGACGAGCAGGGGATCTCGGTGAACGTCATCTCCTCCGTGAGCGGCATCGCCGACCGGGACAACTTCGTCGGGATGCGCGAGCACAACGCGCGGCTCTACTGCCCGCACAAGGTCGGCCTGCTCTCGTGGGCGCCGGGCGGGTACGTCATCGTCGGGGCGGAGCAGGACGGCGCGTTCGAGGCGGACGCGGCGACCGCCGCCGGCCACGGCCACACGGTCGCTGTCGCCCCCTACGGACGCTACCTGTACGAAGCGATCCACGACGAGCACGGCCACGAGGAGCACCCCGACCACGCCGTCATCGCGAGCCTCCAGGCGGGGCGCGATGTCGGCCGTGGGCCTCTCACGCCGCACATGCACTTCAACAACCACGGCGTCGCCGAGGACATCGCGGTCGCGAGCATCACGCAGCAGCCGCGGACGGTGACGCCAACCATTGCGGCATCCGACGACACGGTGGGCGCGATCGAGTGGGACGACCCCGACGAGGCGCTGGACGGCGCCGGTGCCACGGCGACCGGGGCCGACCAGACGGAGTACCTCGTCCTCACGGCCGGGGCGGCAAACCGCGTACCGGACGGCGCGGTGATCAACGGGATCGCGGCTGATGTCGACATCGCTGCACTCGGAGAGGCCGCGTACGACTCGATCGGGTCGTTCGAGACGGGGAACACGACGCTCACGCTCACCACGCCGGAGACGCTTGCGAACGACGCGCTGGTCGCGGTGGTGAAGTTCAACTCGACGGTCGGGACGAGCGCGCTCAATACCCCTTCGGGATGGGCGCTCCAGCGGATTCAGACCGTCAACGACGGTTCGGTATGGACGACGTTCGCGATGTTTACTCGCGTCGGCGCTGCCGCTGCTGGGTCGGTGGTCATCACCGGCGGGGCGGCTGGGGCTGGGTCGAACGGCAAGGTCATCAAGGTCGAGAACGTCCTCGCCGTCGGGAACACGAACCTGTCCGTGACGACTGCTGGATTCGCTGGCTCCCTCGACGCCGCTGGCGTGGACACCACGCAGGCGAGCGAACTCGTCATGCGCGTGTTCGTGGCGAACCAGAACGCCTCGAACCTCTGGTCGACGCCGAGTGGCACGACTGAGCGCACGGACGCGAACGGGATCATGGTGTGCGACGAGATCGTTGCCACGCCGCAGAGCGCGCCCGCCCGCTCATCGTTCTTCGCTGGCGGGGCGGTCCAGGCGGTGGGGGCGTTCACGATCGCGTTCCGCGGCGGCGGCGCGGGTGCGGCGGTCGACAACGAAGTGCGCCTGGTCCTCAACGACACGATCTCGTCCGCCGACAACCTCGCCTCTGCGGAGGCATGGCCGCCGGCACGGACGACGCGCCGGTACGGCGGGGCGAACGTGCTGTGGGGTGAAACGCCTAGCGCGTCCGTCATCAACTCGTCGGGGTTCGGCGTCGCGATCGCCGCCGACATTGATGGCACCGCCTACGTCTACCGCGTGCGCCTGACCATCTACTACCGCGTCCCCGGCCAGAATGGATCGGCGGTGATGCTGCTCGAACTGCGCTCGGACGCAGTGAGCGGTGAGGCGGGCATCCACGCCTACCT
>WBZO01002365.1_pt1 | contig 24715 bp, 20 predicted proteins | sample 5204261 | NCBI WGS metagenome assembly WBZO01 (sample SAMN12412400, study PRJNA552823) | activated sludge metagenome | isolation source: activated sludge from anammox sidestream of wastewater treatment plant... | place: USA: North Carolina | collected 2017-09
CCGTACGTCCGCTACTTCCGCTCGGGCGGCCCCGGCGAGGGCGGCGACGGCGTCACGATCGCGTGGCTCTCGTAGCGTTCACCGCGTGTGAAGGGCGGCGGCCGGGCACCGGCGCGCGCGTCTTCGCGCGACGGAGCTTTGGTGCCTTCGCCGCGAGCGCCTCGTAGGCTGCGCGCGAGACGCGGCGCTCGTCGTTGACGAGGGTCGACCAGATCTCGGCTTCGCGCACCTGCGCCGCCTCGAGCGAGCGCGGGATCGGATCGGGCTCGAACGGCGTGACGACGGCCGCGAGCGAACGGAACACGCCCGGACCAAAGCGCTCGTAGTACATCACCGTGTGTGCAGTGGAGACCGCGCCGGCCCAGGGATAAGGACGCAGCGCCCAGCCGGACGACAGATCGGAGAGCGCCGCGTCGACGTCGGCGCGCTCGTCGTCGGTCTTCCACGGCTCCTTCGGCGCGAAGAAGAGGCCGAGACCGAGCTCGTCGCCCTCGAGCGCCCAGGTCTCCTCGATGCCGAAGCGCTCGGGCGACTGCGCCACGAGCGAGCCGTGGGTCAGGCCGAACTCGCCGACGATGTAGACCGCGAGCTTGTCGCGGCGGTCGTGAATGAAGTCGAGCGTCGCCAGCGCCTCCTCGTACGTCTCCGTGGGGAAGTCGGTGAAGCACATCGCCTCGGCCGCGATGCCGGCGCCCGCGAGGCGATCGACGACGTCGCCGACCACCTCGACCGGCGCGCCCTTGTCGATCAGCTTCAGCACGCGCGGCGACGCGGACTCGACGCCGAGGGCGCACGCGACCGCGCCCGCCCGGCGGAGCGTCTCGGCGCGCTCGGGCGTGAGATACTTCTCGGGCTTGAGATCGGTGGCCCAGCGGATCTCGAGGCCGGCCGCGACGATACTCGAAGCGAGCTTCACGATCGTCTTCGGCGCGACCGAGTCCTGCGAGAAGTAGAACCGATGCGTGCCGTGCTTCTCGGAGAGCGCGCGCAGGTGGGCGACGATGGTGTCGACGTCGCGCTCGCGGTACTTCGCGGTGCCCACCTCGGCGAGGCCGTAGTGGCAGAACGTGCACTTGCCCCAGTAGCAGCCGCGCGTCGGGTCGTAGGGCAGGACGAGCGACGGCGAGAAGTAGCGATCGAGCGGCAGGCCGTCGAAGTCGGGCGCGGGGAGCGCCTTCAGGTCCTCCATGCCGTGGCCGGAGAGCCAGCGAGCACCCATCAGCTTGTCGCGCAGGACGACGTTCGGGATCGCGCGGAGCGATTCGCCGTCGGTCACTGCGCGCACGAGCGCGAGGAGCGTGTTCTCCCCCTCGAACAGGCATGCGGAGTCGAACGGGCCGAGGGCGTTCGCGAGGCGCTTGCCCGACAGGCGGATCATCATCTGGGTGATGCCCGGGCCGCCGCACGTGACGTGGACGTCCGGCAGCGCCTTCTTGATCGCGAGGGCGAACGCGTACGCCGGCTGGAGTTGGCCCGGGAAGCACACGGAGAGCCCGACGACCTTCGCCTTCGAGGCGCGGAGCCTCGGCACGAGGACGCCATGGACCCAGCCGTGGAAGGGATCGGCGCCAGGCTCGCCCGCGCGTGCGATCTCCGCCATCGACGTGAGCCCGAAGGGCGTGCGGTACGCGGTGAAGTCGAGATGGAGCGGATGGTGCGTGGCCGAGACCACGCGGAGCGCGGCGTCGATCGTGGTGACGGCCGCGTCGTAGCTCTCCGGATCGTAGAAGCGCGCCTGGTCGCGGAGCGACGCCTTCGCCGAGCCGATGCGCCCGGGGACCTCGTGGGCATCCGTACGGACGCGGAGGAGCGCCGCGAGCTCGAGCTGCTCCTCGTGCGCGAGGGCGGGCTTCGCCTCGAGCGTCGCGAGCCGCGCCTCGAGCCTGTCTTCGAGCGCGTGCATCGAGCCGGGCTCGAGCAGGTGATCGAAGGCCTCGACGTTCGCGTCGACCGGCAGCACCCGCATGCCGTGCGCGCGCAGGAACCCGGTGAGCATCGGGACGGCGAGATAGGGCGCGGTCGGATCGCACGTGGGCGGATAGACGAGCGCGACGTCGACCTCGGGCGTCCGGGACATGGGCGCCGAGGCATAGCACGGAGCTCAGTGGCCGCCAGGAACGGCCCTGTCGCTCTGCAGGAGGAGCGTCATGAGCACGAGCATCGCCGCCAGGACGACGATCGCGATCAGGTGATGGTGGACTTTGGGTCGACGAACGAACAGCTCGGCCATGACGACGGCTCCTCCTCTTCTACGCTCGACGCGTGGTGAGGCGGAGCAAGCCGCATTCCGTCACACGCTGATCGCGCCCTTGCGGAAGTCGCTCTTCGCGATCTTCACGTTGATGCACGCCGGCTTCTTCGCCGCGAACGCCGCGTCGAGCGCCGGTCCGAGCTCCTCGACCTTCTCGACCCAGAAGCCCACGCCGCCGCAGGCCTCGACGACCTTCTCGTAGTGCGTGTAGTCGAGCCCGGTGGCGACCGCGCGCTCGTGACCATAGAGCTCGACCTGCCCGCGGCGGATCTGCGTCCAGCCCGCGTCGTTGCCGATGATGGCGATCACCGGGATGTCCTGGCGGGCCATCGCCTCGAACTCCAGCCCGTTGAGGCCGAAGCTGCCGTCGCCGTACACCAGCACGACGTGCGCGTCGGGGCGCACGAGCTTCGCCGCCATGGCGTAGCCGGGACCGACGCCGAGCGTGCCGAGCGGTCCGGGATCCATCCAGAGCTGCGGCCACTCGAGCTTGAGGACGTAGGCGGCCGTCGCGACGAAGTCGCCGCCGTCGCCGATCACGATGTCGTTGGGCCCGAGGCGCTTTCCGAGCTCGTGACAGACGCGCAGGGGGTTGGGCGGCGAGCCGCCGTCCTCGATCTCGGCCTGCATCTTCGCGCGGCGCTTGTTCTCGTCCGCGCGGACGCTCTCCACCCAGTCGCCGAACTCGAGCTTCGCGTGTCCGAGCTCCTGGGCCAGCGCGTCGAGCACCAGCCCGGAGTCGCCGTGGATCGCGACGTCGACCTTGCGGTTGCGTCCGAGCTCGGAGCCGTCGAGGTCGATCTGCACGATCTTCGCGTCGGGCGCCCAGGTGGGCACGCGGCCGTAGTCGACGCGGAAGTCGAACGGCGTACCGAGCACGAAGACGACGTCGGCCTGCGAGAGCGCGAAGCGCCGGGAGCGCGAGAAGAGCAGCGGATGCGCGTGCGGGAGGCCGCCGCGCGCCATGCCGTTGAGGAACACCGGCGCGCCGAAGCGCTCCACGGTCGCCGCAAGCTTCTCACGGTAAGGCGACCAGCGGATCTGCGAGCCGACGAGGAAGCACGGCCGCTTGGCGGAGCGGAGGAGCTCCGCCGCCTTCGCGATCGCGCGCGGATCGCCGCCGGCGCGTGGAGGCTCGGCGAGCGGCTGCGTCGCCGGCAGGTCGGCATCGTCGCCGACGTTCATGAGCAGGTCGAGCGGCATCTCGAGGAACACCGGGCCGGGGACGTTCGACTGCGCGACGCGGAACGCGGCGTCGATGTACTCGCCGATGCGGCGCGTCTCGGGGACCTGCACGCTCCACTTCGTGATCGGGCGCATGAGCGTCACGTGGTCCATGTCCTGGAGCGAGCCCATGTCACAGAGGAGCTTGGGCCCCGCGCCGCCGATGACGACCATCGGGATCTGCGCGCGCTGCGCGTTGGCGACGGCGGTGACGACGTCGGTGACGCCCGGTCCCGCGGTCACCGCGCACACGCCGGGTCGGCCGGTGACGCGCGCGTAGCCGTCGGCGGCGTGCCCGGCGGTCTGCTCGTGACGCACGTCGACCACGCGGATCCCCTCGTCGATGCACCCGTCGTAGATCGCCTGGATGTGCCCTCCGCACAGCGTGAAGAGGTGCGTGGTGCCATGACGCTTCAGCGCCTGCGCGACGAGACGACCGCCGTGGACGAATGCCATGCGCGGTACGGTAGACGAGGCATGAAGCTTCGTCGAGGTGAGGCTTCCCGCGCCAGGACATCGCGCTGAAGGTGCTGCGCCCCGACGCGATCGACGAGGTGTCCGTCGCGCGCTTCTCGACGGCAAGCTGGTCGTCGGCTTTCGCTCGAGCGCTCCTTGGTCGCTCCTTCCACGCGCCGCCTCGAGCTCCGGCGTGAACGAGCGCCGTGCCCGTCATGTCCGTCGCTTCGCCATCGAACACTCCTCGCGCATACTCGCGCTACTTGGGGTGTCCACGAAAGCGGGTGAGCATCATAGGATGACCGAGGAGCGAAGCTGGGACATGGCCAATCAATACCTGATCGTGAGGACGGTGGTTCCGAAGGGCGCTTGCCGCTTGCGAACCATCAAGAACGTGCCGAACGATCACCGCTTCAGCATCGGAGCTTCCTTCGGCAAGGACTTTCCGGCCGATGCGCTGTTCAAGATGAACGATTCCTTCCCGAACGACATCCGGTTGGTGGATTCGTTGCACAATCATAGCTCGCTGCTGGTCGTCTCGGAGCGCTTCAAGAATGCGCTCGAGGCCATCCCGGGAGCGCTCGTCCAGAACGAAGTGCTACCCGTGACGATCGTCAACCATCGGGGGCGCAAAGAAGAGCCGAGATACTTCATCGTTCATCAGCTGGCTCGGCCGGAATGCCTCGACGAGAAGAAGACGAAGGGCACGCGCAGCAAGATCGCTCCCGCGCAATTCCAATTCCTCACGAAGATGGTTCTCGACGCGCCGAGCATCCCGCCGAGCGTGATGCTCTTTCGCGCCGCACAATACCCGCAGGTCCCCCTGCTGCGCATCGATCTGGCCGAGAGCCTCGCCAGGCTCGACCTCGTGGGCGTCGAGTTCTGCGAAATTGCCAGCTATGCGTTTTGATGTACCCCGAGGTCGGCAGCAGGGCCGAGACGTGCTCCGCGAGGATGCACTCGAACCACCGGAAGATCTGTCCGCCAGGGCACCACGTTCGATCTGCGCCACCGGCGTGCACGTCCACCCCGCGGTGAAGATCGAGCTCGACGGCGCGGGTTCGACGTCGGCGACGCAGGGGTCGGCTACACGGCCGGGCTGACGTACACGGTCCGTTCGAGGTGATCGCTCAGCGGCTGGGCACCGTGATCCGCCCCTCGACCACCGCGGCGCGCAGCGCTTCGACCTTCGCCTTCACGTCGTCCGGGATCCCCGCCGCATGCGGGCCTTCGTGCACGAAGTCGATGCCCTTCTCCTTCAGGCCGAACACGCGCATGCCGCCGGCGAAGCGCCCCTCGACGACCTCGCGCACGGTCTCGAAGACCGCGACGTCACCGCGCTTGACCATGCTCGTCACTACCGTGCCGGGCATCTCGTCGTACTGATCGGCGTCGACGCCGATCGCGAGCACGTGCGCGTCCTTCGCGGCCTCGAACACGCCGTGACCGGTGGAGCCGGACGCGTGATAGATGACGTCGACTCCGCTGCCGATCTGCGCGTTCGCGAGCGCCTTGCCCTTCGCCGGATCGCGGAACGCATCCGGCGTCGTCCCGGCGTAGCCCGCGTGATACGAGCAGGTCGGGCACACCGCCATGACGCCGGCGCGGTATCCCATGTCGAACTTGAGGATGAGCGGCCCCATCATCCCGCCGACGAAGCCGACGTGGCCGGTCTTCGTCATCAGGCCCGCGACCGCGCCGACGAGGAACGATCCCTCTTCTTCGCGGAACGCGAGCGCGGCGACGTTCGGGGGGATCCCGTTCGGGCCTGGCGCATAGTCGACCCCTGCGAACTTCACGTTCGGATAGGCGCGCGCGACGGCGTCGATGTCGCTCGAGAAGATGAACCCGACGCCGATGACGAGGTCGAAGCCCCGCGCCGCGAAGAGGCGCAGCGCCGCCTCGCGGTCCTCCGTGCTCGCCGGCTCGAGGTAGCTCGCTTCGACGCCGAGCTCGTCCTCGGCGCGCGACACGCCCAGGTAGGCCGCGTCGTTGAAGCTCTTGTCGCCGCGACCGCCCACGTCGAACACCAGGCCAACGCGCGCACGCGGCTTCTCGCTACGCGCCTTCTCGGCGGTGCGCGCGGGGAGGAACGTCGCGAGGACGGCGAGCGCCACGAGGAGCGCCGTCCAGCGCGCCGCGGTCATTGTGCCGCCTCGGACTTCGCCTCCCCCTCTGCGCCGAACTTCTGCTTCTGCTCTTCCTGCTTCTTCGCCCACGCCTTGCGCGCGCGCTCGAGCCCGCGACCGTCGCCGTGCGCGTCGACCTCGATGAAGATCTTGCGCATCGTCGTCATCTCCGCGCGGATGCGTCGCTCGATCTCGTTGATCGCGTCCTCGACCTCCTCGACGTTCATCCCCTTCCGGAACCCGATCTTCATCGAGAGGATGACGACGTCCGGACCGACGTGGAACGTGAGCAGCTGCGTCACCCGATCGACGCCCGGGACGGTCTCGGTGATGGCGAGCGCCTGGCCCTCGTCCTCCGGATCGGCGCTGGCGCCGATGAGCAGCGAGTGCGTGAGCCGCGCGAGCGCGATCGCGACGACCGCGAGCAAGAGGCCGATGAGCACGCTCCCGAGCGGATCGATCCACGGGATGCCGGTGAGATGGCTCGTGAGGACGGCGACGAACGCGATGACGAGACCGACGAGCGCCGTCGTGTCCTCCGCGAGCACGAGGGGGATCGTCGGATCGCGCGCCTCCTTCACCGCCTGGAGGATCGGCTTGCCCTTGGCGAGGACCTTGAACTCGCCGAACGCGACCTTGAAGCTCATCGTCTCGAACGCGATCGACACGCCGAGGACGCCGTAGCTCCACCAGCGCGACCCGTGCTCGACGTGCGGGCGGCGGATGTGATCGATGCCGTCGTAGATCGCGAACGCGCCGCCGACCGAGAAGAGCATGAGGGCGACGACGAACGGCCAGAAGTACTTCTCGCCGGAGCGGCCGAAGGGGAAGCGCTCGTCGGGCGGCTTGGCGGCGAGCGCGATCCCGACGAGCAAGAGCCCCTGGTTGCCGGTGTCGGCCAGCGAGTGCACCGCCTCCGCGAGGGTCGCGGTCGATCCCGAGAGGAACGCCGCGCCGAACTTGCACGCCGTGATCGCCAGATTGCCGAGCAGCGCGGCGACGACGACCTTCTTGCTGTCCGCGTGGCCGCTCACTTCATCACCGTGGTCACGCGGATGCGCGCGCGTGCGCCCTGGAGGAACTCGAGCTCCGCCGCGCGCATGCGCTCGACGACGAGCCACTGCCGGAGCTTCACGCGAGCATCGTCGAACTTGAAGGCGCGGAACGGATGGAGGACGGCGCGGTAGGTCTCGCGGAGCGAGTCCTCGGTGACCGCCAGGATGGGCGTGATCACCTTGTCGACGTACCAGGCCGCGCGCACCTGATCGCGAAGGTACGTCGAGAGCTCCTCCTCCTCGATCCCCTCCTCCTTCAGGATCGCGTCGAGGACGGGGGCGCCGCCGATGCGCTCGGCGAGCTCGACCCGCGCCTCCGCGGCGAGGCGCGGGAGGTCGGGGGGCTCGCTGCCACGCTGCACGAGGAGGCTCGCGAGCATCGCCCGCGCAACGAGCCGGTCCGTCGCGGCGCGGACGTAGCGCTCCGGGTACTCGTCGCCCTCGATGGGCGTCTGCTCGACGAGCGCCTCGATGCGCGCGAAGAACGCGAGCGTCCGCTCGGTGATGAACCGCGGCCGCGCGTTCCCGCCGGTCTCGGGGGTCACGTAGCGGACGGCGACGCGATCGGCGGTCGCCGCCCGCGGCGCGCTCGTCCCGGGCAGGCGCGTCCGCGGATCGATGCGCCGATCGCGCTCCTGCGCCCCGGCGGACGACGCCGCCGCGACGAGCGCGAGGACGAGCAGCGAAGCGAGCTGTCGCCGGTGCAACGCGCCGCCTCCTAGGACGATCCGCCGCCCTTGGTGTCGAGCTGCGCCGGCGTGGTCAGCGTCTGCTGCACCTGCGAGCTGCGCTGCGACTGCGTCTCGCGCTCCTGCAGCATGTGCTCGTGATGGTGCGCGAAGCCGCGCGCCGCGCGCCGCGCCTTGAGGAACTCGGCGAACGAGACGAGGAGATCGAGCTCGCGCGGCCCCAGCGCATCGGAGAGCTCCTTCAGGCTCTGGCGAAGGGCCTCGGCATTGCGCTGCCGTCGCCCGCTCTGCGAGCGGGGCGGCTCGCCCTCGGCCCCCGCGGCGGCCGCGGCGAGGCTCGGTGCGCTCTGGCTGAGCGGCACGAGGCTGTCGGGAGGCGCCTCCTCCGACGGCGGCCCGGCGTCGCCCCACCCCGGCCGCGGCACCGCCTTGATCGCGTGCGCGGTGAGCCACGCCTCCATGAAGGTACGAAGCCGCTCGCTCCGGAACGCGAACCAGCGCTCGCGGTCGGCGGCGTAGGTCATCAGCACGTCCTTGAAGCGACGGAACGCGCCCTTGCCGTCGATCGCCTGGGCGAGCTTCCCGCGGAGCTCGGTGTCGTCGACCATCGGGATGAACCGCTCCATCCAGCGGTACTGCTCGCGCGAGGACACGGGGTCGATCCGCAGGTAGTTGGGATCCGCGCTGATGCGTGCGTGCATGTGCGGGTCGGCCACGCCGTCGACCACGCGGAGGACCTCACCGGTCGTCAGGTGGAGGTAGCTATGGACCTCGGGCGCGTTGTTCTCGAACGCATCCTCGAGCGCCTCCCAGTCCACGGGCACTTCGCGGAGGGGGGCCGTCGGATGACGGACGTCGCTCATCTGTGATTCTCCCTTCGAAGGCAAGTCAGAGTCCGGGGTCGCCGCGGGCTGAACGGCGACAAGCGAGTCGAAGTGATCTCCAAGCGTCGCACGGCGGCCGCGTTCGTGGAAGCAGGACCGCACGGCCTACATAGGCTACAGGCTTCGGGCTACAGGCTTCAGGAAGACGGCGTTCGGGCGCGCCGGATCGCGTCTTGCCAGCGTTCGAGGTGCCCCTGGCGGCTCGACGGATCCATCGCCGGCGTGAACGTGCGGTCCAGCTTCACCATCCGGGCCGCGGCACCGAGGTCCGACAGCTCCGCGCCGACGCCCGCGAGCATCGCGGCCCCCCGCCCCGTCGACTCGACCTCGACCGGCCGCACGACGTCGACCCCTGCGACGTCGGCCTGGAACTGGGCGAGCAGATCGTTCTTCGCCGCGCCGCCGTCCACCTTCAGGGCGTTGAGCCTGCGCCCCGCGTCCTTGGTCATCGCGTCGAGCAGGTCCCAGACCTGGAACGCGATCCCTTCGATCGTCGCCCGGGCGAGGTGCGCCGCCGTCGTCCCCCGGGTGAGCCCGACGAGCGTCCCGCGGGCGTCCTGATCCCAGTACGGAGCGCCGAGCCCCGCGAGCGCGGGCACGAACGCGACGCCCTCCGAGGACGCGACCTTCCGCGCGAGCGCCTCGACGTCCGCGGCCGTCTTGATGATCCCCAGCCCGTCGCGCAGCCACTGCACCGCCGCGCCGGCGATGAACGCGCTGCCCTCGAGGGCGTAGGTCGTGTCACCGCCGATCTGCCAGCCCACCGTGGTGACGAGGCCGTGCTTGCTCAGCGTCGGCGTGCTGCCGATGTTCATCAGCGCGAACGCGCCGGTGCCGTAGGTGCACTTCGCGTCACCCTCGGCGAAGCACGCCTGGCCGAACAGGGCCGCCTGCTGGTCGCCGGCGATGCCGCAGATCGGGATGCCGTCCGGGAGGAACCCGACGCCCTTGGTCTCTGCGATGCGCCCGGCGCTCGGCACGATGTCCGGCAGGAGCCCCACGGGGACGCGGAACAGGCGCAGCATCTCGTCATCCCACTCGCGCTTCGTCAGATCCATGAGCAGGGTGCGCGAGGCATTCGTCACGTCCGTCGCGTGCACCGCGCCGCCGCTCAGCCGGTGGACGAGGAACGTGTCGATCGTGCCGAACGCGAGCCCTCCGCTCTCCGCCCGCGCTCGGGCGCCGGTCACGTTGTCGAGCAGCCAGCCGATCTTCGTCGCCGAGAAGTAGGCGTCGATGACGAGCCCGGTCTTCGAGCGGATCGTCTCCTCGAGGCCGTCCTTCTTGAGGCGGTCGCAGTGCGGCGCGGTCCGTCGGTCCTGCCACACGATCGCGCGCGCGATGGGCTCGCCCGTCTTCCTGTCCCAGACGAGCGTCGTCTCGCGCTGGTTCGTGATCCCGATCGCGGCGATGTCCGCACCGGCCACGTTCGCCTCCGCGAGCGCGCCAGACACGGCCGCGCCGACGCTCGTCCAGATCTCGCTTCCGTCGTGCTCGACCCATCCGGGCTGGGGGAAGTGCTGCGGGAACTCGACCGTCTTCTTGCCGAGCGTCTCCCCCTGGAGGGTGACGACGATCGCCGTCGAGCCGGTGGTCCCTTGATCGATCGCGAGGAGGTATTTGCCCGCCATGACGCGAGGAGGTTAGCCCGCCGAGCGCGGCGTCGTCACCCTGCACCGCGAGCGTGGCAGCGCTGCGGCGGAGGGAACGTCGGTTGCAGGATCCGCGGCCATGCAGCCACACCAACGACAGCCGCGTCCGTCCAAGCGCGAGGGCGGCGCCCTTTCGAGCTCGAAGGGGTTCGTCGGCGACATCGAGACGCTCACGACGGAGAACCGCGACTTCCGGCGCGTGATCTACACGGCGAGGCACTGCCAGCTCGTCGTCATGTCGCTGGCTCCCGGAGAGCGCATCGGGCTCGAGGTGCACGACGACGTCGATCAGTTCTTCCGTGTCGAGGAGGGCACCGGCGAGGCGATCATCGACGACACGCGGACGCCGATCGGGCCGAGCTCGGCGGTGATCGTCCCGGCCGGCGCCGAGCACGACATCGTCAACACCGGCGATGGACCGCTCCGGCTCTACACGCTCTACGCGCCGCCGCATCATCCGGACGGCGTCGTGCACCCCACGCGCGCCGACGCGGAGAAGGACGAAGAAGCCGGGCGAGACGACACACTCGCGGTCTGAGGCGTTGTAGGATGCTCGCCCGATGAGCAGCAGCGACATCCAGGCCAAGCACAGCAAGTTCGTCCTCACGCCGTGGATCGCCCAGGGCGGCGTCACCGCGCCGGTGATCGTACGCGCCGAGGGCTCGTACCTCTTCGATGCGGACGGAAAGAAGTACCTCGATCTCGCGAGCGGCCTCATCGCGGTGAACCTCGGCCACGGCCATCCGAAGGTCGTCAAGGCGATGCAGGATCAGGCCGCGACGCTCTGCTACGCCGCGCCGTCGCTCTTCAACGACAAGCGCGCCGAGCTCGGCGAGGAGCTCTCGCGCATCTCGCCTTGGGGGGCCTCGGGCGAGGGCTGTCGTACGTTCTTCACCACCGCGGGCGCGGAGGCGAACGACGACGCCGTGCGCCTCGCACGCGCGATCACCGGCCGGCAGAAGATCCTCTCGGCGTACCGCTCGTTCCACGGCTCGAGCGGCACGTCGATCATGCTCACCGGAGAGGACCGCCGCTGGGGCGGCGAGCCCGGGCCGCATTCGATCATGCGCTTCTTCGCGCCCTACCCCTATCGCTCGCCGTTCCACGCGACCACGCCGGAGGAGGAGACCTCGCGCGCGATCGAGCACCTCGAGCGCATCCTCCTCCACGAGGATCCGAGGCGGGTCGCGGCGATCTTCATCGAGCCGGTCGTGGGCTCGAACGGCGTCATCGTCTACCCCGAGGGGTACCTGCCGGCGCTCCGTGCGCTCACGGAGAAGCACGGCATCCTCCTCGTGCACGACGAGGTCATGACCGGCTTCGGCCGCACCGGCGCGGCCTTCGCCTCGACGCGGTTCGGCGTGGTCCCCGACATGATCACGTTCGCGAAGGGCGTGACGTCGGCCTACCTCCCGCTCGGCGGCGTCATGGTGCGCGAGACGCTCGCCAAGACCTTCGACACGCGCGCGCTGCCGTGCGGCCACACGTACTCGGGCCACCCGATGCCGGTCGCGGCGGCGGTGGCGACGCTCGCCGCCTACCGCGAGGAGAAGCTGTTCGAGCGCGGCCGCGAGATCGAGGGCTGGCTGCGCGAGGGCCTCGCGAAGATCGCCGAGAAGCACCCGACGGTCGGCGAGGTGCGCGGCATCGGCGCGTTCTTCGCGCTCGAGCTGGTGAAGGATCGGAAGTCGCGCGAGCCGCTGGTCCCGTGGCACGGCGAGGGCCCGGGCGTCATGAAGAACCTCTATGGCGAGCTCCGCAAGCGCGGCGTCTACACGTTCGGCAAGTTCAACTGCGTGATGGTCGCGCCGCCGCTGTCGATCGCGAAGAGCGACCTCGATCAGGGCCTCGCCGCCCTCGACGAGTCGCTGGGCGCGTTCGAGGCCACACTCTGAGCCGCACGTGATCGCGGGCGTCAGCCGCCGTCGTTGCCCTCGAACGACGGCAGCTCGACGCGGAAGATCGTTCCGCGCCCCGGCCGCGGCTCCGCGGCGATCGTGCCGCCGAGCGCGGTGACGATCCCGTGCGAGATCGACAGGCCGAGGCCGGTGCCCGAGCCGACCTTCGTCGTGAAGAACGGCTCGAAGATCCGATCGCGATCGGCGGGGGCGATCCCGGTGCCCGTATCGGCGATCTCGACGACGACGCGCCCGGCCTGCTCCCGCAGGGTGATCCGGATCTCGTTGTCGTCCACCGTGCCGGGTGGGATCGCCTGCGCCGCGTTCACGAGCAGGTTGAGGAACACCTGCCCGAGCCGGGCCTCGTTGCCGCGTACGATGGCGCGCGCCCGGTACTCCTTCTCGATGCGCGCGCGGGAGGCGACCTCGTGCTCGGCCATGTTCGCGCAGACGTCGAGCAGGTGCTGCACGTCGACCGCGACGTGCTCGTCGACGTCGGCGCGCGCGAGCGTCTTGAGGTCGTGCACCACGTGCCGCATGCGCGAGGCGCCCTCCGCGATCGTCTGCACGTAGCGGAGGCAGCGCTCGACGCGATCGGCGCCGAGCGACTCGCCCCGCACGAGCTCGCGCTCGAGCAGCGACACGTTGCCGAGCACGTACGCGAGCGGGTTGTTCAGCTCGTGGCCCACGGACGCCGAGAGCCTGCCGAGCGACGCGAGCCGGTCGTTCATGACGAGCTGCCGCTCCATCTCCTTGCGCGCGGTCACGTCGCGCGCGATGGCGACGATGGCGGGCGCGCCGTCGAACTCGACGCCGATCCCGGCGATCTCGGCGACGAAATGCGTGCCGTCGCGGCGGACGAGGCGCTCCTCCACGAGCGGCGCGGGGGTCCCGCGCGTGAGGATCTCGGTCACGCGCCTCGTGACTTGCTCGCGGTCGTCGGGGTGGACGAGCTCGATCGCGAGCCGCCCGGACACGTCCTCGTCGGGCCCGTAGCCGAGCATGCGCCTGCCCGACGGGTTCAGATACACGATCAGGCCGTGCCGGTGCACGATGACGCTGTCGGGCATGCTCTCGATGAGCGCGCGGAAGCTCGCCTCGGAGCGGGCGAGCGCGCGCTCGGCGTTCTGCCGCTGGGTGATGTCCCGCATCGACGCGTACATCACCTCGCGTCCGCCGAGCACCAGTCGTCCGGCGGTGAGCTCGACGGGGAAGACCGTCCCGTCCTTCGAGCGGTGCCAGCGCACCGCGATGCGGGTCACACCCCCGGACTCGAGCTGCGCCATGCGCGCACGCGTCTCCGCCGGCTCCGCGCTGATGTCGGTCACCTTCATCGAGAGCGCCTCGTCGCGCGTGTAGCCGTAGAGCGCGAGCCAGGCGTCGTTGACGTCGAGGATCGCGCCGGTCCCGGCGTCGAAGAGGGACATGGCGTCCATCTCGTGCGAGAAGACGAGGCGATACGTCTTCTCGCTCTCGAGCAGCGCGCGCGTGACCTCGGCGATCGTCTTCTGCTGGCTCTCGGCGGCGCGCGCCGTCGTCTCGAGACGACGCAGCTCCGCGAGCTCCTCGCGCATTCCCTGCTGCTCGAGGAGGGCTGCGATACGGGCGAGCGCGCTCATCGCCGGTTGGGTCGCGAGAAGATCGATGAAATCACGAGCATGAACCCAGAGAAGCCGGACAGCCCGAGGAGCACCGTCGTCGCCGTGCCGTCCTCGCCGCGTGAGTGTAGCGACAACGCGGCGAACCCGGAGGCGATCCCGATGGCCGTGTAGATGAGCTGCCGGCCGACGGCGTAGAGCGTGCGCGCGCCCTCCTGCACGCCCTTCACCTTCACCTCCATCTCGCCGCGCGTGGCGCGCACGAGGTACTTGCGGAGGTCGTCCGGGAGCGTGACCGCGCCGAGCGCCATGTCGCGCACCGTCTCCATCGCGACCTTCTGCCAGTCGCGGTTCCCGAGGACGAAGTCCTGGAGGTACGGCTTGATGATCCCCATGGGGTTGAGCTCGGGATCGAGCATCGAGCAGCAGCCGTAGACGAGGAGGATGGTGCGCTCGAGGAGCACCCAGTCGCGCGGCACGTGGAACGCGCCCGAGAGCTCCTTCAGGCCGACGTTCATCTTGCGCAGGTCGAGGAGGTTCTCGATCCCGCGCTGCGGATCGATCTTGATGTCCTTCAGGTTGAAGGACTCGAGCTTCACCTCCTCCTGGAACCGGCGGTGGAAGTACTCGATCACCTTCTCGCTCACGGCCTCGTCGCTGGTGCGCGAGAGGAACCCCATCTTGCGGAGCGCCCGGATCAGGCGATCGGTGTCGCGCCGGATGACGCCCTCGAGGAACTCGGGGATGCCCTCGCGCATCGGCTGCGAGAGCTCGGCGACCGCGCCGAAGTCGAGCAGGACGAGGTCGCCCTCCTTGTTGACGAGGATGTTCCCGGGGTGGGGATCGGCGTGATAGACGCCGTCGACGAAGATCATCTGGCAGTAGACGCGCACCAGGCGCGCGGCGAGCTCCTTCTTGTCGATGCCCATCGCATCGAGGCCGGCGACGTCGGTGAGCTTCCTGCCCTCGACGAAGGTCGTCGTGAGCACGCGCTTCGTCGACAGCTCGCGCACCGGGACGGGGAAGTGGACGCGGAGATCTTTCTCGAAGTTCTTCGCGATGCGCTCGATGTTGTTCGCCTCGAGCTCGAAGTCGAGCTCCTGGCGAAGGAGCTCCTTGATCTGGTGGTAGTAGGCGTCGAGCCCCTGCACGGGGACGAACCACTGCACGATCGCCATGATCCGGCGGATCGTCTTGAGGTCGAGGCGGACGATCTCGTCGATGTCCTGGTGCTGGACCTTCACGACGACGTGCTTGCCGTCCTTCGTCTGCGCGTCGTGGACCTGCCCGAGCGATGCGCTGGCGATGGGCTCCTTCTCGAAGCGATCGAAGTGATCGTCGATCCGGCCCCCGAGCTCCTGCTCGACGCGCGGCCGGATCTCGTCGAAACGGCGCGGCGGCACCTGGTCCTGGAGGCCCTCGAGCTCGGACCGGAACTCCTCGGGGAGGAAGTTCGCCATGATCGAGAGCAGCTGGCCGACCTTGATGAACAGGCCCTGCAGCTCGAGGATCGTCTCGTAGACGCGCCGCGCGTTGAGCCGGTGGATGGCGTCGATGTTGGCGTCGCGGTAGGCCTTGCCGAAGAGCTTCGCCTTCCAGAAGAGCCAGAGGTAGCTGAAGATGACCTGGAAGGTCGTCGTGTACGCGCGGATGAAGCGCCACTTGTTCGCGCCGCGCGCCCGGTAGCGGATCGGACGACGCTCGCGCTCCTTCGGCAGCCGCTGCGAGGAGGGGCCGGCGGGCACGAGCGACCGCGCCTCCTCCTCTCCTTCGACGATCGCAGGGCTGGTATCCGACATCGTGACCGAAGCCTAGGCCATCCGCGAGGCGAGGTCGAAGAGCGCGTCGTGCACGCGCGGGCGTGCGGCCCGGATGGCGACGTTCTCGCGCGTCGGATGGACGCGGTTGGTGAGCAGCACGGTGACGATGCCGGCGTCCGGATCGATCCAGAAGCTCGTGCCGGTGAACCCGAGGTGCCCGAACGTCCGCGGTCCCTTGCGCTCGCCCGCGCTCGATCCCGTCGGGCTCTTGCCGTCGAAGCCGGCGAGGTTGGTCGCGCCGTCCTCCCACGGCCTCACGAGCCACCGCGCCTCCTCGCGCTCGACGAAGTCGGCCGCGTCGCAGGCGAACGCGAGCACCGCGCCGATGGTGCCGAACATGCCCGCGTGGCCCGAGCCGCCCTCGCCGGTGAGGAGACGCGCGTTCTCGTCGTGGACGATCCCGCGGAGGTCGCCCTCGGTCGGCTGGACGCGCGCGTCGAAGTCCGGATGGCGCGCGCGGAGCGAGCGGACCGTCCCGAGCTCCGGGATCGGCACGAAGCGCTCGATGGCCTCGCCCGCGTCGACCGCAGAGGCGTGGCGCGCGAGCGCCGCCCCGACGAGGACGTAGCCGAGGTCGCTGTAGAGCGCCGCCGTCGAGCTCGGCCGCCACGCGCTCGCCGCCGCGCGCAGCGCGCCCTCCGCCGGCAGGAGGACGTGCGCCTCGAGCCCGGCGCGGTGCGCGAGCAGGAGCTCGACCGTCGCACCCGCCGCCGGCGTCCCCTCCACTTCATGAAGTAGCGCGCCGATCGGCGCCGCGCGGTCCATCCCGCTCCGCACGACGGCGATCGCCGTCATCGGCTTGGTCAGGCTCGCGAGATCGTAGAACGCGCCGGTGGCCCCACCTGCGCGCGTCTCCCACACGTCCGCGGCGCCCGGGCGCGCCCTCCGCCTCGCGATGCCGACCGCGGCGCTCGGAGCGACGCCCGCCTCGACGACCTCGCGCGCGATTCGATCGAGCTCCGCCACGGCGGATACTTTACCGGCGCGGTGCGGCGCCGGTAACCTTTCCCCGACATGGCCGAATTCGTCTGGGAGGCGCGCGCGCGCACGGGGGAGCTGCGCAAGCGCACCATGGAGGCCGATGACGAGGCCAGTGTCGGCGCGCGTCTGCGTGGGCAGCAGCTCATGCCCACGAAGATCAAGAAGAAGAGCGCCGCCCTCAGCCTGCAGATCGGCACCGGCGTCGATCTCAAGGACATCGTCACCTTCACGCGTCTGTTCGCGACGATGATCGACGCGGGTCTGCCGATCGTGCAGTGCCTCGACATCCTCTGCAACCAGACGGACAACAAGTTCTTCGCCGTCGTCCTCCGGGACGTGAAGGCGAACGTCGAGCAGGGCGCGACGTTCAGCGACTCGCTGCGCCGCCATCCGAAGATCTTCGATCAGCTCTACGTGAACCTCGTCCAGGCGGGCGAGGTCGGCGGCATCCTCGACACCATCCTCCAGCGCCTCGCGACCTACAACGAGAAGGCGATCAAGCTTCGCCGTCAGGTCCGCGGCGCGATGGTCTATCCGAGCGCGGTCGTCTTCATCTTCATGGCCGTCATGGGCGTCCTGCTCGGCTGGGTCATCCCGTCGTTCAAGACGATCTTCAAGGACCTCGGCTCGAAGGACGAGCTGCCGTGGCTCACCGAGCTCGTCATCTCGGTCTCGGAGACGTTCGTCGGCTACTTCCCGTTCGTCCTCCTCGGCCTCATCGGCGCCGCCGTCGCGATCGTCTACTTGTACCGGACGCCGAAGGGGAAGAAGTTCTTCCACAAGCTGCTCCTGCGCGCGCCGGTACTCGGCCCCGTGTTCCGCAAGATCGCGGTCGCGCGCTTCACCCGCACGCTCGGCACGCTGCTCGCGTCCGGCGTCCCCATCCTCGACGCGCTCGAGATCGTCGCGAAGACCGCCGGCAACGTCGTCGTCGAAGAGGCCATCCTCTACGCACGGCAGAAGATCTCCGAGGGCAAGAACATGGCCGGCCCGCTGATGGAGACGAACGTCTTCCCGCCGATGGTCGTCCAGATGGTCGGCGTCGGCGAGCAGACCGGCGCGCTCGACGCGATGCTCAGCAAGATCGCCGACTTCTACGAGGAAGAGGTCGACGTCGCGGTCGCCGCGCTGACGAGCCTCATCGAGCCGATGATGATGGTCGGCATCGGCGGCACCGTCGGCGTCGTGCTCATCGCGATGTACCTCCCGATCTTCAGCATCGCCGGCAAGATCAAAGCCGACTGAGGCGGCGCGACGTGGACGCGAGCGACGACCGACTCGCGATTCGCCTCGCGTGGATCACCGGGCTCCGGCTCGGGTTCCTCGCCATCCTCTTCGGCGCGACGGCGTTCTTCTATCTCCGGGGCGAGCTCTCGCGCTACCCGCAGAGCCAGGCGATCGTCCTCGCCGCGATCGGCAGCGGGTTCGCCCTCGCCGCGATCTACGCGAGCGTCCTGCGCAGCGGGCGGCACCTCGAGACGCTCGCGAAGGCGCAGATCGTCCTCGACCAGCTGACGTGGACCGCGATCGTCTACGTCTCCGGCGGCGCGACGAGCGGCGCGACCTCGTTCTACGCCCTCACGTGCCTCGTCGGCGCGATCCTCGTCGGCCTCCGCGGCGCGGCCATCGCCGCGGTCTCGGGCATCGCGATCTTCACGATGCTCTGCGCCGGCTTCGCGTTCCGGTGGATCGTGCCGCCGTCGGATCAGGCGGCGGTGAACTACGCCGTCACGCTCGACGCGGTCGTCTATCCCCTCCTGCTCAACGCGCTCGGCATCATCGTCGTCGCGCTCCTCGCCGGCTACCTCGCCGAGCGCCTGCGAACGACGGGAGGCGCGCTGGCGGAGGCGAACGAGCGCGCGATGGCCGCCGAGCGGCTCGCGATGCTGGGCCGCGTCGCCGCGGGGCTCGCCCACGAGATCCGGAACCCCCTCGGGTCGATCTCCGGCTCGGTCGAGATGCTGCGCGAGGCGCCCGGGCTCGGCGACGAGGACAAGCGGCTCTGCGACATCATCGCGAGGGAGGCGGAGCGGCTGAACCACCTGGTCTCCGACATGATGGACCTCGCGCGCCCGCGCAAGCCCGAGCCGACGACCGTGGACGTCGCCGCCCTCGCCCGCGAGGTGGTCGAGCTCGCCTCGCGCTCGGAGCGGAGCGGCTCGGGCGACGTCACCGTGAAGTACCGTGGCCCCGAAGGCCCGGCCTGGGCGACCTGCGACGCGGCCCAGATGCGGCAGGTCCTCTGGAACCTCGTCCGGAACGCGGTCCAGGCGAGCGGCGCCGGCGCGACCGTCCGCGTCGGGGTCGAGGTCGACGGAGAGCCCCGCCGTGGACGGGTCCGGCTCTCCGTCAGCGACGAGGGGCCGGGGATCCCCGAGGATCAGCGAAAGCAGATCTTCGAGGCATTTTTCACGACACGATCGAAGGGCGCCGGCATCGGATTGGCAGTGGTGCGTCGCATCATCGACGAGCACGCCGCGCTCGGGGCCTCGATCGACGTCCGCAGCGCGCCGAACGCAGGAGCGACCTTCGAGGTCGGGCTTGCGCGCTCCGCGGAGCCGACTACAAGCTCGGGCGGTACGGTCGGTGCAGACGCCCTGCGGCAGGATCCCCAGGATCCGGCTGTCACGGCCCCTGAGAACGCGCCTTCACGGTCGGCAAGGTCGGCCTGATTCGGCAGCGATTGCAGGAGCTTGGTTCTTCTTCCGCCGGCATGAATCGCGCTCCTCCCAGCACGTCCAACCCTTCGACCCCCGACTTCATCCCGCCCAGAACCTGAGACGAGGATCGACACCGATGCGGATTCGCCACTTCCTCCCCGCTGCCCTGCTCTGCCTGTCCGTGACGACCATGGCCTTCGCGGCCTCCGCCGACGTCGCCGGGGCGCAGTCCTTCGTCGAGAAGGAGCACGGACAGCTCAAGAAGCTCGTCGAATCCAACGCGCCGTCCAGCGAGGTGAGCAGGGCGATCGACGGGATGGTCGACTACGACGAGCTCGCGCGGCGCACGATGGGCAACCCCTGCCCGCCGACGGTGCCGAGCTGCACCAACCACTGGAAGGACCTCACGGCGGAGCAGCAGCGCGAGGTGACGAGCCTGCTCAAGCAGCTCGTCGAGAAGAACTACCACAAGAACCTGAACAAGACGCGTGACTACGACGTCACGTATCGCGGCGCCAGGGAGCAGGGCGAGAACCTCTCGAAGATCCGCACCGAGGCGAAGAGCAAGCTCAAGCCGCGCGACCCTGCCGTCCAGGTCGACTACGTCATCATGGGCTCGGGCTCGAGCTACAAGGTGATCGACATCGTCACCGAGGGCTCGAGCATGACGAAGAACTACTACGACCAGTTCCACCGCATGCTGACGACGGCGGGTCAGGGGTACCCGTACCTCGTGCAGAAGCTGAAGGACAAGATCGCCAAGAAGGAGAAGGAGTCGAAGTAGGGCTCCTCGGCTCCTCGCTCTCTCATCGGCGCTGGCAGATGAACGGACGGGGGACGTCCTCGCCCGTCTGCGCCAGCTGCGAGTCGAAGAACGCCGGGCCGATGCGGATGAACGCACGGCCCGCGTTCGTGCTCGGCTGCCCCGCGCCCCACGGTGACGGGCGACCGGCGTCGTCCACGGCGGTCCCGTCGTCCCACGTCCAGGTGCCGCCGTCGCTCGCGACGCCGATCCATGCGGTGAACGTCGGCGCCTCCTCCCCGAGGACGCGGATGATCTCCCGTACGAGCTGCGCGCGCTCCTCGCGCGAGTCGAAGGTCACGAGGCGTCCGCCTTCGTACTGCGCGCATTCCCTCGCCGCGTCCTCCGCGGTGCGTGCGGCGGTGTCGAGATAGAGGAGGTAGCGCTTCGCGTTCAGCGTGAACGGGATGGTCGAGCACCACGGTCCCTGACAGTAGAACGACCGCTGGCCGGGCGCCTCGCGCTCGCAGACGACGGTTGCCGTCGTCGGATCGCAAGCGGAGAGCGACCATCCGCCGTCGCGCGCGACGACGCAGTCGGTGCCGCCGTCGCTCCGCTCGAGCGAACGGACGTAGCACCCGGTGCATCCGCCGTCGGCCGGGAAGCCGGGCTCCGTCGTGACCTCGGCGCGGTAGCCGCCGATGGCCGCCTGATACGAGACGCCGACCCAGTACGGTGACGACGTGAGGCCGTCGACGATGGCGGCCTCGCGATCGCTCTCGAGCGTGACCACGTGGCCGCCGGCGCAGGCCAGGATGGCTTGCTGATACGTCCCGGCCTCCGCGAGGTAGTAACAGTGACCGCTCTCGGGATCGACCTTCCCACCGGGGCACCGCACGTTGCAGTCCGTGCAGGACGCGGCGCTCGCGTCGCCGGGGTCGCAGCTCTCACCGGCGTCGTCGTCGATGAAGCCGTCGCCGCAGCCGCCCGTCACGATCGTCGCGGCCTCCTCACCCCCGTCGACGGGGCCGCGGACCGCCGTGAGCTCGGGGAGACAGGCGGCGCACGCGAGGGCGTACCAGAGGAAGAGCCCGATCGGGGTGGCCACCACGGCCGACGCGAGGAACCTCCGGCGCATCCGCCGCATAGGCTACGATGAATTCGGCATGATCGCTGCCGCCCTCGCATCGAGGTATCGATCGCTCTTCGTGATCGGACGAGGCGGCATGGGCTCCGTCGAGGCGGCGCTCGAGATCGGCGACGCCACGGCGGACAACTACCAGCGCGTGGTCGCGCTCAAGCGGCTCCTCCCCGACGCGGCCCGGGACAAGCGGCGCGCGGAGATGTTCCTCCGGGAGGCGAAGCTCGCGAAGCTCCTCGACCATCCCAACGTCGTGCGCGCCTTCGACTACGGCGAGATCGACGGCGAGCTCTTCCTGGCGATGGAGTACGTCGAGGGCCAGCCGCTCTCCCGGGTGCTGCGCGCGCTCGCCGACGCGGGCGAGAAGCTCCCGGTCGCGCTCGCGTGCTACGTGCTCGCCGAGGTCTGCGAGGGGCTCCATGCGGCGCACGAGCTGCGCGATGCCTCGGGGCAGGCGCTCCATTTGGTGCACCGGGACGTGTCCCCGCAGAACGTGATGCTCGGCTACGACGGGCACGTCCGGCTGCTCGACTTCGGCGTGGCGAAGATCGAGACCGAGAACGTCACGAAGACCGGCGAGGTGAAGGGAAAGACCGCGTACATGTCGCCCGAGCAGGCGATGGGCGATCCGCTCGACCGCCGGAGCGATCTCTTCGGCGTCGGCGCGATCCTGTTCGAGTGCCTCGCGCTCCGCCGCATGTGGGGCGACGGCACCGACATGGAGATCATCCGCAAGCTGGCGCTCGAGGAGCCGCCGCCGCTCGCCGACGCCTCGACGGACGCGCCGGAGGAGCTGCGTGCACTCTACACACGTCTTGTCGCACGCGACGCGAAGGATCGACCGCCGACCGCCGGCGAGGTCGCCGCGGCGCTCCTCGAGCTCGTACCCTCGGGGAAGGAGGCGGCCGCGCGCGAGCTGCGCGCGCTGCTCGAGGCCCATTTCGCGACGCAGGCGGCGGAGCAGCGCAAGAAGCTCTCGACCTCGCTCGACGAGGTCGCGCCCGATCAGGCGGCGGAGCTGCGCGAGAGCGTGGCGCCGAGCGTGCCGCCGAGCCTCCCCGCGGTGGCGTCGGTGAAGCCCGCGGCGGCGGCTGCGCCGAAGAGGTCGGTCATGCCGTGGGTCGCCTTCGCCGTGGCGATCGCCGGCGTGGCGTTCGTCGCGCTCCGCCGCGAGCCCGCGCCCGCGGCCCTACCTGCACCGCCTCCGGCGAAATCGATCGCGACGGAGCCGGCGATGACGGCGCCCGCGCCTTCTCCTTCGCCTTCGGCCTCGCCCCCTCCCCCCGCCGCCACGCCGACGAGCACGGCGACCACGAAGCCGACGACCGCGACGCCGATCGTCACCGCGAAGCCCGTCGTGAAGCCGCCGCCGCCGAAGGCCTCGGCGAGCACGAAGCCGCCCGATGTCATCCAGAACCCGTTCTGACGTCTTCACCGTCCTCGCGATCACGCTCGCGGTCCTCGCCGCGCCGCGCGTCGCGCGGGCGGACGACGATCCGGAGACCGCCCTCCGACGCGAGCGCTTCCGGGCGGGCATGGAGAAGTACGTCGCGGGTCGCTACGCGGACGCGATCGTCGTGTGGGAGGCGATCTACCGCGAGATCGGCGAGTCCGCCGGCTACAAGCTCGCGTTCAACCTGGGGCGCGCGTACGAGGAGTTCGGCGACTCGACGCGCGCGGCGGAGCACTACGAGATCTTCGTACGGCAGGTGGCGCAGCGACGTGCGCGCGGCGAGCTGGTCGAGTCGGAGATCGATCGGTGGGAGAACGAGGCGAAGGAGCGCCTCGGCAAGCTCGCCGCGACGAAGGGCCGGATCCGCGTCGTCGCGACCGAGCGGCCCACCGCGGTGCGGATCGACGCGGGCGAGCCTCGCCTCGCAGGGTTCGTCGCCTACGTGACGCCGGGTCGTCACACCGTGACGTTCGGGACGGGCAAGGACGAGCAGAAGAGCGAGGTCGACGTCGAGGAGGGGGCGATCGTCGAGCTCGCGCCTCCCCCACCGGCGCCCGTGGTCGAGGCGCCGCCGAGCAAGCCCGAGGTCCGGCTCCCTCCCCCTCGGCCCGAGCCTCGCTTCGAGACGCGCACCGAGCGCCCGTTCTCTCCCGTCTTCATCTATGCCGCCGGGGCGGCGACGGTCGCGTCGCTGGTCGTACCCCTCTTCACGTACTCGAACGCGTATGCGATCCGCGACGACTACGAGGCGGCGAACGAGCGGCGCGATGCGCACGCGCCGTCGGTCGCCTCGGAGTACGAATCCGCGCGATCGACGGCGTACGCGACGCTCGCCCTCCCCATCGCGCTCGGTGCGGCGACCGCGGGGCTCGCCACGTGGTGGCTGCTCGGCACGAAGGAGACGCGCGTGGTCGTGGGCGCCGGCACGATCAGCGGCCGCTTCTGACGGCCTCCTCGTAGCGGAGCTCGACGTCGCCGACGCGGATGACGTCACCGTCGCGCAGCGCGTGCGGCACGCGGCCGAGGGGCGCACCGTTCACGCTCGTCGGGTTCGTCGAGCCGAGGTCCATCACGAGGAACTTGCCGTCGATCGCGACCACCTCCGCATGCCTTCGCGAGACGCACTCGCGGGCGATGCACACGTCCGCGGCGCTCGTGCGGCCGATGACGCACTCCTCGCGCAGGCGATGCCGCGCGCCCTCGGGCGTGATCAGCCATGCGGCCGGATACTCGCCCGCGGCCTGGACGATGAGCTTCGTGCTCATCTCGCCGCGGTCTCGCGCCGACGCGGGCCCGCTCGCCGCGAGCTTCGACGCGACGGCGGCCTTGCGAAACGCGACGTACTCGTCGGCCGCGGGCTTCCGCTCCATCGCGATCGCCTCGTCGACGATCAGCTCGTGAGCCTCGGCGAGCGGCGAGCCGTCGTTCGCGAGGAAGCCGGGGCAGGCCGCGATCGCGCCGAGGAGGCTCCGCAGCGACGAGGCCGCGGCGCCGAAGTGTCCGCGGTCGGCCAGCGCGCGGGCCTCCTCGCGGACGCGATCGGCGCGCACGAGAAGCACGTCCCGGAGGGCGGCGGCCTCCACCCGCGGCTCGCGATCGGCGATCTCGACGTCGAGCCTGCTCGGCTGCGAAGGGCCGTCCTTGCTGCGCACGGTGACGTCCGCGACGTGCGCAAGGAAGCGCTGCGCACTGGGCGCGCCGATCGCGATCTCCGCCACGACGACGCGGCGTGCACCGGCGACCATGTCCGGCAGCGCGACGACGACGCCCTCGCGCGAGAAGCGCATCTCCTCGCGCCCGAGGAAGCCGGAGACGGAGGCGCCATCGGCGGGCGACACGACGAGCTCGATCCCCGATGCGGCCACGTCGGCCTGCGCGCCGAGTGCCCGCGCGAACGCCCGCGCGCACGTGCGCGGATCGACGACGAGCTCGTAGCCGCCGCCGCCCGCTTCGCCGATCGCGGAGAGCACGTCCTCGCAGTGATCCTGGCCGTAACCGAGCGAGAAGAACGAGACGCTCGGGCGATGGCGCTTCACCACCTCGCGCAGCCCATCGGCCCTGTGGGCGCCGCGGTTGGGCGCG
>WBZO01002366.1_pt1 | contig 24714 bp, 21 predicted proteins | sample 5204261 | NCBI WGS metagenome assembly WBZO01 (sample SAMN12412400, study PRJNA552823) | activated sludge metagenome | isolation source: activated sludge from anammox sidestream of wastewater treatment plant... | place: USA: North Carolina | collected 2017-09
GGGCGCGGTGGTCCGGCCGGGCGTGGTCGAGCTCCCACCGGGCTCACGCGTGATCGACGCCGTCGAGGCGGCGGGCGGGGCACGGCCCGAGGCCGACCTCGACCGCCTGAACCTCGCCGCCCCGCTCGCCGACGGGCAGCGGGTCGCGGTCGCGAAGGTGGGCGAGCCCCCGCCCGTCCTCGATCCGGGCGCGGCCGCCACCGGCGCCTCCGCCGGCGGCTCGGCCGGGAGCGGCGGCCCGCTCGACCTCAACACGGCAACCCAGCAGCAGTTGGAGGAGCTTCCCGGCGTCGGGCCCGTCCTGGCCCGGTCGATCATCAGTGAGCGGGAGCGCCGGGGCGGGTTCCGCCGGGTCGAGGATCTCCGCAGCGTGCGGGGCATCGGCGACCAGCGCTTCTCCGACCTCAAGGCGCTGGTCACGGTGTGACGGCCGCGACCGAGGCGGGACCGATCCCCGGCGGCGTCCCGACCCTGGCCGCGGCTGCCACCCTCGCCGGGATCCTGTTGGGGGAGAGGGCCGGTCCCGGGCCCGCGGCGGCATCCGGGATCGCGGGCCTCGCCCTGGCCGGCGCCGCGGTGGCGTGGGCCCTGGCCCATCCTCCCCGGCCGGACCGCCCGCGGTACCAAGGAGTCGTCGCGGTGCTCCTGGCCTGCGGGCTGCTCGGCGCCGCGGCGACGCAGCGGGCCCTGCACGGCCTCGCCCGGTCGCCGATCGCGGGGCCCGTCGCGTCCCGCCTCGACGGGCGGCTCCGGGCCACGCTCGCCGAGGACCCCGCCGGGCTGCGCTTCTCGGTCTCCGCGATCGCGCGGGCGTCGGCGTTCACCCGCCCCGGCGGCGGATGGTCGGGCGCCGGGGGCCGGCGGGTGAAGCTCAAGGCGACCGGCGACGCCGCGTCCCGCCTCGCCGTCCTCTCGGCGGGCGACCGGGTGGAGATCGAGGGCTGGTTCGAGCCCGCCGACGGGTACGACGCGAGGTTGCGCTGGAAGCACGTGGCGGGCCGGTTCCGGGTCCGCCGGCTCCTCGCCTTCTCGGGACCCACCTCGCCGCTGGACCGGGTCGCCAACGCCCTGCGCGGGCGGGTGCTGGCCGGCGGGTCCTCCCTTCCCGCCGCGCAGCGCAGCCTGCTGGCCGGGTTCCTCCTCGGCGACACCAGGGGGGTGTCCGAGCGCACGGTCGAGGAGTTCCGCGCCTCAGGCCTGTCGCACCTGCTCGCGGTCTCGGGGTCCAACGTCGCGTTCGTGCTCGCCCTGGCCGCGCCGGCTCTGCGCCGCCGGGGCCACCGGGCCCGGTTCGCCCTCGGGGTGGTGGTCGTCGTCGTGTTCGGGGCGATGACCCGCTGGGAGCCGTCGGTGCTGCGCGCCGTCGCGATGGCTCTCACCGCCATGACCGCGTCGCTGCTCGGTCGCCCGAGCGCGGGCACGAGGGTGCTGGCGCTGTCGGTCGTCGCCCTGCTGCTCGCCGACCCGTTCCTGGCCCACTCGGTCGGCTTCGGGCTCTCGGTCGCGGCGAGCGCGGGCATCCTCGCCCTGGCCGGGCCGATCACCCGGCGCCTGCGGGGGCCGCGGCTCGGGCGCGAGGTCCTCGGCATCACCATCGCGGCCCAGCTCGGGACCGCCCCGCTGCTGTTGCCGGTCTTCGGTTCGGTGCCGGCCGTGTCGGTCGTGGCCAACCTGCTCGCCGTCCCGGCCGCCGAGCCGCTGACCGTCTGGGGCCTGGCCGCCGGCGTGGCCGGCGGCTTCCTGCGGGGCCTCCAGCCGGCGCTGGCGGCCGCCCTCCAGTTCCCGTCCTACGTGCTGTTGCGCTGGGTGGAGTCGGTGGCGGCTTGGGGGTCTCGGGTGCCGCTGGCGCTCGACTTCCGGGGGGCCTTCGGAGCCGCGGCGGCCTGCTTCGGCTTGCGGGCCGGGCTGGAGCTGGTGCGGGCGGGCCGCCGGGCCCGGCGGCGGGACCGGGCCGTCCGCTCGTCCATCGCCTCACGGAGCTCGGCCAGCGCGTCGCCGATGCCTTCGGCCAGCGGCCAGGGGTCGGGCACCGCCTCACGGCAGACCAGGAACCCGAAGTGGATGGCTCCGCAGTAGCTGAGGACGGTGATGTTGAGCCCCCCGCCGTAGAGGAGCGGCCCCATGGGCAGCAGCGACAGCACCCGGGCGCCGCCGGTGTAGAGAGGCATCGGCGGTCCGGGCACGTTCGAGATGATCAGGTTGAACACCGGGGGCGTACGCCCGTCGAGGCCCATCGAGGTGTAGGTGCGCGCCGCCAGCGCGATCAGCCCCGGTGGGGTCGTGTCGGTGAGGTTCATGATCTTGCGGGCGTCGAGCGCCCGCCGCATCTCCTTGGCGTGGCGCGTGCTCCGGTGGATGGCGACGAGGCGTTCCACCGGGTCGTCGATGTCGGTGGCGAGGGTGGCGAACATCGCGCCGACCCGGTTCCCGATCTCGGTCTTCTCGTTGGCGCCCCGCAACGACACCGGCACCTGGGCGATGAGAGGTTCGGGCGGCAGCTCGCCGCGGCGTTCGAGGTAGCGCCGCAGCGTCCCGGCGCAGAGGGCGAGCACGACGTCGTTCACCTTCACTCCGAACGCGTGCTTGATCTCGCGCACGTCGTCGAGGGGGACCTCGGTGAAGGCCACCCGGCGGCCCGGCGTGATGGCCCGGTTGAACGAGGTGCGGGGGGCCTGGAACGGCACCTTGGGGGGCTCGGGGTGGCGCAGGAACCGGGCCACGGTGAACCCCCAGTCGGCGAGCTGGTAGGCGTAGCGCGCCGCGCGCACGGGGGTCAGGGCCGAGTAGACCATCCCGCGCCCGAGGAGCTCGACGACGTGGGGGCGGTCCCGCGTGTCGGGCGTCTCGGGGATCTCGGGCGGCGGGGGGTTGGGCTCCGGTTGCAGGTCGAGCAGGACCGTGGCCAGCTCGGCGCCCGACACGCCGTCGATGATCGCGTGGTGGACCTTGTAGAGGATGGCCGCCCGGCCGCCGGCCAGGCCGTCGATGAACCACATCTCCCACAGGGGGCGGCGGCGGTCGAGCTTGAGGGCCACCAGGTCGCCGATCAGCTCGCCGAGCTCGCGCGGGCCGCCCGGCGGTGGGCAGACGGTACGGCGGAAGTGGTGCGCCGGGTCGAAGTCGTCGGCGTCGACCCAACCGGGGCGTCCGAGGCCCAGGGGGCTCTCCACCAGCTTCCACCGGAACTGCGGTACGAGCGGCAGGCGGTCGACCACGAGCTGCTCGAGGCGGTCGATGCTGAACCCGCCGGGTGCCGTCGACGGGTCGATGACCATCACCGCCGACACGTGCATGTGCCAGGCCGGGGTCTCGCCGTACAGGAAGGCGGCGTCGAGACCGCCCATGCGTCGCATCGTCGCGGGCGCCCGCTACCGCCGCACCCGACGGGCCGCGCCGGCCCGGCTCCCGGACGGGCCGTTCCCGAAGGCGAAGCCGGCCCGCCGGGCCCGTTCCTCGACCGCCGAGCACGCCTCCACGAGCGGGGCGACGAGGCCGTCGGTGGCGCAGACGGTGTGGCCGCCGTCGACCCGGTGGATCGTGGCGCCGGGTATCGACATCGCCATCTCGAACTGGCGCTCGGGCGGCACGGCGCGGTCGCGGGTGGTCACCAGCACCGCGGTGGGGACGTCGACCGACCCGATCCAGCGCCGGGAGTCGTAGGTCCCGATGGCGTGACCGGCCTCCATCACGTGGCGCCAGTCGTGCCGCCGGAACTCCGCCGCGCTCCACGCCGGGAACGAGCCCGGGGCCGGGAGCCGGCGGGCCACGGCCCGGCCGGCGAGACCCGGCACCCACGCCGCCGCGGCCCCGACGCGCGTGCCGCCCATGGCCGCCGCGATCATCGACGTGAACACGATCCGCTCCCGCTGGGCGGTGAGGAAGCACGAGCCCGTCGCGCACAGCACGAGGCCGGCCACGAGGTCGCGGTGGCGCCGCCAGAGAAGCTGGGCCACCGGGCCGCCCATCGAGTAGCCGACCGGGATGACCGGCCCGGTCCCGAGCTCGAGGATCGTGGCCGCGCAGTCGTCGGCGACGGCGGCGAGACGGAACGGGCGTCGGCTGCGCAGGCCGCGGCCGTGGCCCCGCAGGTCGGGGGCGACGACCGAGAAGCGCGACGACAGCGGTCCGAACACCCGGAACCAGTTCAGACCCCCGGTCGCGGCCCAACCGTGGAGCAGCAGGAGGGTGGGGGCCCCGGGCGGCCCGTCGAGCTGGCGGACGAAGGTGGTGCCCCGGCGCGCCAGGGGTACGCGGCGCCCGAACGGCATCACCGAAGCCGGGGGCTCGTCCGCCTCCTCGCGGGCGGCGGCGGTCGGGCGGGCGATCGCCATCATGTCGGGACCCGGGTCGGGACCCATGTCGGGACCATCAGCGGTCGCCGTCCTCCCAGTCTCCCGGTCCGGTCGCCCGGCCCGGGCCCGCGGCACCCCGTCGCCCGCGGTGCGCCTTCTCCCGGGCGGGGCGTCGTGCCCCGCCCCCGGTCGTGGCCCGTCCTTCGTCGTGTCCCGCCGCGGACCGTGGTCGTGGGAGCGGGATCGGTTGTGACGATCGTCACGGTAGTACCGGGGGTGCCCGGTCGGCACGCACTCCCCGGCCGGTAGCCTCGACCCGATGCCGAGCTTCAGGCTGGGGCCCGACCTCCACGATCTGCGGTCACGGGTCCTGGTCATGGGCATCCTGAACCGGACCCCCGACTCCTTCTACGACCGCGGGGCCACCTACGGGCTCGACGCCCTCCTCCGGCGGGCCGACCGGATCGTGTCGGAAGGTGCCGACATCCTCGACGTCGGCGGGGTGAAGGCCGGGCCCGGGCCCGACGTCGGCGAGGCCGAGGAGCTCGACCGCGTGGTGCCCGCGATCGGGGAGCTACGCGCCCGCTTCGACGTCGCGATCTCGTGTGACACCTGGCGCGCGTCGGTCCTCGAGGCCGCCTGCTCGGCCGGGGCGTCGGTCGGGAACGACATCAGCGGCTTCGCCGATCCCGCGTACCTCGCCGTCGCCGCGCGTTCCGGCGCCTCGGTCGTGGCCACCCACATCCGCCTCCGCCCCCGGGTCCCCGACCCCGATCCCCGGTACACCGACCTGCTCGGCGAGGTCCGGGCCTTCCTGCTCGACCGGGCCGCCCGGGCGCAGGCCGCGGGGATCCCCGCGGATCGGGTCGCCGTCGACGCCGGCCTCGACCTCGGCAAGACGGCCACCCAGAGCGCGCTCCTCCTGCGCGAGAGCGACACCCTCGCCGCCACCGGCTACACGCTCCTCCTCTCGGCGTCGAACAAGCGGTTCCTCGGCGACCTCCTCGACCTCGCCGTCGACGAGCGGCGCGACGCCTCGCTGGCCGCGGTGGCCTACGGGGTGGCGCACGGATGCCGCATCGTGCGGGTCCACGACGTGCTGGGAACGGTCCGGGTGTGCCGGACGGTCGAGGCGCTGCTCGAGGCCGACGCCTCCACTCCTAGTGCCGCGCCGGCCGGCCGGGGCCGGGCGCCCGTGGCCCGGTGAGCGCGTCCACCGGAGGTGCCGGCGCCGGGCCCGGATCCGAGGATGCCGTGTACCTGGTCCGGGGGGCGGAACCCGTGCTGCGCGACAAGGCCGTGTCGGAGCTCCTCGACGAGCTGCTCGCCGGCGACGACCGGACGCTGGCGGTGGAGGAGCTGACCGTCCCGGGCCGGGGCGACGAGCCCGACGGCGGGGGTTCGGCGGGCGGCGCCGAGGGCCGCGCCGCCGTGGTCCGGGCCGCGTGCAACGCGCTGGAGAGCCCCCCGTTCATGACCGCCCGCCGGATCGTGGTGGTGCGCGACGTCGAGCACCTCACGACCGCCGAGGCCGAACCGCTCGCCGCCTACCTGGCCGAGCCGATGCCGACGTCGGTCGCCGTCTTCGTGAGCGGCGGGGGCCGGCTGCCGGGCTCCCTCACCAAGGCGTGGAAGGGCCTGGTGGTCGAGCGCGGCGGCGACGCCGGCACCACCCTCGACGTGGTGGGGCGTGAGGCCACGGCCGCCGGGATCCAGCTCCGCAACGACGCCGCGCGTGCCGTCGCGGAGCGGCTGGGTGACGACGCCGGGCGGGTGCCGGGGCTGGTCGAGCTCCTGGCCGCCGCGTTCGGCACGGAGCGGACCATCACCGCCGCCGACGTCGATCCGTACCTGGGTGCCGAGGGTTCGGTGCCCGTCTACCTGCTGGCCAACGCGGTCGACGCCGGCGACACGGCGACGGCTCTCGAGGTCCTCCAGCGGATGCTCCACGCCACCACCTCGCGTCAGGCCCGGCCGATGCACCCGCTCCAGGTGCTCGCCCTGCTGCACAACCACTACCGGCGGCTCCTGCGCCTCGACGACCCGTCGGTGCGGACCGACGACGACGCCGTCGCCGCGCTCGGAGGCAAGGTGAAGAAGTACCCGGCCCGAAAGGCGCTCGACCAGGCCCGCGCCCTGGGCACCGACGGGCTGCGCCGGGCCGTCGACCTCCTCGCCGACGCCGACGGCGCGCTGAAGGGAGGCACCGGGGTTCCGGAGGAGACCGTCGTCGAGGTGCTGGTGGCCCGGCTCTGCGCGCTCTCGGCCCGTTCCGGCGCCGCCGGCCGGGCGGGGCGGGGCGGACGCACCACGGCGCGGGCCGGGCCGCGGGGGCGGAAGCGCTGAGCGGCTCCGGCGCGGCTCCGGCGGCCCGGGGGCCGCGGCGCCGCCTACTCGGTCTCGGAGCCCACGCCGGCCGCCTTGTTGGCGCGGCGCATCATGCGCGACGTGCGCCGGGCGGCCTGGTTCTTGTGGACGACGCCCTTGGCCTGCGCCTTGCCGAGGCGCTTCTGGGCCAGCCGCTGCTTCTCGGCGGCGTCGGCCTCGCCCGACTCGGCGGCGGCGCCGGCGCTCTTGACGCGCGTCTTGATCTCGGTGCGCACGGCCTGGTTCGCGACGCGGCGCTTCTCGTTCTGCCGGTTCCGCTTCCGCTGCGAGGGGATGTTGGCCATGGCGCGGGCGCACTCCAGGGTCGTTCCGGGGACCGGAGCACGTTAGCAGGAGCGGGCCCCTTCCACCGCTCCGGGCCCGGCGGTCCCGCTCGGCCACAATGGAGGCGACGCCGCCCGGGCCGCGGCGGCCGCCGGTCCCGCCACCGGGCCCGGTCGGCCCGCCCGCCCGGACCACCGGCGCGGTGACGATCCTCCGATGACGAGCCTGTCCTCATTCCGCAACGTCTCGATCATCGCCCACATCGACCACGGGAAGTCGACGCTCGCCGACCGCTTCCTCGAGATGACGGGCGCGGTCGCCGCGCGCGACATGCGGGCGCAGTACCTCGACTCGATGGACCTCGAGCGGGAGCGCGGCATCACCATCAAGGCCCAGAACGTCCGGTTGTCGTGGCGGGACCACGTGGTGAACCTCATCGACACGCCGGGCCACGTCGACTTCGGCTACGAGGTGTCCCGCAGCCTGGCCGCGTGCGAGGGCGTGATCCTGCTCGTCGACGCGTCGCAGGGGATCGAGGCGCAGACCCTCGCCAACTGCTACCTGGCCCTCGAGCACGACCTCGCGATCGTGGCCGCTCTCAACAAGATCGACCTCCCCGCCGCCGAGCCGGAGCGCATCGCCGGCGAGATCGAGCAGGTCCTGGGCATCCCCGCGGCCGAGATCCTGTCGATCTCGGCCAAGACGGGTGAGGGCGTGCCCGAGCTCCTCGACGCGGTCATCGACCGCGTCCCGGCACCCGAGGGCGACGAGTCCGCCGCTCTCCAGGCCCTCATCTTCGACTCGTCCTACGACTCCTACCGGGGCGTGATCAGCGCCGTGAGGATCGTGAACGGGGTGCTCGGTAGCGGCGACCGGCTCCGCTTCGTGCAGACGGGCAACGTGCACGTGGCCGAGGAGATCGGGGTCCGGCTCCCGGACCCGACGCCGGTCGGACGCCTCGGTCCGGGCGAGGTCGGCTACCTGATCGCGGGCATCAAGGACGTCGGCGAGGCCCGGGTGGGCGAGACCGTCACCCAGGCCGCCCGCCCCGCCGAGGCGCTGGAGGGCTACCGCGAGCCCAAGCCGATGGTCTTCTGCGGCCTCTACCCGGTCGACGGCGACGAGTTCGCCGCGCTGCGCGAGGCGCTGGAGAAGCTCCGGCTGAACGACTCCAGCTTCACCTACGAGCCCGAGACCTCGGGGGCCCTGGGCTTCGGCTTCCGCTGCGGCTTCCTGGGGCTGCTCCACATGGAGATCGTCCGGGAGCGCCTCGAGCGGGAGTACGGCCTCTCGCTCGTGGCGACGGCACCCAACGTCGAGTACCACGTACGGTCGCCCGACGGGCGGTCGACGGTCGTCGACAACCCCTCGGCCATGCCTTCGCCCAACGAGGTGGAGTCCATCGAGGAGCCGTACACGACGGTCACCGTCCTCACCCCGACCGAGTACGTGGGGGCGCTGATGGAGCTCGCCCAGAGCCGCCGGGGCGAGATGCGCAAGATGGAGTACCTCTCCGAGGAGCGGGTGGAGCTCGTCTACGACCTGCCGCTGGCCGAGATCGTCACCGACTTCTTCGACCAGCTGAAGTCGCGCACCCGCGGCTACGCCAGCCTCGACTACGAGCCGAGCGGGCACCGTCCCTCCGACCTGGCCAAGGTCGACGTGCTCCTGAACGGTGTCCCGGTCGACGCCTTCAGCGCCATCGTCCACCGTGACCGCGCGTACGACTACGGGCGGCGGATGACCGAGAAGCTGCGCGAACTGATCCCGCGCCAGATGTTCGACGTGCCCATCCAGGCCGCCATCTCGGGACGGATCATCGCCCGCGAGACGGTGAAGGCCCGCCGCAAGGACGTCCTGGCCAAGTGCTACGGAGGCGACGTGTCGCGCAAGCGCAAGCTCCTGGAGCGCCAGAAGGAGGGCAAGAAGCGAATGAAGCAGATCGGTCGCGTCGAGGTCCCCCAGGAGGCGTTCGTCGCCGCGCTCCGGCTCGGCGAGTAGCCGACGACCGCTCCGAGGGCGGGCGCCGCCCGCCGCTACGCGCGGCCGGCCGGTTCCGGGTCGCGGGGGAGGCCCAGGACCCTCTCCCCGATGATGTTCCGCTGCACCTCCGACGTCCCGCCCCCGATCGTGAGGGCGGGGGAGAAGAGGTAGCCGAAGGTCCAGAGGCCGGACTGGTCGCCGTAGGGTCCGTGGTCGGTCAGCATCCCGCCCGCGCCGGCCAGGCCGAGTGCCGTGCCCATCACGTGCTGCCCGTGCACGTCGGAGAGGGCCTTTCGCACCGATGCCTCCGGCCCGGGCTCCAGCCCCCGCACCTGCGCGGCCAGGGTGCGCAGCCGGATCAGCCGGAGGATCTCGGACTCGGCGAAGAGCGCGGCCAGTCGCTGGCGCACCAGCGGGTCGTCGGTGCCCCCGTGGCCGCGCACCAGGTCGATCACGTCGTGGGCGGTGGGGCCCATCCCCCACAGCGCGCCCTCACCCGAGAGTGACACCCGTTCGTTCCCGAGGGTGACCTTGGCGAGGCGCCAGCCGTCGTCCTGCGTGCCGACGAGGTCGGCCGCGGGGACCCGGACGCCGTCGAGGAAGACCTCGTTGAAGTCGGCCGAGCCGTTCATCTGCCGGATGGGTCGCACCGTGATCCCGGGGGAGCGCATGTCGAGCACGAAGTACGAGATCCCGTGCCGGCGCCGCCCGGACGACCCCTCGGCGGGAGGCCCGGTGCGGGCGAGGAGGATCCCGTAGCGGGCCACGTGGGCGAACGTGGTCCAGATCTTCTGGCCCTGCACCACGTACTCGTCGCCGTCGCGGACGGCCCGGGTCGCGAGGCCCGCGAGGTCGCTGCCCGCGCCGGGTTCGGAGAAGAGCTGGCACCACGTCTCGGAGCCGTCGAGGATGCCGGGGAGGTAGCGCTCGTGCTGCTCGGGGGTGCCGGCCACGAGCAGGGTGGGGCCGGCCCAGCCCAGCCCGATGGGGTTCGACGGCCGGGGTGCGCCCGCGGCACGGAGCTCCTCGTCGATGACGAGCTGCTGGAGTGCCGACGCGTCGAGCCCCCACGGCCGGGGCCAGTGGGGAGCCACGTACCCGGCCGCGGCCAGCCGGCGGTTCCAGTCGGGCGGGTAGGCGCCGCCGGGGGCGTTCTCGGCCAGGAAGGCCCGGACCTCCGCTCGGTGGGCCTCGGCCTCGGGGGGAAGTTCGATCTCCACGCCGGGCAGAGTAGGCCGCGTCCGGCGTCCCGGGGCGGGGCGAGGGGTGGCGCGGGGAGGCGCGGAGCCGGCGGCGCGCGACCATGGCCGGCATGGTCGTCGGGGACCCGCCGTCCGGTCCGGGGCCGGTACTCGCCCGTCACGGGGGGCTCGGGGCGTCCGCCCGCCGCCGGTCACCGGAGCCCTCGCCGCCGGCCGAGCCGTTCGGCGTCTACGTCCACATCCCGTTCTGCGCCTCCCGCTGCGGCTACTGCGACTTCGCCACGTGGACCGACCGCGGCCACCTGGTCGAGGCCTACGTCGACGCGTGCGTCCGCGACGTCGACCGCCTGCGCCGGAGCGGCGCGGCCCGCCCCGCCACCTCGGTGTTCTTCGGCGGAGGGACCCCGTCGCTGCTCCCCGCCTCGTCGTTGCTGCGGATCCTCGACTCGATCGAGCGCGTCCCGGGGTGCGAGGTGACGGTCGAGTGCAACCCCGACTCGGTCGACGCCCCGAAGCTGGGGGAGTACCGCGCCGGCGGCGTCACGAGGATCAGCCTCGGCGTGCAGTCGATGGCGCCCCACGTCCTGGCGTACCTGGAGCGCACGCACGACCCCGCCAACGTCGAGCGCGCCGTGGCGTGGGCCCGTGCCGCGGGCTTCGAGCACCTCAACCTCGACCTCATCTACGGAACCCCGGGCGAGACCGTCGACGACTGGCGGGCGACGTTGGAGCGGGCCGTGGCGCCCGGCCCGGACCACGTGAGCGCGTACGCCCTCACCGTCGAGCCCGGCACCCCGCTCGGGCGGCGCGTGGCCGCCGGGTCGGTCCCGGGCCCCGACGACGACGACCAGGCCGACCGCTACGAGATCGCCGACGACGTGCTGACCGGCGCCGGGTTCGCCTGGTACGAGATCTCGAACTGGGCGCGTCCCGGTGGTGAGTGCCGCCACAACCTCCTCTACTGGACGGGAGGCGAGTACCTCCCGGTCGGGTGCGCCGCGCACGGCCACCGCGCCGGGCGCCGCTCGTGGAACGTGCGCACCCCCGACCGCTACGTCGCCGCCCTCGAGGGGGGCCGGTCCCCGGAAGCGGGTTCCGAGGTGCTCGACCCGCAGGCCCGGGTCGAGGAGGCCTTCGCGCTCGCGCTGCGCACGGCGGGTGGGGCTCCCCTCCCGGACTCGGGCGCGGAGCCGGCGGCGCTCCTGGCCGGTCTGGAGCGCGACGGCTTCGTCAGGCTCGGCGGCGGGAGGGTCCGCCTGACCCGTCGCGGGCGCCTGATGGCGACCGACGTGACCGCGCGGCTCCTCGCCGCGGGCGTCGCCGATCCGGGCCCCGTCGCCGACGCGGAGCCCGTCGCCCTCAGGCTCGGACGGGGTGGTCGCCCCGGGTAGCACGGCGACCCCGACCGCCCGCCGGGGCGGGCCCTGATCCGGCGGTGCCCCATCCGCCGGCACCGTCGCCGTGCTCGCACGGTTCCCCTGGCCCGGGCACCCGTCCGGGCGACCGATTGCGGGGGTGATCCTCCGCGGCGCCCTCAGGCACACCTCACCCACCGGAGGGGTGCGGCTGGCACTCACTACACTGGAGTGCCAGCCCGGTGGCGGCCCGCCGCCGCCGGTGTCGCGGGCGGTGCGAGGAGGCCCCGATGACCAGCCGAACCCGGCCCGACCCCGAGGTGGCGGGCGACCCGGTCGAGGCCGACGATGCCCCATCCGCGTCCGGGACGACGATCGACGAGCGCAAGGCGGCCGTGCTGCGGGCCGTGGTGGAGCGCTACGTGGCCACCGCCCAGCCCGTCGGGTCCGGCACCGTCGCCCGGGCCGGTCGCCTCGGCGTGTCCAGCGCGACGGTCCGCAACGACATGACGATCCTGGAGCGCGAGGGCTACCTCGTGCAGCCGCACACCTCCGCCGGCCGGGTGCCCACCGACCTCGGGTACCGCTTCTTCGTCGACCACTTCGCCGCCGACGGGCAGGTCCCCGCCGGTACCCGCCGGGCCGTCAGCGAGTTCTTCGCCGGAGCCCATCACGCGCTCGAGGACCTGCTTCACGAGACCAGCCACCTCCTCGCCCGCCTCACCGACCACGCGGCCGTGGTCGTGGGCCCGCCGGCGGAGTCGGCGGTCGTGCGCAGCGCGCAGATCGTGGCCCTCCAACCCCGGGTCCTGCTCGTCGTGGCCGTGCTGTCCAACGGCTCGGTGGAGAAGCAGACGCTCACCCTCGACGCCGACACCGACGACGCCACCGTCGCGGCGGCGTCGGCGATCCTCGACGCCGCCCTGCGGGGCGCCGCGGTCACCGGCCTACCGGTGCCGCCGGCGGCCGCCCGCGGGGCGGGCGACGCCGCGGCGTCGGATCTCGCCCGCCGGGGGGCCGAGGCGCTCGCCGCCCACGCCGGCCAGCACGAGGACCTGGTCTACGTGGGTGGCGCGAGCCGCCTGGCCGCCGAGCAGAGCTCGTTCAGCGCGGCCGACCGGGCCGAGCGCCTGCTCGAGCTGATCGAGGAGCAGGTCGCCTTCGCGTCGCTGCTGCATGTCGTCCTCGACGCCGACGTCACCGTCCGGATCGGCAGCGAGAACGAGGCCGAGGAGCTCCAGGAGTGCTCGCTCGTGCTCGCCCCCTACCCGCTCGGCGACTCGCTCGGTGGCACGGTCGGGGTGTTCGGCCCGACGCGAATGGACTACCGGCGAGCCCTGGCGGCGGTCGCGGTGGTGGCGAGCCGTCTCGGCGAGCGCCTCTCGGGATGATCGCCTCCTGATGCCGACCGACTACTACGAGCTGCTGGGCGTCGACCGGAACGCCGGCGACGACGAGATCAAGCGCGCGTTCCGGAAGGCCGCCCGCGAGTGCCACCCCGACTTCCACCCCGGCGACGCCGAGGCCGAGGCCCGCTTCAAGGCGCTGAGCGTCGCCTACGAGACGCTCAGCGACCCCGAGCGCCGCCGCCGCTACGACGTGTTCGGCCCGGAGGGCACGCCGAACGGGCCGGCGGGGGGCGGGCCGGGCTTCGGGGCGTTCGGCGACATCTTCGACGCCTTCTTCGGCGGCGATCCGTTCGGCACCCGGCGGGGGGGAGGGCCGCCCCGGGGCGAGGACGCCGAGACGATCGTCGAGCTCACCCTCCATGAGGCCGCCTTCGGTACCACCGAGACGATCGACGTGGACCTCCCCGGGCCGTGCGACCGGTGCGGCGGGTCGGGATGCGAGCCCGGAACCCACCCGGAGCGCTGTGCCGAGTGCGGCGGCTCGGGCGAGGTCCGCCAGGTCCGGCGGACCGTGCTCGGCCAGATGGTCACCGCCGGGCCCTGCTTCGCCTGCGGCGCGACGGGCAGCACGATCCCCAACCCGTGCACCGAGTGCCGGGGCGAGGGTCGCGTGCGGACGGCGCGGAGCCTCGATGTCGAGGTCCCGGCCGGCATCGACGACGGGCAACGCCTCCGGCTGACCGGACGGGGCGCGGCCGCGCCGCGCGGCGGTCCGCCGGGCGACCTGTTCGTGACGGTGCGGGTCGCGCCCGACCCCGATCTCGTCCGCGACGGCCGCGACCTGGTCCACAGCCGTCGCCTCCCCATGACCACCGCGGCGCTGGGGGCGACGATCACCGTCCCGACCCTCGAGGGCCCCGAGGAGGTCGAGATCCCGGCCGGCACCCAGCCGGGAGAGGTGATCCGCCTCAAGGGCCGCGGCGTTCCGAGCCTCCGGGGCCGCGGGCGCGGCGACCTCCTCGTCCACCTGGAGGTCGTCGTCCCGTCGCGCCTCACCGACGAGGAGGCCGACCTCCTCCGGCGCTTCGCCGAGGCCCACGGCGACGACGTGGGTGCCGAGCACGAGGGCGGCTTCTTCCACCGGATCCGCTCCGCCTTCCAGTAGTGGGCCCGCCGGAGGGCGGAGAGGCCCCGGACCCCGCCGGGTCTCCCGCCGACGGTCCCGCCGTGGGCTGGCCGGCCGGCAGCGGCGCCGTCGCCCACGTCGTCCTCGACGGCGGGTCCGGTCCCGGCCTCGCGGCCCGGTTGACGCTCGACGGCCCGGGCGGGCACCACCTGGCCCGCGTACGACGCCTTCGACCGGGGGAGGCGGTGTCGGCGGCCGACGGCCGGGGCTCGTGGCGCCTCTACGAGGTCGCCGCGGCGCGGTCGTCGGGGGTGTCCTTGCGCGCCGTCGGCGGGTGGATGCGCGAGCCGACGCTGGTCCCGGACCTGGTGGTGGCCTTCGGCCTGTCCAAGGGATCGAAGCCCGACCTCGTGGTGCGGGGCCTCACCGAGCTGGGCGCCGACCGGATCGTCCCGCTTCTCACGCAGCGGTCGGTGCCCCGCTGGGACGACCGGAAGCGGGTCGCGTCCATGGAGCGGTTACGGCGGATCGCCCGGGAGGCGGCCGAGCAGTCGAGGCGGGCCCGGCTGCCCGTGGTCGCGGAGCCCGTGGGGCTCGACGAGCTCGCCGGCGCGCCCGGCCTGGTCGTGGCGGCACCCGGCCCGCCGCACACCGGTGGCGCCGATCCGCAAGGGCCTCCCCGGCCGGGGGTCACGCCCCGGGGCGACGACGCGACGTGGACGCTCGTCGTCGGCCCCGAGGGGGGCCTGGACCCCGCGGAGGTCGCCCGCTTGGAGGACGCGGGCCCGGTCGGGCGGGTCTCCGTCGGGCCGTTCGTGCTCCGGACCGAGACGGCCGTGCTAGCCGTCGCGGCCGTCCTGGCGGCCCGGCGCCGGGCCGCGCCGCCCGCGCCGTAGCGGCCGGGGCGGGATCCGGCGTCCGCGGCACGCGCCCCTGCCCCTGTGCGGCCGGGGTGGCCCCCGGGTACGATGGTCCGAAGCCGTCGGGGGGCCCTCTGTTAACGTGCTGCGAACGCGAGCGAGGGGGCAGCGTTGGTTACGACCGGTCTGCAAGTGGGCGACCGTCTGCGTTCGATCCGCCGCCAAAAGGGACTATCGCTCCACGATGTCGAGGCGCGCTCCGATCTGGAGTTCAAGGCCTCGGTCCTCGGCGCGTACGAGCGCGGCGAGCGCGCGATCTCGGTACCCCGTCTCCTGCGGCTGGCTCAGCTCTACGAGGTCCCGGCCGACCAGCTCCTTCCCACCCCGGAGGGCGACATCGACCTGCGCGACCGGCGCGTCGACGGCGAGGAGTCGTTCACCATCGACCTCGTACGCCTGCACGACCTCTCCGACCCGGAGGCCGCCGTCCTCTCCCGCTACGCGGCCACCATCCAGCTCCAGCGCCAGGACTTCAACGGCCGCCTCCTCACCGTCCGCCGCGACGACCTGCGCGTCCTCGCCGCGGTGCTCGGCCGGCGCCCCGAGGAGCTCGGGGCACGGCTGCGCGAGCTCGGGCTGCGCGCCCGGGCCTGACGGCCCGCCGCCGCCGGCCGCGCCCCGCGCCCGGACGGACCGCAACCCGGCACCCGCTACGATGCTCACCGACGTGCCCTCATCGTCGTCTGCCCAGGTCAAGGTCCTCGTCCCCGGAAACCATCTGATGGTCGGGCTGCTCGGCCAGCGCGACGAGTTCCTGCGCGTCGTGGAGGGTGCCTTCGACGTGGGCATCCACGTACGGGGCAACGAGATAACCGTCAGCGGGGATCCGGGCGAGGCCGAGACGGTGGGGCGCCTGTTCGAGGAGCTGATCCTCATGCTCGAGCGCGGCCTCGTGCTCGACCCCGACAGCATCGGCCGGAGCATCAGCATGCTCCGCGACGACGAGCGTCCGAGCGAGGTCGCCTCGACCGAGGTCCTGAGCGGTCGCCGCACCGTCCGGCCCCGGACGGCGGGCCAGAAGCGCTACGTCGACGCGGTGCGCGGCCACGTGGTCACGTTCGCGATCGGTCCGGCCGGCACCGGCAAGAGCTACCTGGCCGTGGCGCTGGCCGTCGGCGCCCTCCAGGCCAAGGAGATCCAGCGGATCATCCTCACCCGCCCCGCGGTCGAGGCGGGCGAGCGGCTCGGCTTCCTGCCCGGCGACATGCTGGCCAAGGTCGACCCCTACCTCCGCCCCCTCTACGACGCCCTCTACGACATGCTCGATCCCGAGGCGGTGTCGCGGCTCATGGAGCGCGGCGTCATCGAGGTCGCCCCGCTCGCGTACATGAGGGGTCGAACCCTCAACGACTCGTTCATCATCCTCGACGAGGCCCAGAACACCACCCCCGAGCAGATGAAGATGTTCCTCACCCGCCTCGGGTTCGGCTCCCGGATGGTGGTGACCGGCGACGTCACCCAGATCGACCTGCCCGAAGGCCCGGGCCGGTCGGGCCTCCTGGCGGTGCGCGACGTGCTCGCGGAGGTTCCCGACATCGCCTTCGTCGAGCTCCGGTCGGCCGACGTCGTGCGTCACCGGGTCGTCCAGGACATCGTCGACGCCTACGAGCGCGACTCCCGACCCCCGGCCGCGTCCGGTCCGACCGCCCGGCGATGAGCGGCGGGTCCTCGGCGACGGTCGGGAGCGTCTTCGGCTCCGACGAGCAGGGCGACGTCGACGTCGACGTCTTGCGCTGGATCGACCTCGCCCGCCTCGTCCTCCGGGAGGAGCGCGTGCCCTCCGACGCCGAGGTGTCGGTGATCTTCGTCGACGAGCGGGCGATCACCGACCTCAACGAGAGGTTCCTGGGCGGCGACGGCCCCACCGACGTCCTCGCGTTCCCGATGGACGGCGACGTCGTCCCGCCGGGCCGCCAGCCCGACCAGGGCGGGCGGGGGCCGGGGTCCACCACCGACGCCGGGGAGCCTCCTTCGGTCCTCGGCGACGTGGTGGTGTGCCCGTCGGTCGCGGGCCGCAACGCCGCCGAGCACGGCCGGGCCGCCGACGACGAGATCGCCCTGCTGGTGGTCCACGGGCTGCTGCACCTCCTCGACTACGACCACGCCGACGACGAGGAGGGGGCGGCCATGCGGCGTCGCGAGGCCGAGCTGCTCGAACGGTTCCGCGAGGCGGGACCGCGGAGCCCGGGTTGAGCACCGGGCCAGAACCGCCGCGCCGTCCCCGGCCGGAGGCCGTCGCCGCGACCACGGGGCTCCGGCCGTGGAGCGGGACGGTGGACCGATGAGCGGAGGCGACACGTGGATCGTCGTGCTGATCGGCGTCCTGTTCGTGTTCTCGATGTTCCTGGCCGCGGCCGAGACCGGCTTCACGCGCATGAGCCGCATACGGGCCCTGACCATGGCGGAGGAGGGCCGCAAGGGTGCGGCCCGGCTGGCCTCGATGCTGGAGCAGCCCGAGCAGACCCTCAACGTCCTGCTCCTCATCGTCCTGGTCTCGCAGCTCACCATCGCCACGCTCCTGGGTGCCCTCATCGACCGGCACTTCGGCAGCACCGCGCTGATCCTGGGCCTGGTCCTCCAGGTCCTGGTGTTCTTCGTGATCGGCGAGGTGGCGCCGAAGACGTACGCCATCCAGCACACCGACCGCGCCGCGCTGCTCGCGGCGCCCTTCCTCTGGTCGATCACCCGGTTCGCCCCCCTGCGCCACCTCTCGCGGGGCCTGATCGGCCTGGCGAACGTCATCCTCCCCGGCAAGGGGATCAAGGACGGCCCGTTCGTCACCGAGGAGGAGCTGAGGGCGATGGCCGACGTCGCGGCCGAAGAGGAGGTGATCGAGCGTGAGGAGCGACAGCTCATCCACTCGATCTTCGAGTTCGGCGACACACTCGTGCGCGAGGTGATGCGGCCGCGCCCCGACATGGTGGCTATCGAGGCCGACGAGACGGTCGAGGCGGGGATGCAGAGGGCGATCGAGGGTGGCTTCTCGCGCCTGCCCGCCTACGAGGACAGCCTCGACAACGTCGTCGGCCTCGTGTACCTGAAGGACCTGGTGGGCCGGGTCCGGGCCGGGGAGGGCGAGCGACCCGTCCGCGACGCGCTGCGGTCCGCGGTCTTCGTGCCGGAGCAGAAGCGAGTGGCCGAGCTGCTGCGCGAGATGCAGAACAAGCAGTTCCACATGGCGATCGTCGTCGACGAGTACGGCGGCACGTCGGGCCTAGTCACCCTGGAGGACCTCCTGGAGGAGATCGTCGGCGAGATCACCGACGAGTACGACGTGGAGGAGCCGGGCGTCGAGCGCCTCGACGACGGGTCCCTGCGGGTACCCGGCGGCCTCCCCGTCGACGACCTGAGCCGCGAGCTCGGCCAGGAGCTGCCCGACACCGAGTGGGACACGGTCGCGGGCCTGGTGTTCAACCTGCTCGGGAAGGTGCCCGACGGCGGCGAGACGGTCACGTTCCAGGGCCTGGAGTTCCGCGCCGAGCGCGTGCAGGGGCGCCGGATCGTCTCGGTGACGGTCCGGCCCGCGGAGCCGGCCCCGGCCGCCGACGGCCGCGGAGGGCCGCCCGGCGACGGTGCCGAGGTCGAGGCCGGCGCCGAGCACCCGCCCGGCTCACCACCGCGGCCGTGAGCGGCTTCCGGTCCGGTTTCGTCTCGCTGGTCGGGAGGCCCAACGTCGGCAAGTCGACCCTCCTGAACCGGATGGTCGGAGAGAAGATCTCGATCGTCTCGCGGCGCCCCCAGACCACCCGGACCGAGGTCCGCGGCGTTCGCACCACGGCCGGGGCCCAGGTCGTGTTCCTCGACACCCCCGGAGTGCACCGGCCGCGCACGCTGCTGGGGGAGCGGTGCAACCAGCGTTCGCTGGCGACGCTGGCCGAGGTCGACGTCGTCTGCCTGCTCGTCGACGCCACCGCCCCGGTGGGGCCGGGCGACCGCTTCGTGGCCGGCGCCGTCGCGCGCGTGCCCACCCCGCGCCTGGCCGTGGTCAACAAGGTCGACGCCGCGCCCAAGGCCGAGGTCGCGGCCCGCCTGGCCCAGGTCGCGTCCCTCGAGGCGGGCTTCGACGAGTACTTCCCGGTCTCGGCCCGGACCGGAGAAGGGATCGACGAGCTCGTCGCCGCGATCGAGGACCGCCTCCCCGAGGGCCCCCGGTACTACCCCGAGGGCACGGTCACCGACGCGCCCGAGGCGCTCCTCGTGGCGGAGCGGGTCCGGGAGAAGCTCCTCGCGCTCACCCGCGACGAGGTTCCGCACTCGATCATGGTGACGGCCCGGCGCCTCGACGACGACGATCCCGGAGCCGATCCCGACGCCGGCGCGGGTGACGACCTCGACGAGGCCGCCGGCGAGGAGCTCCTGCGCTACCGGGTCGACATCAGCGTCGAGCGCGATTCCCAGAAGGGGATCGTGATCGGCAGGCGGGGCGCGGTGCTCAAGGAGGCCGGGACGGCCGCCCGCCGGGAGCTCGAGGCGCTGCTCGGCGCCCGCCTCCACATCGAGAGCCGGGTGCGGGTGGAACCGCACTGGCAGAGACGGGCCCAGGCCCTGGACCGGCTCGGCCTGTGAGGTCCTGGAACGGCCCGATCGGAGGCCCTCCAGAAGTTGCTCCGCGGCGAGCAGCGGACGATAGAGTCGCCCGCACTGTGGAGGAGTCGGCGGTCTACGGGGCGGCCACCGCGGCCCCCGAGCCGGACGGCGACAGCCGCAATGGCAGCCGTAATGGCAACGGGAAGAGGACATGACGGATCGTGAGTCGCCCCGGCGCCGCCGGGTGCCCGGCGTCGCCCGGCCGGCGCTGCTCGCCGCGTCGGTGCTCCTGCTGAGCGCCTGCGCAGGAGAGAACAACCAGAACACGTTCAACCCGGCCGGTCCGTCCGCCCACAAGATCAACAACCTCTTCTTGCCGATCGCCATCGCGGCCACGGTGGTCTGCGTGGGGGTCGTCGTCGCGACCTTCGTGGTGGCGTGGCGGTTCCGCCACCGCCCGGGCAACGAGAACCCGCGCCAGCTCCACGGCAGCACCGCGCTGGAGATCGGCTGGACCGTCGTCCCGGCGCTGATCCTGGCGATCATCGCGGTGCCCACGGTCTCCACGATCTGGACCCTGGCCAAGGAGCCCACCGGCGACGTCCTCAACGTCACCGTCACCGGGAAGCAGTGGTGGTGGCAGTACGAGTACGACCGCGAGAAGGTCGTGACCGCGAACGAGCTGGTCATCCCGGCCGGGCGGCCCGTGCGCCTCGAGCTGAAGTCCGACAACGTCGTCCACAGCTTCTGGGTGCCCGAGCTGGCCGGCAAGCAGGACGTGATCCCCGGTCGCAACCAGAAGCTCGTCATCGAGGCCGACGAACCCGGCCTGTACAAGGGGCAGTGCGCCGAGTACTGCGGCCTGGCCCACGCCGACATGCGGCTCCGGGTCCGGGCGGTGAGCGAAGCCGACTTCCGCACCTGGATCCGCGACCAGCAGCAGGGCCCCTCCCAGCCCTACAAGGGCGAGATCGCCGAGCTGACCGGCAAGCGCTTCGAGTGCGTGAACTGCCACGTCTTCGACGACTCGTCGAAGGCGGTCTACGGGCCGAACCTCACGCACCTCCGCTCCCGCGAGACCTTCGCCGGCGCCACCGAGGAGCTCAACCGCGAGAACCTGATCGGCTGGCTGCTCGACGCGCCGTCGAGGGTGCCCATGCAGGCGAAGCGCTGCCGTGTCGGCCTGGCCCCCGACACCGACTGCGTGGGGATGCCTTCGTTCACCCAGCACACGCCCGAGGGGAAGCCGGTGATGACCCGGGCCGAGGCCGAGACCATCGCCGACTGGCTCCTCGAGGAGAGATGACGATGCCGAGCGGTCTGTCGCGCCGTCCCGGCTCCAACGAGCCGGCAGGGGAGAGCGAGGGGATGCACCGATGACGTCCGTGTCCGACGCGGTGGTCCTCCCGTCGGCGGAGCCGTCGCTCCTGCGCCGGCCCCGGGCCACCACCGGGTTCTGGAGCTGGTTCACCACCGTCGACCACAAGAAGATCGGCATCCTCTACGGTGCCACGGCGTTGCTGTTCCTGTGCCTGGGCGGGATCGAGGCGCTCCTCATCCGCACCCAGCTCGCCCAGCCCGACGGCACCGTGCTCACGGCGGCGCAGTACAACATCGCCTTCACGATGCACGGGACCACCATGGTGTTCCTCATGGGGATGCCGCTCGCGGTGGCGTTCGGCAACTACCTCGTGCCGTTGCAGATCGGTGCGCGCGACGTCGCCTTCCCCCGCATCAACATGCTCGGCTACTGGATCTTCCTCTTCGGCGGGATCTTCATCTACTCGAGCATCTTCCTCGGGGGCGCGCCGAACGGTGGCTGGTTCGGCTACACGCCGCTCACGAGCTCCCCGATATCCGCCGGTGTGCTCCCCGGCCGGGGCGCCGACTTCTGGGCCGTCGGGATAGTCATGCTCGGCATCGGGTCGGTGACCTCCGCGCTCAACTTCATCGTCACCATCCTGAACTGCCGGGCCCCCGGCATGACGCTCATGCGGATGCCGATCTTCACCTGGATGATGCTGGTCACGGCGTTCCTGACCCTCTTCGCCATGCCGCCGGTGACCGCCGCGCTGACGATGGTCTTCTTCGACCGCAACTTCGGCACCACGTTCTTCGACGCGGTCAAGGGCGCCGACCCGTTGCTGTACCAGCACCTGTTCTGGTTGTTCGGGCACCCCGAGGTGTACATCCTCATCCTGCCGGGGATGGGGATCGTCTCGGAGGTGCTGCCCGTCTTCTCCCGCAAGCCGATCTTCGGCTACCAGGTCGTGGTGTTCTCCGGGATCGCGATCGGGTTCCTGGGCTGGGGGGTCTGGGCCCACCACATGTTCGCGACCGGCCTCGGCCCGGCGGCGCTCACCGCCTTCGGGCTCTCGACCATGCTGATCGCCATACCCACGGGCGTGAAGATCTTCAACTGGCTCGGCACGGTCTGGGGCGGGTCGGTCAGGTTCAGCGCCGCGATGCTCTTCTGCCTGGGGTTCATCGCCCAGTTCACGATCGGCGGCCTGTCGGGCGTGCTCCACGCCGTCGTGCCGTCCGACACCCAGCAGACCGACACCTACTTCGTCATCGCCCACTTCCACTACGTGCTCTTCGGGGGCCTCCTCTTCGCCATGGTGGGGGGCATCTTCTACTGGTTCCCGAAGATGACCGGCCGGCTCATGGACGAGAAGCTCGGCAAGTGGACCTTCTGGACGATGGTCCTCGGGTTCAACCTCACCTTCTTCCCGATGCACATCGTCGGCCTCGAGGGCATGCCGCGGCGCACCTACCGGTACGGCTCCGGCCTCGGCTGGGACGTCCCGAACATGATCGAGACGGTCGGCGCCTACGTGCTCTCCATCGCGGTGCTGCTCTTCGTCGTGAACCTGATCGTGAGCTTCCGGCGTGGCCAGCCCTCCGGCGACGACCCGTGGGACGCCCGCACGCTGGAGTGGACCACCCCGAACCCGGTGCCGGAGTACAACTTCGCCGAGGTGCCGGTGGTCGCGTCCCGCGACGAGGCCTGGCACCGCAAGTACACCGAGGACGCCGAGGGCCACCTGGTGCGCCTCCCCAGGGGCGGTGCCGACTCCGGCACGGCCGTGGCGACCGAACCCGTCTCGGGGAAGGGCGGGCCGCCGGCCGAGCAGGGCGGCGGCGGGGGAGGTGGGCACGGCATCCACATGCCGTCGCCGTCGTACTACCCGATGATCCTGGGGGCCGGGATCCTGGCCTTCGCCTACGCCGCCATCTACCACAGCCTGCTGCTCTGCACCGTCGGCGCGATCGTGGTGCTCTTCGCCGTGTACGCCTGGATGCTCGAGCCGGGTACGGAGCCAGCATGACCACCGAGATCGCGGTCCGCACCGACGAGCCGGAGCCCTCCGGTACCGGCCTGACCAACGCCAAGCTGGCCATGTGGGCGTTCCTCGCCTCCGAGTGCCTGCTCTTCGGCGCCTTCATCTCGACGTTCCTGCTCTACCGGCGCCGATCGGAGGGCCTGACGCCGCGCGACGTCTACAACATCCCGTTCACCTCCGCGACGTCGTTCATCCTCCTGATGAGCTCGCTGACGATGGTGCTGGCCCTGGCGGCGATCCAGCGCGGCGACCACCGGCGGCTGCGGGTCTGGCTGATCGCCACCTGCCTCTTCGGGCTCACCTTCGTGGCCGGCCAGGTCTTCGAGTTCACCGAGTTCTACCGCGAGGGGTTGAAGCTCTCCACCAACCTGTTCGGGTCCAGCTTCTTCGTGCTGACGGGCATCCACGGGGCCCACGTAACGGTCGGCATCATCTGGCTGCTGTCGCTCTGGGGCCTGTCGTCCCAGGGTCGCCTCACCAAGCTCGACTCCGAGAAGGTGGAGATCGCCGGCCTGTACTGGCACTTCGTCGACGTCGTCTGGATCGTGATCTTCACGGTCGTCTACCTGATCCCGCAGTAGGAGCACCGCCGTGAGCGACACCGAGAGCACGGGCGCGACCGCCACCGAGGCGAGGTCGGCGGAGGTCGAGGTGGCCGCGGCGCGCGGGCTCGTCGAGGACCCGAGCGGGGCGGTCGTGCTGCTGCCCGGAGAGGTCCGGCCCCACCCGACGCCGTTCCAGTACGTGATGATCTTCGTCGCCCTCGTGATCGTCACCGCCCTCGAGGTCGGCATGTACTACCTCGAGGGGGAGATCCCCGACGGCCTGATCATCACCTTCCTGCTCACGTTCGCGGTCGTGAAGTTCGGTCTCGTGGCGTCGTGGTTCATGCACCTGCGCACCGACCGCCCGGTCTTCCGTCGGTTCTTCCTGGTGGGCATCGTCGCGGCCGTCGTCCTCTACGTGGCCGTACTGGCGACGTTCCACTTCTGGAGCGGGGGCAGCTGAGACGGTGGACGGCTCCCGCGCGACCGGCGCGGGCCGGCGGGCCTCCCCGGCCCTGCTACCCACCGCGCGGGCGCGGAGGCGGGCGTGACGCCCGTCCTCGCCGCCACGCCGCTCCCCGCCTGGCGTCCCGAACCCGACGTCTGGCTGGTCCTCGGGACGCTCGGGGTCGCCTACCTGCTGGCGGTGGTGCGGCTGGGTCCCCGCCACGCCCCCGGACCGGGGCCCGCCGTCACCCGCTTCCAGGTCGTCGCGTTCAGCCTCGGCCTGTTCACGCTCTGGCTCGTCTCCGACTGGCCCATCCACGAGCTGGGGGAGGAGTACATCTACTCCGCCCACATGGTCCAGCACCTCATGTTCACGCTCGTCGGTGTGCCTCTGATGCTGGCCGGGACGCCCGCCTGGATGCTGCGGCTCCTCCTCCGCCCGCCTCGCCTGTTCCGGACGGTTCGGTGGTTGAGCCGCCTGCTCCCGGCCCTCGTCGTCTACAACGTGGTCCTGGTCCTGACGCACTGGCCCGCCGTCGTCGACCTGACCCTCCGGAACGGGTTCGCGCACTTCCTGGCCCACGTGGTGCTGGTGGTGACGTCGGTCGTCGTGTGGATGCCGGTCCTGTCGCCGCTGCCGGAGATCCCCCGCCTGTTCCCGCCGATGCGGATGGTGTACCTGTTCCTCCAGTCGGTCCTGCCGACCGTGCCGGCCTCCTTCCTCACCTTCGGCAGCAAGCCGCTCTACCCTCGCTACGAGTTGATGCCCAAGCTCTTCGGCTGGAGCGCCCTCGACGACCAACTCGTCGCCGGGCTGATCATGAAGATCGCGGCCGGCCTGCTGCTCTGGACCGTGCTGGCCGTGATCTTCTTCCGGTGGGCCTCCGAGGAGAACGCGGACGCCGTTCCGCGCCATGATCTCAACGTGACGGATCGTGACCTGACCGAGATGGGAATGACGACCTCATG